>Ga0265300_10002706_pt1 | contig 15078 bp, 13 predicted proteins | sample AusTroGonzalo_MG_FD_193482 | JGI IMG/M metagenome (GOLD analysis project Ga0265300, IMG submission 193482) | Bovine rumen microbial communities from tropical cattle in Woodstock, Queensland, Australia - Gonzalo_03 | ecosystem: Host-associated > Mammals > Digestive system > Stomach > Rumen ...
GTGGCAATCACAAAGGCATTGCTGAACGTACCCGACACGTAAAGGAGCGGATATATGACAAGACAAAGGACTACACAGACATAAACCCACAACTTATTCTTATTGATAGCCGATACCCCTGTACGCATGGTTTCACGGAGGAGATGATCGTTGACAATTTCCTGGCGGTCAAGCTTTTCCTTAAGAAGCGTAATCTGATTGCGCATCTCTTCAAAGTTCATATCTTCCATAGTCTATTTCTGTTTCAGTTTTTCTTTAATACGGACAAGTTTCACTCCCACGTTCTTAATGCTGATTCCCACCACTTCGGCAATCTCATCGTAGCTCATTCCTTCCAGCCACATCATCACCAAAGCACGGTCTATAAGGTCGAGGCGCTGTATGCGTTCATGCAGCTGACGGACCTGCTTGGTCTCGTGGTCCTCGTCGTCGTAGAGGTTGATATTCATAGACAGGGGCACCTTGCTGCCCTGTCTGCGCTTCTTACGGTCGGCAGAGATGCAGGTGTTCATGGCTACACGGTAAATCCATGTGCTCAGTTTGCTCTCATGGCGGAAAGATTCAAAACCTTTCCATAGATTTATAAGCGTCTCCTGAAAGAGGTCGCTTACCTCGTCTTCGTCGTTAGAGAACATATAGCACACCGTGTAAATGGTGCTTTTATTCTCCCTGACCATCCGCGAGAACTCTTGTTCCTTGATGTCCATAGCATTATGTTGTTTCTTTTCCTATTTCTGGTACACGCGCACGTAATCAACCTCATAGCGCATGGGGAAGTCGGCAGGATTGAGCTCCTTGACACGTGTGTCAAGCGCCAGATTGAGTAGCAGATACTGCGGACTATGGAAGGGATTAAGTCCCTTTCCGCGTACCTTTCCGTTAATAGTGCGCTTCAGGTCAATCTGGTTCAACAGTTCATCGTCCAGATAAAGACGAATATAATCAGGATCCCAGTCCATACGCCATACATGGAAACGGGTTGCCCATGCAGGATCACGGTCGGTGAAGTGCGTCAGGGGCGTGTAAGAGGAATCCCATTGGGTATCTTCCTCGGTATCACCGGCCCAGCAGGCATTAGCCAGAATGGTAGGTTTTCCCTGATACTGATAATATTCCAGCATGTCTATCTCTCCGTTTGCAGGCCAGGGCAGGTCATTTCCCAGCAACCAGATGGCCGGCCATGCACCCTTGCAGACGGGAATGCGGGCACAAACCTCTATCCTGCCATACAGGAAAGAGAACTTACCCTTCGTTATAACAGAGGCACTTGTCCACTCTACCCACTCACGACTGGTACGCCAGTTCGATTCGTCCTCGCGGTATGCAGGACAGGGGAAAGCGGCCTTGCGAGCCTCTATCACCAGTTTACCATCGCGCTGAAAAGCATTCTCGGGAGTGTACCATTGTTCTTCATAGTTACGTACAAAACCTTTCTCAAAATCCCATTTATCGGAGTCCAGACTACCGTCTTCGTCGAACTCGTCGAACCAGACAAGATGCCAGCCTCCCTTTATGGTTTTAGGTGCCTTGGCTGTAGCCTTGGGCGGCCAGTTATGGAACGCCAAAAAGCCCATTGCCACAATAGCCAACAGGCAGTAAAATTTGTTCTCGAACAATTGATGCATTAGTTTTCTTAAATTCATAAACAAGCTTATTTTTAGTTAGAATTAGTATTCGAAACGCAAAATTAAGCATTATTTCCGAAAAAACAGACATTCTTTCCATTTTTTTATTAACTTTGCATCAACTTACCTAAAGAAAAATAGGAACATGAGACTTATACACATCGCCATTTTTGTTTCCGGCAACGGCTCGAACTGCGAAAACCTGATTCGCCACTTCGAACATTCTGATCTTGCCAAATGCGCTTTGGTAGTCAGCAACAAGCCAGAGGCCTATGCCTTGGTGAGAGCCGACCGAATGGGTGTTCCTACGGCTGTTGTCTGCAAGGAGGAACTGAACAACCCTGACGTAATGCTGCCTCTGTTGCAGAAATACGACATCGGCTTTATTGTCCTGGCAGGCTTTCTGCCGCTGATTCCCCTTTATCTGGTAAATGCCTACCCACGCTGTATCATCAACCTGCACCCTGCCCTGCTACCCAAATATGGCGGGAAAGGTATGTGGGGACATCATGTGCACGAAGCAGTCAAGGCCGCAGGAGACACAGAGACCGGCATGACGGTCCACTATGTCACTCCCGTCTGTGACTCCGGCGAGATTATCGCCCAATATAAGGTTGCCATTCTCCCCACCGACTCTGCCGAAGATATCGCAGCAAAAGAGCACAAGCTGGAAATGGAATACTTCCCAAAGATTGTGGAAGAGGTGATTGGTTACCGTGTAGGGATTAGAGATTAGAAATATATGTCAAGGCCTAAGATATACAATAGTGCTCAGTTGATGGAGCTGATAGGACAGATTGGTTTTCTGCCACTTTTGGACAGCGGCATCAAGGGCTTCTCGGCAGAAGAGATGGTCGATGAGGAGTGCAGGTATGTTGCCTTGCCTGACGGAGGCTGGGACTGGCCCCTGTGGAAATGGAAGGGCGAAATCATTACGGAGGGCGGACATGTATATGGTAAGTTCTTTGCCGGCAAGGCAGGCTTTATCAGTCGTGAGTGGTGGCCGCACTTTTGCAATTACCGTCGCAGCACCCGTCCTGCTCCCACTGAAAGCAGTATCGAAGAGACCATCCTGCTGACCTTGGAAGCTAACGAGAGTCTCATCACCCGTCAGCTACGCGCTGCCTGCGGTTTCGACGGTCCCAAGATGCGCAGCAAGTTTGACAGCTATGTAACTCGCCTGCAGATGGCAACACGCATCGTAACAGAGGATTTCGTCTATCCCACAGACCGTCACGGACACAATTACGGATGGGGATGGTCTTTGCTCACAACGCCCGAATTGCTATACGGCAAGGATGCCTGCCAATGCGACTGCTCACCTCAGGAATCCTTTGGACTCATCTGTCAGCAACTGAAAAGTATCTGTAAGGATGCATCTGAAAATCAGATAGTAAGGATAATAAAATAAAAGTATCCCTTTATATTCATTTTCTTATCGGATCTCAACATACAAAGGCAAGTGGTCTGAGTATCCGCCTTTGTAAGCAGGACCTTGGAAAGTCCGCCAAGGCGCTCCTTTTTCCGTCAACAGAAAAGGGAACCTGACTACATGGGCACGGGATTCGCAACACTCCTGCATGGAAGGAGAAACCAGCATATGGTCTATGTAGCCCCACAATCCCTGATAGTAATAAGTACCCTGTGCCTTCCTGAGCTCCTTCCGCTTTTGCGGAATCAGACTGACAAGACGTTGCAGAATGGGACGGAAGACAGGATCACCAGGCTCTGCGTTGAAGTCACCCATCACCAGAACATGCCGCCCTTGCAACTTATCCAATGCAGCACAAAGCGTCTCCGCTGCCAGCATACGGTTCTGCGTACTGCTCTTGCTGTCTCCTGCCCTGCTGGGAAAGTGAAGCACAAAGACATGCAGCAACGAATCCGTGCGTATCAGGTTGCCCCACACATGCAGGATATCGCGTGTAGGACGCAGTCCGTGCTCGGCAGAGGGAACCCTTATGGACTCGCTGCCCTGCAAACGGAAAAGAGTTGGCTGATAAAGCAGACAGCAATCCACACCGCGAAGGTCAGGCCCTTCGGACTGCACATAGCGGTACTTGGCTGCACGCAAGGGAGAACGGAGGGTCAGATCACGCAGAACAGTATCGTTCTCCACTTCACACATACCCACCAGCATGGGCCAACCGCCCTGCTCTGCCACAGCAGCTATCACACGCGAGATATTGTCAAGCTTGCGCCAATAGCGCCAGGGTGTCCAATGATAAGAACCGTCAGGGAGAAAATCCCAGTCGTTTTTCAACGAATCATGCTGCGTGTCGAAGACATTCTCGACATTGTACCATAAGATTCTCTGTGCTCCGACCTCAGCAAAGGAAACAACCAGGAAAGCTATCAGACAAAAGAAGAAACGATTTGCCACAATGCCTTTCAGAATACAGATGAAGAATATCTTCTCAGTGCTGCACGATACTGACGAGAGTTACCTTCGGTAGCCTCATCAAGCAAAGCCCAGAAACGGGGACTGTGATTCATTTCTACCAAATGAGTCAGTTCGTGCTGCATGACATAATCCTGAAGATAAGGCGGGAGAAGCATCAGAGAAAGACTCAGGCTGATATTTCCCTTACTGCTGCAACTGCCCCACCTGGTACGGCTCTTGCGTATGCTCACCTTCTGATAATGCAGGCCTCTGGCATCGGCAAGGGCTTGCAAGCGCGGAGGAAGGACTTGCTTAGCCTGCTTACGGAGCAGTTCAATCTGTTGAGGTGTGAGTTGCCGACGGGTTGCACGACGCTCCTCGGCACGCTGCATCATCATCTTGAGCCGGGGTCTCAACTCCTCAATTGCTCTCAGCAGGTCTGCCTTCCTGAAACAGACAGGAACCGTACAGACGAGCCCTTCACCCATACTGCGGAAGGTGAATCTTCTGGCTCTGCTGTTGGTGCGTAACAGAATACGTCCCAACTCTGCATCTTCAAACAAAAACTCTGATTGTTTCATAACCGACTGCAAAATTACAAAATAAATGCAGGAACAGAAAGGGAAACATACGGAAAATCAACCTTTACCTCCGGTTTTTCCTTTTCTTACTGCCATGTAGAAATGTTAAAAATCTGTTAAAGAAGAGGAAGGAACATAGCTGTATTGAGGGTAATTCGTATCTTTGTTTGTTGATAACTAGTTATCAGCAAAAACAGGAGGAAAAAACAACAGAATATTATACAAATGGAAGCAATGGACAAGGAATTTGAGTTTAAGGGTGGTTATCTGAACGGTTTTCTGATGATCTTCATTGATATACTGCTATGGTGCAGCACTTTCTTCTTTTTTATACTGAGCATTGTAGAAGGCGAGGCAGGGAATTCCTTTGGTTTCCCGGTTCTTCTGACCGTAGTGCTGTTCATTGCCAGCATCATCTGCTGCTGCGGATTCTCTATGCTGGAACCCAACCAGGCTAAGGTAATGACATTCTTTGGCAAATATGTAGGGACCTTCCGCAAGACAGGTTTCTACTGGCTGAATCCTTTTATGAGCGTCAAGAATGTCAGCCTGCGTGCCCGTAACCTGAATGCAGAACCAATTAAGGTGAACGACAAGACGGGCAACCCCATCCTTATTGGCTTGGTGGTAGTCTGGCGCCTGAAAGACACCTACAAGGCTATCTTTGACATTGATACGGATGTATCCAACACAGCAGGTGCCCAGGTAGGTAACTCTGCCACTGCACGCATGAACAAGTTCGAGAAGTTTGTGGCCGTCCAAAGCGATTCTGCCCTTCGTGAAGTGGCTGGCATGTATGCCTACGACAACGAAGACACCAAAGAAGAAGAGGTCATAACCCTGCGTAGCGGAGCCGCTGAAATAAACGATGTGCTGACAGACAAACTTAACGAACGCCTGAGCATGGCAGGCTTGGAAGTAATGGAGGCTCGTATCAACTATCTCGCGTATGCTCCTGAAATTGCAGCAGTTATGCTCCGACGTCAACAGGCTGCCGCCATTATCACAGCACGTGAGAAAATTGTTGACGGAGCCGTCAGTATGGTTAAGATGGCCCTTGACAAATTATCAGAGGAAAGCATCGTAGAACTCGACCAGGACAAGAAAGCCTCCATGGTCAGCAACCTGTTGGTTGTACTCTGCGCCGATGAACCCGCACAACCCGTTATAAATTCTGGAAATGTCTGAAATGAACAAAACTATCCTTATACTAACATGCTGGCTACTGGGATTAGCACCCGGCATGGCTCAACAGCGTAAGATGGCAGATGTGCAACATATTGCCGACTCCATACTTAACATTCCCACAAGATGGGGAAACCAAGCGCGTGCAAAGAAAGTAAAGACACATAGGATTATAGCAGCATCCGAGTTGATGGACATGCAGCAGGATGCCTTCTATGTCTGCGATGCCGGTGCAAACGGATTTGCCGTCATCTCAGCCGATGAGAGGATGACTCCCGTCCTGGGTTTCTCGCAAAGCGGGAACTTTGACACGGAAAACATCCCCGCCGGCATGCAGGAACTGCTGAACAGCTATGCCAAGGAATACGAGGCACTGACAAGCGACGAACCGATCAAGTTGTCAAGACGAAGCCTCACAGACATACAGGAACAGGTCGGACCACTGCTGACTACAGAATGGGGACAGGCCGAACCCTACAATAACAGATGCCCCGAATGGCAGGGAGAACGCTGCATAACAGGATGCGTTGCCGTCACCACAGGCCAGGTCATGCGGTATTATCAGTACCCCGACTCAGCCAAAGGCGAGGTTGACTACACAACCCTGTCCTACGGCATCCCTATCAAGGAAGACCTTTCGGCCTTTCATTTCGACTGGCCCAACATGCGCAACCAATACTACAACGGTGCCTCCGAGACAGAGAAAAACGCTGTTGCCGACTTACTGTATGCCTGTGCCGTAGCTGCAAACATGAACTTCGGCCTCAAAGGAAGTTCTGCCAGCAGCACCTCACAGGTGAGGGCGATGGTTGAGAACTTCGGATACGACCCAGACATTGCCTACATCCGAAAGGACTATATGACCACCAACGAGTGGCAGACGATAATGCTGAACGAGCTGAATGCACCAAGTCCACGCCCCATCATCTATGCGGCCGTCTCACCGACTGTAGGCGGTCACTCCTTTATCGTCGACGGCTACAAGGCTGACGAGGACGGATACCCCTTCTACCACATCAACTGGGGATGGGAAGGATCCTGCGACAACTACTTCAAGCTCAGCAGTCTGGATGCCGACGGCTGGGTGTTCTCTCAGGAACACGAGGCTGTCATTTTCATCCAGCCGGACAACGGCAGGCAAGACAACGGATACTTCTGCCAGGCCTACGATGTCGTCCTTTCTACAGCTAGAATCAACCCTAAGCTACCTGTTTCCACTTTCAATGTCACGATGAAGCTGTTCAACTACAGCTACAAGACATTCACAGGCAAGATAGAGGTATATCTGAAAAACGAGAACGGCACAGAAACCCTGGTAGGAACCAGCCAGAAGATAAGCAGCCTCCCCTTCTGCTACGGCTTTACCAACAATTTCTCCATCAAAGCCACTCTACCCCAAAGCATAAAGGAAAAGGAGGGTGACTACACTGTGGTCATACGCAGCAGGGCAGACAACAGCGTAACAGCCGAGACGGTGACTTATCCGTCACCCCAGACCCTGACCGTTACCAGCATCACGGAAAGCTACACACCTAAGATGATGGTAAACGACCTCGTGAATATGGGAGAGGACTGGAACGGCTTGTCCATGCGTGTCGTAGCTTCACTGCCCATGAACAACGCCTCCAAGACCTTCACAGGCTGGCTGCAAATGGCAGTTGCAGATAACGAAGGAAATATCCTGAACCATTTTGGCCAGGTAGCTTATATCAGCAACTTGGAAAAAGACTCCTATATGCGATATGACTACACATTCGAAGGCCAATTGCCCGATTACCTGGAAGACGGAGAATACCGCCTCTATCTGGCAGCCAACCAATCAGGCTACCTGGAATGGGGAAAGGTTACCCAATACAGAATACAAGGAAACCAGCTTGTAGAGAACGAAGTCTATATCCCCTTCTGGCTGGAAGACGGCAGGATTATCTACCACAAAGGCGGAGAAGAGGATTTGCCGGAAGACGCCTCCAACATACAGGTAAAGGAAATGGATGTCGTAGCCTTCGATGCTGACACAAGGCACATAGAAATGCAGATGAATTATCTGGCGAATCTGGGGGAAGAAGCTTTTTCCGGACAGTTCTCAATGGCCGTCTATGATGAAGTGGACAAGTTGATAACTCCGTTCGGTGATCCGCAAAAGACACGCCAGTCTTATGACGCCAACACTCCCAACTCGTTTGGTTACTATGCCAGCTCATTCACGTTTAGCGGTAATCTGCCGGAAGAACTGACAGACGGCAGTTACGCTGTCAAGATAGTTGCCAACCAGAACGGACATCAAGGATGGAGTCCGGTAAAAGGATGGGACATAAGCAACGGACGCCTTGTGAAGAACATCGACCTTGCCTTTGGCTTCATCATACTGAACAACAGGATGTACAAAGTTGCCGCAGACGGCTTGATGGCTCCCGTGGAACAGACGAAGCTGGGGCCCGTATACAACATGAGCGGCCAGGAAGTCGGTTCGCCCCGAAGAAAGGGCATCTACATCATCAATGGCAAGAAGACCGTGAAATGAGATTTTACCCCAACATAGTTGGGTAATTGTAAGAATTGTTGTACCTTTGCACCCACTTTATAAAGGTTAAAGACAAAATGAATATACTGGAACTGAGCGAACAGGAGATAGTTCGCAGAAACAACTTACAGCAACTGCGCGACCTGGGCATCGATCCCTACCCCGCAGCAGAATACCCCGTAACAGCATGGAGCACAGACATCATCAAGGACTTCGTGGACCTTCCCGTTATCGGCAAGGACGAAGAAGGTAATGATGTCCGCGAGACAGCCACGCCAGAGAACAGCCCCGTAGTAAGCGTGGCCGGCCGTATCATGAGCAAGCGCATCATGGGTAAGGCTGCCTTTGCCGAGTTGCAGGACTCAAAAGGCCGTATTCAGGTATACGTACAGCGCGATGCTATCTGCCCCGACGAGAACAAGGACCTTTACAACATTGTCTTCAAGAAGTGCCTGGATTTGGGTGACTTCATTGGTGTGAAGGGTTATGTATTCCGCACCAAGACCGGCGAGATCAGTGTTCACGTTCAGGAGATGACAGTACTGAGCAAGAGCCTGAAGCCCCTGCCCATTGTCAAGACTGATGCTGAAGGAAATGTATTCGATTCATTCGACGATCCTGAACTCCGTTATCGTCAGCGCTATGTTGACCTGATAGTAAACAACGGTGTTAAGGAGACCTTCCTGAAGCGTGCCACTATTATCCGCACCATGCGTAGCATCTTGGACAATGCAGGCTATACAGAGGTTGACACACCTATTCTGCAGAACATCCCCGGCGGTGCCAGTGCCCGTCCCTTCATGACGCACTTCAACGCCCTGAACCAGGACATGTACATGCGTATCGCTACAGAGCTGTATCTGAAGCGTCTGATTGTCGGCGGATTCGAGGGTGTTTACGAGATGGGCAAGAACTTCCGTAACGAAGGTATGGATAAGACCCACAACCCTGAGTTCACCTGTATGGAGCTGTACATCAGCTACAAGGACCTGAACTGGGGTATGACCTTTACGGAGAATATGCTGGAGCAGATCTGTACAGCCGTTAACGGCAAGCCCGAGGTTGAGATTGACGGCAAGGTGATTTCCTTCAAGGCTCCCTTCCGCCGTCTGCCCATTCTGGACGCCATCAAGGAGAAGACCGGTTACGACCTCTACCCCATGAACGAGGACGAAATCCGCGAGGTAGCCAAGAAGCTGAACATCGAGGTTGACGAGACCATGGGCAAGGGCAAGCTTATCGACGAAATCTTCGGCGAGACCTGCGAGGGTACCTTCATTCAGCCCACCTTCATTACAGACTATCCCGTGGAGATGTCTCCTCTGACAAAGATGCACCGCAGCAAGCCCGGTCTGACAGAGCGTTTCGAGCTGATGGTAAACGGCAAGGAGTTGGCTAACGCCTACTCTGAGTTGAACGACCCCATCGACCAGGAAGAGCGCTTCAAGGAGCAGATGCGCCTATCTGAGAAGGGAGACGACGAAGCAATGATTATCGACAAGGACTTCCTGCGTGCCCTCCAGTACGGTATGCCTCCCACCTTTGGTATCGGCATCGGCATCGACCGTCTGGTAATGCTGCTCACAGGCAAGTTCCAGATCGGTGAGGTAATGCTGTTCCCCCAGATGAAGCCCGAAGTAAAGGCTCCACGCGACAAGGACGAGCTGTTCCTGGAGAAAGGCATCCCTGCCGAGATTATCCCCATTCTGCGTAAGGCAGGATATAACTTGGTAAGCACCCTGCAAGGTGTGGCTCCTGCCAAGATACAGCAGCAGATTATTGAAATTGTTAAGAAATACAAGCTGGAAATCGAGAAACCCAGCCAAGATACGATAGCAACTTGGACAGTTTAGGAAAAATAGCCGTATTGGGCGGAGGTAGCTGGGCAACCGCTATAGCCAAAATGCTGTTGGAGAAGAACGACAGCATCTGGTGGTATCTGCGCCGAGACGACCGTATAGAGGACTTCAAGCGTCTTAGGCACAACCCTGCCTACCTGACCAGTGTCCTGTTTGATGTTAAGAGAATCAACTTCAGCAGCGACATCAACGAGGTGGTAGAGGAAGCGGACACGCTTATCTTTGTCACCCCATCGCCCTATCTGAAAGGACATCTCAAGAAGCTTCATACCAGACTGGATGACAAATTCATCGTTACAGCCATCAAGGGTATTGTGCCGGATGAGAATGTGATATGTTCAGACTACTTCAATCAGGAATATAACGTACCCGAGGAGAACCTGGCAGTGATTGGCGGTCCCAGTCATGCCGAGGAGGTAGCCATGAACCGTCTTACCTATCTCACCATAGGATGCGCCGACCAGAAAAAGGCCGATGCATTTGCCCAGATGCTGGCCAGCGACTATGTCAAGACCAGCACCAGCAACGACGTGATAGGTATCGAATATGCCTCTGTTCTGAAGAACGTATTCGCCATAGCGGCAGGTATCTGTCACGGACTGAAGTACGGAGACAACTTCCAGGCCGTACTTATGAGCAATGCAGCCCGCGAGATGAAGAACTTCCTGAATACCATCTACCCCATCGAACGTAACATCACCAATACGGTTTACATGGGCGACCTTCTGGTTACAGGATACTCTCATTTCAGCCGTAACCGCGTCTTCGGTACTATGATCGGACAGGGCTACAGTGTGAAGAGTGCACAGCTGGAGATGGAGATGGTGGCCGAAGGATACTTTGGCAGCAAGTGTATGAAGGACATCATACACCACATGGGCATTGACATGCCTATCGTAGATGCCGTGTACAAGATCCTGTATGAGCGTGCGCGTCCTGACAGGGAGATCAAGAAACTATGTGAGGTGTTAAGCTGACATTATTCTTCTATAATAGATAAGGTATAGGAAACAGGTCGTCATGACAATCTCACGTTATAAGGTTAGAAAGATTATTTCAACAACAAAGGTTTAAAGGTTACATATTATGATCAAGTTAGACATTTCAAAGGCATTGATAAGTGCCGATAAGGTTGCTGCTTTCGAAGGCAAAGTTGCCGAGGCACAGCAGGCATTGGAGAACGGTACATGCGCCGGTAACGATTTCCTGGGTTGGTTGCACCTTCCCAGCAGCATCTCAGCAGAGTTCATGACCGAGTTGCAGGAATGCGCCCAGACACTGCGCGAAAACTGCGACACTGTTGTCGTAGCAGGTATCGGCGGTTCCTATCTGGGTGCCCGTGCTGTAATCGAGGCTCTGAGCAACAGTTTCCAGTGGCTTACAAACAAAGGAGAGAATCCTACCATTCTTTTTGCCGGTAATAACATCGGTGAGGATTATCTGTATGAACTGACAGAATATCTGAAGGACAAGAAGTTTGGTGTTATCAATATCAGCAAGAGCGGTACTACTACCGAGACAGCCTTGGCTTTCCGTCTGCTCAAGAAGCAGTGCGAGGAGCAGCGTGGCAAGGATGTTGCCCGTAAGGTTATCGTTGCCATCACAGACGCCAAGAAGGGTGCTGCCCGTACTTGTGCCGACAAGGAGGGTTACGCCAGCTTTATCATCCCCGATAACGTAGGCGGTCGTTTCAGCGTTCTTACTCCTGTAGGTCTGCTGCCCATCGCCGTAGCAGGTTTCGACATTGCAAAGTTGGTAAAGGGTGCTGCCGATATGGAACTGGCAACAGCTTCCAGCGTACCTTTCAGCGAGAACATCAGCGCCCAGTATGCTGCCGTTCGTAACGCATTGTATCAGGAGGGTAAGAAGATTGAAATCCTGGTGAACTTCCAGCCCAAGCTTCACTTCATGAACGAATGGTGGAAGCAACTCTACGGAGAGTCTGAAGGTAAGGACCTCAAGGGTATCTTCACTGCTGCCGTTGACTTCAGCACCGACCTCCACTCTATGGGTCAGTGGATTCAGGAAGGCGAGCGCACCATCTTCGAGACCGTCGTAAGTATCGAGGAGCCCGAGCACAAGCTGCTCTTCCCCAGCGACGAGGAGAATCTGGACGGCCTGAACTTCCTGGCTGGCAAGCGTGTTGACGAGGTGAACAAGATGGCTGAGCTGGGTACTCAGCTGGCACACGTTGACGGCGGTGTTCCCAACATGCGTCTTATCGTTCCCCGCCTCGACGAGTACAACCTGGGTCAGATTATCTACTTCTTCGAGAAGGCTTGCGGTATCAGCGGCCTGTTATTAGGAGTGAACCCCTTCAACCAGCCCGGTGTTGAGGCCTACAAGAAGAACATGTTTGCCCTGCTTGGCAAACCCGGATACGAGAAAGAGACTGAAGCGATCAAGGCTCGCCTTGCTCGCTAAGATTAAAGAATAGAGATTAGAGATTAGGGAATAGGGCTTGATACTGACAGGCTCTAATCCCTATTCTTTCACCCCTAATCCCAAAAGAATGCTGAAAGCAGTTCTTTTTGATATGGACGGTGTGCTGTTTGACAGCATGCCGAACCATGCTTATGCCTGGAGCCATGCAATGACTGAATTTGGTCTGGCCATGACGCCGGAAGAAGTGTATATGAACGAAGGCCGGACAGGCAGTGCCACTATCAACTTGCTGGCTCAGCGCTTCTGGGGCAGGGATGCCACAGAAGAAGAGAAGCAGTTTATCTATGCCACGAAAAGCAAAGTCTTTAATACATGCCCTGAGGCTAAGCCTATGCCAGGAGCATTGGAAACCCTTCAGGCCGTTAAGGCGAAGGGCTTGAAGATCGTATTGGTCACAGGCAGCGCACAGGCCTCATTGTTAGAGAAACTGGAGCGCAGCTACCCAGGTTTCTTCCATCAGGACCTGATGGTAACAGGCTTTGACGTAAAACTGGGGAAGCCTTACCCCGAACCTTACCTGAAAGGCTTGCAGAAGGCCGGCATTAAGCCGGAAGAAGGTATTGTAGTCGAGAATGCCCCCTTAGGTGTACAGGCCGGACATGCAGCAGGCATCTTTACCATCGCAGCCAATACCGGTCCGCTGGACGATTCAATATTAAAAAATGCCGGTGCAGATATTGTACTGCCCGGCATGATGGATGTAGCCAAGTTCTTTTCAGACTGACGTATCTTCTTCCTCTATATCCGGAGCCGTATCAGGTTCCAGTGTATAACTTCCGTCAGGACCTATTGTAAGCACGAAGGGCGTTGACATATCGCTCTCGGGGAAACTTACGCAAACGCCGAAGGTGAGCTTTCCCTCCTTGGCCGACATGAAACGAAAGCCGTCAAGGATACCGTTCTTACGGAAGTTATCGTCCAGCTGTGAAGCGAAGGAAGCTTTTGTAAAGCGACGACGGAAGAAGTTCCCTCCGTCCTTGAGGATAGCCAGATCGTAGTAGTTATCCACAAACTTATCCCCGTTCTCATCTACCACAACCTTCAGCGAGTCATCAGCCTCACGGTGTATGGTATAGACATACAGATGGCTTCCCAGTGTAACACTGTCCGTAAGGTTATATTCCTTCATTCGGTGTTCACTTGCCTGCTGTTCAGTACCTGCCAGATCCTTTCCGTCATTCTTTCCCTTCTTCTCAACGCAAGAACAGAGAACAGAGGCAAACAGGCAGATGTATAAGAATCTTCTTGATTTCATAACTTAACCTTTTTCTTAGCACCCTTAGACTCGTTCTGTACATGGTCCAAGGCTGTTACTACGTAAACATATGGAGAACTTCCTCCCTGATAGGTAAGAGGGAGATTTGTCTCGCGTGTGATACAGAGGATATGAGAGGGATCCTCCAGATTTATCTTCTCGCCCTTTATGAAACGGTACACAACATACTGTACAGCCTCATCCATAACGGTCTTGGCCTTGGGTGCAGTCCAGAAGAGAATCGGGCCGTCCTCTGTCCAGATGATAGCAGCCTTACGGGGCTTGCCGGGTGCCTTGTTGTCAATCCATGGCATACGGGGCTGCAAGGCAGGAGTGCTGTGGTAAACCTGACTCAGCATAGTCCCGTAGTTGCCGGGGTTCTCGCATACGGCAGCGGCATACCACTGGCAACTTCCGAAGATACCGGGCAGGCTACGCTGAAGCATGTACTTGCGTGGCATCTGATGGGAAGCAGGATTCTGAGGATCCGGAGCCTTTACCGTACGTAACACATCCTGTCCGATATAAAGAGGACGGCGTCCGGCATGGGCACTCCACCAGTTAATCAGCGTCTCGTAATCAGCAGCGCTGTGGCCGATTTCCCAGTACAGCTGAGGAATATTGTAATCCACCCATCCGTTTTCAATCCACTTCAGCACATCAGCATAGAGGTCGTCATAGTTCTGCAAGCCGTTGGTAGCACTTCCGTTGGGGTCGTTCTTCTGGTTGCGGTAGATTCCGAAGGGAGAAACACCGAACTTCACCCAAGGCTTCACTTCCCTTATCTGACGGCACATCTGCTCAACAAACTGATTTACATTCTGGCGGCGCCACTCGGCACGGTCCATTCCCTTTCCGTAAAGCGCGTAGGAATTGTCATCAGGGATAGCCACGCCAGCTACGGGATAAGGATAGAAATAATCGTCGATATGAATACCATCCACATCATAGCGGCGGACAATGTCACAAGCCACCTGACAGATGTAGTTACGGTTTTCGGGATAACCCGGATCGAAGAGCATCAGCCCGTCGTAATCAAAGAAATGATTGGGATGGCGGAAATACTCGTGTGTATTCGCCAGAGCCATAGTTCCCTTGGTCTTGGCACGGTAGGGATTTATCCAGGCATGCAGTTCCATCTGGCGGGCATGACACTGCTCCACCATCCACTGCAAGGGGTCCCAGTAAGGATTTGGAGGCGTACCCTGCTGCCCTGTCAGATAG
>Ga0265300_10002707_pt1 | contig 15077 bp, 14 predicted proteins | sample AusTroGonzalo_MG_FD_193482 | JGI IMG/M metagenome (GOLD analysis project Ga0265300, IMG submission 193482) | Bovine rumen microbial communities from tropical cattle in Woodstock, Queensland, Australia - Gonzalo_03 | ecosystem: Host-associated > Mammals > Digestive system > Stomach > Rumen ...
ACATGCACCGCGCCCACAGCGGCAACGGCATCTTCTGGCCCGTCATCCTCCAGGACGGCCAGGCCATTGGCAACTGGACCCTCGCCGCCGGCAAAGTCCAAACTGAATTCTTTCATCCCGATACTCCGATTGCCATTGAGCCCCTTCAGGAGCAGATAGAGCGCTACACCTCATTCCAGGCCTGACCTTGCCGTCATTGCCGGCCTACCCATCCCGTCATGCCCGACCTGATCGGGCATCTCGCCATAACGCAAATTGTCATACCGAGGCCCTGCCTCTCTGTCATACCGAGGCCCGAAGGGCCGAGCGTATCCCCTGCCTCCCGGCAGGGAGCTGGGGCCGTCGGGACACGAAGTCGTAGGCGCTCCTGACGCCGTGCCGCCCTTGGCGCCAACAATGTCCCTCATCCCGCGAGGACACCGCACCCTCCGCAGCTATACGCTCATCCCTCCGGTGGAACGTCACACCAGTTGTCGCCATTCGCGCAGGGCGCGAACCGGGCGTCCCGGCTACTCGCTTTTCTCCTACGCCTTCTACGTCCCGCCAACCCCACTCCCTCCCGTGCGGCTGCCGATTCGTCATTGTCATTTCGACCGAGCGCAGCGAGTGGAGAAATCTCCAAAATAATGTGTATATTTGGTAAGAAAAACTATTCACATGGAGAACTATACAGCCAAATGCCCTTCTTGCGGTCAGAAACTGACCATCGGAAAAACCCTTCTGGACGGAGCCGTCATCTTTGCGGCTCAATGCAATTGCCCCAACTGCGGTAAGAAGTATACTGCCGAGTTTGACAAACTCTATCAAATTGACGAACCGGAACTCTTTGAGATTGGGGCCGATGGATACGACAAAGACGGCTTCGATGCCGAGGGCTACAACAAAGATGGCATTTCTGAACGCGGCTTTGACCGGAATCACATCTGCGTGGAGACCTCGTCCCCGTACAATTCGGCTGGCTTCGACTGGGAGGGGTATAATGCCGATGGCCTTGATGAACGTGGCTTTGACCGCGACGGCTTCTACAAGCACAGCACGTCAAAGTATAATGAGGAAGGCTATGACTGGCACGGCTACAACGCTAGTGGTTATAATCAGTATGGTGTAGACAAATACGGCAAAGACCCCAACGGCTTCACCTTGGAAGAATTGGCCGCCGCAGAGAAGAAACGCAGCACCAGGAGAACACTTGCTCTGCTCGCCATCTGCATTGTCGCCATCACCATCTACTACCTCATCAAATACTAGCCCTCTCCGTCATTGCCGGCTGCCGAACCCTCGTCATTGCCGGCCCCGACCGGCAATCTATCCACCCCCATGGACCACAAAGGCTACATCTACTTCATGTACAACCCTTCCGGAGAAGTGTTGTACATCGGTGTAACAAATAGCCTGAAACGGCGCATCTCAGAACACGCTGAAGGCCGAGGTTCTGCCTTTACAAGCAAATATAACTGCCACAGACTGGTCTATTACGAAGCCTTCCCAGACATTGAACAAGCCATCGCAAGAGAGAAGCAACTAAAGCACTTCAAGCGCGCCTGGAAAGAAGACCTGGTAAACGCCTTGAACCCATCCTGGAAAGACCTAGGTCAATCCCTCATCGCAGACCCCGACATCGTTTAGCCTACCCACGTCATTGCCGGACCCTCGTCATGCCCGACCTGATCGGGCATCTCTTCGTCATTGCCGGCTCCGACCGGCAATCTCCCGCCTCCTGGTTAAAAGGTACTCTTTCGCATAAAAGTAGAATGCCTCCTAAACGGTGCTATTATCGCTATATATAGATGTGATGTTTCGGTATAAATTATTGGAAGTAAGTATTTTGTTTTGTAACTTTGATGGTATGGGAAATAAGGCCACAACGCTTGACCAGCAGATCGTCTTACTCCGTAATCGTGGGGTAATAATCACAAATGAAGAGAAGGCAAAGGAATGTCTTCTTGATATTGGCTATTATAGACTGTGCTCGTACCTCTTTCCATTCGAGAAGACGTATCCCAAGTATAATAATAGGACTCATGAAGTTGTTGAAGGAACCCAATTGAGAGATGCGGTTGCTTTGTATTATTTCGATTTCGATCTGCGTATTATCTTAATTAGATATATCACTAGGATTGAGGTGGCTATACGAACGTATATAACTTATTCGTTGTCTAATAAATACGCGTACTCTCCCACCTGGTTCGTTGATCCATTGGTCATGACATCATCGTATATTAAGAATTTCGACGAGGTGTATGATTCAATAAAGGCTAAGTCGGTGATAAAGCGGCACCATAAGAAATATATTAATGACAGATATGCGCCAGCGTGGAAGACGCTTGAGTTTATGACGTTCGGAAATGTGGAACAGCTGTATATTAACTTAAAGAATCCTGCAGATAAACTTGATATTTGCCGCTACTTCGGAATCAATCAAACTGCCATTTTTGAGAATTATCTAAATACGGTACGTATCTTAAGAAATGCCTGTGCTCATGGTAGTGTTTTGTTCGATATAAGATTGCCTATGAGTATCAAAAATGGACCGGCTGGTCGTTTGGCTCGTATAAACGGAAATAATTTATGTGGTGCACTTAGTGTTGTTGAGTTCTTTTTAGAAAGAATATCAATTAATAGGCTTGGTGATATGAGAATGGAAATTTCAGATGCTCTTAATAAGCTCTATGGTTGCAATCCGAATCTTGAACTTATTGTTAATGAAGCTGCTGGAGTTTTGCAATACAAAAAATAATTCTTATATTTGCACGCAGAATAGTGCCCGTATAGACTTTGTCGCTATACCATGCACTTTAAAATGTGATAAGTCGAGTCCCGTTCCATTGTCGGATGGGATTCGCTTTTTTTACCCTTTAATTCATTTTTTTATCTAGTCGCAGAATTCCCCACTCCCTCCCGTGCGGCGGCCGATTCGTTCTTGTCATTTCGACCGAGCGCAGCGAGTGGAGAAATCTCCAAAATAATGTGTATATTTGGTAAGAAAAACTATTCACATGGAGAACTACACTGCCAAATGCCCTTCTTGCGGTCAGAAACTGACCATCGGAAAAACCCTTCTGGACGGAGCCGTCATCTTTGCGGCTCAATGCAATTGCCCCAACTGCGGTAAGAAGTATACTGCCGAGTTTGACAAACTCTATCAAATTGACGAACCGGAACTCTTTGAGATTGGGGCCGATGGATACGACAAAGACGGCTTCGATGCCGAGGGCTACAACAAAGATGGCATTTCTGAACGCGGCTTTGACCGGAATCACATCTGCGTGGAGACCTCGTCCCCGTACAATTCGGCTGGCTTCGACTGGGAGGGGTATAATGCCGATGGCCTTGATGAACGCGGCTTTGACCGCGACGGCTTCTACAAGCACACCACGTCAAAGTATAATGAAGAAGGCTATGACTGGCACGGCTACAACGCTAGTGGTTATAATCAGTATGGTATAGACAAATACGGCAAAGACCCCAACGGCTTCACCTTGGAAGAATTGGCTGCCGCAGAGAAGAAACGCAGCACCAGGAGAACACTTGCTCTGCTCGCCATCTGCATTGTCGCCATCGTCATCTACTACCTCATCAAATACTAGCCCTCTCCGTCATTGCCGGCTCCACCCTCGTCATTGCTGGTCCCGACCGGCAATCTCTATGAGTATGGAAAACGGTTTAATCGTTAACAGTAATCATCAGCTACATCACCTCCAGTCCAGTTCCCTCCTGTATGAATGGTGAAATATTTGCGACCTCCAATCTCTTCAAAGTATGATCCGATTGATTCGTGGATGAACATGCCATTCTCAATGTAGATGCAGCTGAGATACCATGTTTTGACTCCTTCCGGTTGATATGTCAAGACAACTAAAGTGTCTCCTTCGGGAGTATAACCAACGTCTTTTAGGAAAGATTCCCCGTAGCAATTTCGGCAAAAGATTTTGTCTATCTCCATGTTTTGCTTATATGCCTCCAGAGGATTCTCCGGCATTCCTGTAGGGCACATTAGAAACTCGGTAGGAGTCTTCCAGGCCACCTGCTTAGCATTTGGTGTTAACGAGTCATAATAAGTGGACTCGTCTTCATCTTCAAAATCAAGGTTGTTGGCGGATGTGGAAACACGAATTGGATCATAAATCCATTCTCCGGGTCCCTTCCTTTCCTCTTTAGATTGCCTTAGTTCTTTGGGCTTCTCTGACCATTCTCTCCATCGTTGTAGTGATCGTCTTGCCTCTTCGGCATCTACAACGCGCATCCATGAAAAGTTCGGATTTTCAGACTCATGGCCAAACAAAAGATTGGGATTCTCTAAGAACGCTTCTATGCTGCCGCAAATCAATTCTACTTTTGCTCTGGTAATGGGATTGAGTAGTATGTTCTCTAATTTTGTTACCCATCGAAGATTCTCTGGACGATTGTTGCAGCGATTTGTATCAATGTGATCCACGATATTTCGATCTCCTTCTGGCTCACCATGAAACGCGGTGCATACAATTCTATGGGCACGTTCTTGCCCAATAAGCATATAACCAGTGTTGGGGTCAAACTTTCCAAACGTCCACTCTTCGTCCCACTTTCTTTTTATTCCATCGTCTTTGCATTGACGATAAACCGCACCATTGTCTCGAACATAGTATCTACGTCCCTTGTATTCACAAACTTTCTCGTCTGTAAATTCGTTTAGGTATTTTGTATCCATAGTTACTAGTTAAAATGCGTTTTTATAGCTGTCGGCCAGCAATTGAACAGGTGAATAATGATATTTCCCCACTCTTGTTCGGTTTTATAGTCTAGTTTTACATTTACAAACCATTCATGGTTTATGACGTTGTGCCAGATGTCTACAGGAAGATGTCCCGGCGCATAATCTGTTTGTACTTCAAATAATTTTAACGTTTCTTCGTCGAATCTATCGTATAAACGTTCGCCAGTTGTGAAGTAGATCGCATAATCTGAAAAACCATAATCTGGCAACGGGGAATTGAGTTCGTTCGGCATGATTGGCATCACGATATTCGTATCAATATGCAAATTCCTAAGAACCTTAGGCATAACCTCAAAGAATTGAGCAACGGCTCTTCGATTTTGAAGATCCTTCTCTACTTCTGGATTATTCGCATCAGCTAGTCCCGGATTCTCTGCCAGGTCTTTGAAGAAATTGTGTTTCAGGACTCGGGAAATAAGCTCTAGTTGTGACACGTCCATTTTGTTTCGGGTGAATATGTCATACACATTGGTACGTGTACAACAAATTTCCTCGGCAAAGTCTTTTATAACCCAGCCTTGTTTTCTTACTTCTTCTTCGATGAGTTTTCCAATTGTTGTAGCCATCAGTCATCAGTTTTTTGTTTTTGCAAAGATATAAGTAATGAAATCTGTTACAATGGAATGCGTGTCGAATTTTATTGTACATTCGATATGCTGAGACGCTTCTGATGTCCCCGGTACATTTGAAAGTGATATAAGAAAGGGGTTAACTCAGAATACTAGTCAACCCCTTTCTTCATAAATTTATCTTGCAATTGGGCAATCAGGTCGCTATCCAGGCTATTCCTTGTTCTTAGTATCAATGCAGATGGTCACCGGCCCATCATTCACCAATGCAACCTTCATATCGGCGCCAAATTCACCGGTGCCAACGGGTTTCCCAATGGTCGCCGAAAGCGCCTTGCAGAATGCCTCATACATCGGAATAGCTTTCTCATGCCCCGCCGCCCCAATATAGGACGGCCGGTTTCCTTTCTTCGTTGAGGCCATTAGCGTGAACTGGCTCACCACCAACACCTCTCCGTTAACGTCCACTACGCTGCGATTCATCACGCCCTCTTCATCGTTGAAGATGCGCAGCCCCGCAATCTTTTTGACAAGCCAATCCAAATCCTCTTGCCCATCTTCGTGGCCCACGCCAAGAAGCACCAGCAAACCAGGGCCAATGGCCGACTTCACCGCTCCGTCAATTGTGACGGAAGCTGAAGACACTCTTTGAACGACAGCGCGCATAAGAACTCAGCTGTACACAGATCTAATGGATTCTGTAAGTTAGATTGATCGTTATTATTACGTCGTAGAAAAATCGATTCTCATTGAGATCGGCAATGGTTTATCCTATTTATTATTGCTTAAGACGAATATCCACACAATTGCTTTAAATGGATAGCTCCTTAATAATCATGGGAAGTAATATCTCGTCTGCGGGTAGCCAGTTGACGGAATGAATCTCGTCTGCCCCTAGCCACTTCGCAGCTTCGTGTTCGTTTAGATGAAGTGCTTCGGTAAGAAGTGATGACATGTAGCAATGCATTGTTAGATGGAACTGTGGATAATCCCAGTCTACTGTATACAAAAACTTATCTACGCGTATTTCTGTATCAAGCTCTTCTCGAATTTCGCGGACAAGTGCTTCCTCAGGCGTTTCTCCGGGTTCCATTTTCCCCCCGGGAAATTCCCACCAGTCTTTAAACTCTCCGTATCCACGCTGGGTCGCGAACACCTTATCTCCTTTCCGTATGATTGCTGCTACTACTTCTATTCTTTTCATAATGTTTGTTCTGTAATATATTCGTATAGGTTACTCTCCACGGGAGTATCGAGCTTATAGCCAATTTCTACTGCTGTAACATTCTCGGTGTCGTTCATGATAAACTCTTGGAGATGACCGTTATGACGCATCGTCCCCAAGAAATAAAACTCCTTAGAAGTCTTGTCGTCTTTATTTTTTCTTACGAATAATGGCATAAGAATGCCGCGCTCTTCACTATGGACGGCATTCTGGACATCATCAGAGTCCTTCGTTCTACGACTTTTTGATATGGCTGTTAATGAGGAGGGATCCGAGAACCTGTCTTCATATCGTGTGGTGGCGGCGATGTCTTCCTCTTTCTCGTAGTTGATAAAGACGGGGTAAGTGTTTGAGTATGAATCAAATTTGTATCCGCCGATATTTAACGGAACCTCTTCTTTCTTCCATCCGAGAAGCCAACACACTTCTGCATAAGTGTACTTCTTGTATAGATTGAAATTCGTTCCAGCATAGGGACTTGAATAATCCCGATGATATCGATAAATTCCGAAATCTATAAGATCCCTGACGGCTTCATGAAAGATGCTGTCCTTTAATGCGTTTTCGAAAGTTGGAGACAGCCTAAAACCGTTAGGTGTTCTATGTGCGAGAGCTAACTGGAAACAATCTCCTCTAAAGAACTTCCCTTCTAAGACATTCTCGATATTCTTCCTAGTATGAGCGTCTAAAACAATGCCATAACGATTGGACATTAGTGATTCCCATACATCAGAGGAGTTTCTCTCTTCAATAAGAATCCTAAGAAGTGCCAGCTCGTGGATGCGCATACCAGATGCGAATCTCCTGGAAATGAACTCCAAAATCTGATATTGCTCAGCAGACCATTTTTCTGTAAAATCGTCGTCGTATTTATTGAGGAATGCTTGATAGGATCCCATCTTGTCAATAATTCGAAGAGGATCTAATTCGCCCATATCATCAAAATCTTTTAGCTTTGGAATGCGCCCAAGCTTGAATTTAAGCGATTGATACTCTGTCTTCAAAAGACGAATCTGATTGAGATCTGCGGTGTCAATAGATTTATAAATCCTTTCACGAGATACTTCGTCAAAATAAATCGTCGAAGCGCCATTAATAATATTGTTCCCCTCCATCAATGAACGGCGGATGTTATCCTTGTTTCCGGTTCTATCTCCAGATAGAGCGATGGGAATCATATAATTGGTCTGATAGTTCCCAATGAAATCTAAAACAACCACGAATTCTTTCCCGTCGGCCTTACGAAGTCCACGGCCAAGCTGTTGGACGAAGATAATGGGCGATTGAGTGGGGCGTAGTAATATGACCTGATTGATCTCTGGCACATCCACGCCTTCATTGAAGATATCTACGGTGAAAATGTAATCCAGTTTGTCTTCCCTTGTGTCAGAAACAAGTCTCTCAATCGCCTCCTCACGTTCTTCTTGGGAATCGTCTCCGGACAACATTACTGTGTTATAGCGCCCGGTTGCATTGAACTTTTTACTCAGCTCCTTCGCTTCGTCTTTTCGACTGCAGAATATCAGCCCCTTTACGCGCGATCCGCTATAACCATAATATTCTGCACGCTCAAGAATATATTTTACTCGAATATCGGATGTTAATAATCTGAAATCTCGAAGATCCCTATTCTCTTCTCCTTCGATATCAAGGTCGGTAATACCAAAATAGTGAAACGGGCAGAGCATCTCATTCTCCAGAGCCTGCTGCAATCTGACCTCGCACGCGATGTTGTGATCAAACAGTTGAAACACATCAAAGCCGTCAGTACGTTCTGGAGAAGCTGACATTCCCAGGAGTAATTCCGGCTTGAAGTATTTGATGATTTTTTGGTAGCTCTCAGCGCCGCTTCTATGACATTCGTCCAAAACGATAACGGCAAATTCCTGAGGCGCAAACTTTTCTCTTATGCTCTCCTTGGCCATCATATTCATGGTCGAAAAGAGAAATGACGTATGGTGCGCTTTGTCAATGTCGTTGTGCGTGCCGCTAAGAAGCTCCATTGGAACATTCTTTCCGAATATTCGCTTATAACTGCCTAATGCCTGTCGATTAATCTGTTCGCGGTGCGAAAGAAATAGAGTTTTCTTGCCATGGAGAATATTCTCCGAGAAGAGCTTACGGATGGCAAATGCGGAAGCGTATGTCTTACCTGTACCGGTCGCAGAAATCAAAAGCGCCCGTTTGCCTCCTGAACGAATAATTTCCTCAATCCTTAACGTGAATGCTTCTTGCATTGAATTGGGCTGAAGCACTTGGGAATAACCCAGGTCAAGAGTTCGAGTTAGTCTTGATATCTCTTCTCTGTCCTTTTGACTACTCTGGTAAAGACTGGTATATTCATCCCGATACTCCTCATAGCACACAGAGGACTCCCATAGCTCATTGAATTCGGCTTCGACATCTTTTGCGTAGGCGCCTTCGGTGGACGAGATCAGGCGAGTGTTCCATTCGTGATTCTTTGTAATGGCATCTTGTGTTAGATTGGAGCTGCCAATGATAATGCGGAGATTGTCTCCATAGTGGAACATGTATCCCTTAGTGTGGAATCCGACGTTATTCTCGCCAGTTTTAAACACTCGGACATCAAGGTTGTTTAGTGATGCGAGCGTGTCTAATGCGCGCGGATCGCTAAACATTAGATAATCTGTTGTCAAAATACGGCCTCGCGTTCCTTGTTTCTCCAGGTCCTTAAGGGTGCCAAGAAGGGGTGCAATCCCTCCCATGGTAATGAATGCGACGCTGATGAACAAGTCGTCGCACCCTTTCATCTCCTTCTCAATAACAGTTAATACCTTCTTGCCATGGGAATTCGATATGAGGCTCGGTGAATACGTTGGGTCAGATTTACGAGAGGCATCGATGAATGCCTTGTGGTACCCATCTACGAGTTTTCGAGTAGACAAAATGTCCATTGATGCTGATTATACGCTTGCTAGTTTATGCAAAAATAGCAAAAAAGGTCGAGATTGAAAATAGTGCTGGGAGCCGAATTGTTGGTTGAGGTTTGGAATGATTGTGATTATCCTAACATCAACAAGATTTAGTCACTCGCAATTGGTTAGAATGAATTATTCTTGCTATATTTGCTTAGTTCACATGAGATTACACAAAACGATATGAAGCAAAATACCCTTATCCTTGTTCTTGTACTAATTCTTTGTGCCGCAACTGGTTTCTATGCCTACAAAACGCATGAGGAGGTTAAACGTGTTTCCGTTCAAAATGAGGAGATTAGCCATAAGCTTGATTCGCTGATGACTGCAACGGCAAAGATTGCGAAGTCTACAAAAACTGTGTCTGGACGCCAACAGCCTAAGACTTTCTGGGAGGCGTTATTTACGGAATTGGAGGAGGATCAGAAGAAACAAGAAGCACAAGAGAAGGCGAAGGCGGCGAAGGCTAGGGTGGTGGTCTCTACGTCCTATCGTTTGGAGGATAGGTACGTAATTGGTCAGGTTGAAAAGCCTGAGGTTTTAGGGTCTCAAGCCGGCTCTGTTACCGTCAATATCCAGGTGAGTCCCAGTGGCACTGTTAAGAAAACGAGCATTGCTACTGGCTCCAGCATTGCTGATTCGGAGGTGATCGAAGCCGTGCGAAGGGCTGCCTTAAAGACGGATTTTAATAGCAATTATGATGCGCCGGGGTTGCAGTCCGGAACAATCACATATACCTTCAAGAAGAAATAAGAATCACCTTTGATAAACACTAAAACATATAACTATGAATGAGCAAGTTAGAGCCTTCTTGGACAAGGCGAAAAATGATAAGCTTATTTCGATGGGCCTGATTAAGGAAATCAAAAAAGAATTTGGTCCTTATAGCCTGAAGTACTCGAAATACGACAAAGAAACAAAGGGGTATTATTGTGATGTACCTGTTGCTATTGATATTACGGACGAGGAATTCGAAAAGCTTTGCAAGTACGCGGAGATGAAACCGTCTCAGGTTGACGAGAACGAGGACGTGGATGCAGATGATGTTGTAATGAGGAATGGCGCAGAGAAGACATTGAGCGCATACAATTCTGTTATCCTTTCAATTAATTTGCTAATTGCCTTCGTCGCAATAATTGCTGCATTTGCTATCGGCTTATCTGAAGGTTATATTCTGATTGGAGCTGCTATTCTAATACTTATTGGCGCAGTGCTTTCATGGGCAGTTTTGAAGGTTTTCCTAAATGTCTCCAATAATCTGCATGAGATAAAGTCTCTTCTGAAGTCTAAGCTATAGCTCCTATTTTCTTATGAAAAAGCTCTTTGCATTGCTATTGGTAATAATGACGGTCACGCTGTTCGGCGGGTGCACGCCCAGCGCGGAGGCGGAATACTACGTGAAGTATGCATCGAACGGCCTTAATGGGAAATATTACGTGAGCTACGCTGATGCAGATGGGACAATGGTTTACTTGAGTAATATCAGCGGGACTGACTTTGAAAGAACTGTTGGTCCGGTATCTAAGGGCTTTGAGGCTTCATTCGCAATTCGTGGAGACAATACGCTCCCTTCTGTGCGCATTGAGGTGAAAGAGGGGAGTGGTCCTTTTGTCGTAAAAGCAGAAGCTGTTGCTCATTCCGCCGTTTCTGGCGCGAGTGTCAAATACACTATCAAATAGGAGATCCCAGGACAAACTCGGGAATGACGTTGAGGTCGCACGAACGCTAAGGGGACGGGTGTGGGGTTGGCGGAGCCATAGAAGGCGTAGGATTGAGCGAGTAGCCGGGACGACCGGTTCGCGCGCAAGCGCGAATGGCGACAACTGGTGTGACGTTCCACCGGAGGGGTGAGCGTATAGCTGCGGAGGGTGCGGTGTCCTCGCGGGGTGAGGGACATTGTTGGCGCCAAGGGCGGCACGGCGTCAGGAGCGCCTACGCCTTCGTCGGCCCGACGGCCCCACTCCCGGCCCCGTGGGGGGACAAGAGTAACATTTTCAAGAGACTTCGGTTGTGGTCTCGTTTATTTTGTTATATTTGCATTAAGTGATAAGGTCGTCGAATCGGCCGGTAATGAAATCAGGAGTATGGTAAGTCTTCCGTTCTGGAAGCGGCTCCCTTCAAAAGATATCGTTAGTATAAGTTATGGTCGCAGATTGCGACCTTAAGTTGATGTCTACTGATTAATAACCGTTAATACCTTTTGTTATGTCAAAGAAAACTATTAAACAGATCCTAGAACCAATCGCGAATGGCGAACGGTTAAACTTTGATAAGGACACCATCGTGGGCCCAAAGGTGGTAACGAATTGTGACAACCTGCCACTGCGCTCTGTAGAAGCGCTTATTATTTCGATTCGTGGAGTACAAGTTATTCTTGACAGAGACTTGGCGACCTTGTATCAAGAAGAGGTTGGTCAAATGAACCGTCAAGTAAGAAGAAACATCAAGCGCTTCCCGGCTGACTTTATGTTTCAATTGACAAAGGAAGAATATGATGGTTTGAAATGCCAATTTGGCATTTCAAACCTAAGGGGCGGCGATAGACGCGCACTTCCTTATGCCTTTACGGAGCAGGGCGTATCAATGTTGTCTGGTTTGCTAAGAAGCGATAAGGCAATTGAGGTCAATATTTTGATTATGAGAGCCTTTGTTGCCATGAGAAGATTTATGGTCGAAAATGCTCAAGTATTCCAGCGTTTGGACCGAATAGAGCTAAAGCAACTTGAAACGGATCATAGAATTGAACAGGTCTTTGAAAAATTAGAAGAAAAGACTATTTCGCCCAAGCAGGGAATCTTTTTCGATGGCCAAATCTATGATGCATATGAGTTCATCTGCGGACTTGTCAAGGGCGCCAAGACACGTATTGTCCTTATTGATAATTATGTGGATGATACCGTCCTAACCATGCTGGATAAAAGGGGACCTGGCGTTTCTGCAACTATCTACACACAAAAGATATCTGCGCAATTCCAGCTTGACATCTCCAAGCACAATGCCCAGTATCCGGCCATTGATGTGAAAGAGTTCAAGAAGTCCCATGACCGTTTCCTTATCCTGGACAATCAAGTGTATCTCATCGGCGCGTCCCTTAAAGACCTCGGGAAGAAATGGTTCGCAGTTGCACTCATGTCTGAGACAGACCCGGAGACCCTCATTTCAAGGCTATAACGATTCTGCAAAAGACAGTATCTTTTGTGCGAAAATATAAACAACGGCCCCACTCCCGGCCCCTGGCGGGGCGAAGAGATTTCTCCACTCGCTGCGCTCGGTCGAAATGACAGGTGGGATAGGAGATACGCTCGGCCCTTCGGGCCTCGGTATGACAATTTGCGTTATGGCGAGATGCCCGATCAGGTCGGGCATGACGCGGGAGGGGATCGGCCATCGGCCTTCTCTCTATCGATAATTTGTTTTATCTTTGTGAGAACACAAAACTATCGGCTTATGAAAAAGTTACTCATTACGTTTCTCGTTCTTCTCGGCCTTGGTTGCACGGCGGTGGTGTCGTGCCCGGATAAGCAGGCGCATAAGGATGCCATTATGACGGTGGTGAACGAGGTTGTCAACGATAATCTGGATCCCGATAAGACGGATACGACGGGGCTGTCACAGTTCTTTGGGTCCATCGGCTCGGGAATTGCCGGGTTCTTCGTCGATAATCAGTTGACGGTGGCGAATTACTTTGTTTGCAGTGTCGGCAAGATATCGACTCCGGCTGGCGAGGAGAAGACGGTTTCCGTCGGGGTCTTTGGGCATGTTTTCACCTTCGGGAAGGAGGATATTGAGAACGCGATTAAAGGAGAGTAAGGGTATTACATGTTTTGATTTGTAGAGCATTTTCCCGGAAGGGGAGATGCTCTTTTTCTTGAAAATGAAATAGATCAGAGTGTTACGGCTGATAGATTCTTCGCTTCGCTCAGAATGACAAAGGGGGATGCTCAGAATGACAGTTGACGTTGTGAATGACAGGGGGCAGGGGATACGCTCGGCCCTTCGGGCCTCGGTATGACAATTTGCGTTATGGCGAGATGCCCGATCAGGTCGGGCATGACGCTGGGAATAATCTTTTTCGTGGCTATGGTTGTGGCCTCGATTTTTTGTTATATTTGCATTACGTGATACGGTCGTCGAATCGGCCGGTAATGAAACCAGGAGTATGGTAAGTCTTCCGTTCTGGAAGCAGCTCCCTTCACAAAGAATTATTCGCACAAGTTAGCCGTTGCGTTTAGCAACAACTAACATCGTTTCCTTGTTTAATAACACTAAGTCCCCTGTTATATGCCCAAGAATAACATCTCCACCTCAGACCCGCTGTCGAAATATGCAATAGCAAGTGACGGCAATCTTCAACCGGTCGCAAAATGCGACAGGTTGAATTTTTGGTGTTTTTCTATAGTATTACTTTAGATTGGCAATAGAATTTCGTTGCTTTCTGATGTGAAGGCCGTGTTGGCTATGTATTACTCGGTGTTATGTTGTTGCACAAACGCCAAGGGGACGGGAGTGGGGTTGGCGGAGCCATAGAAGGCGTAGGGAGTATTCTAAGACTTTTCCAAAGATTTTCTCAACTTTTTTCACTGCACTGCCGCCACAACATACGACGTGCGGCGGCAACAATACGGTCGCTACGGGGAGCTCGCCTTAAGGGTTCTCCTCGCGCCCGACTTTTGCCAGTCGTGTCAGTGTATGTTGTCTATCTCTTAGAAGGGCAGTTCGTCGCTAACGGTTCCATCATTCCTCTTTACCACAACTGTAGGTATGGAGCGATACTATTACTTTGATTAGACCCGTGTCTATTACTCTAACTTGTTGCATCTCCTGCAATCTGGCACTGAGTGTTATGGATAGTTCAACCGATTGTATTTTAGTAGTTTAAGACTTTATAGGGCTGCCCTGATTTCACGACAGCGAACATCCGCAGGATGAGTTTGAACTTGACGGCGTTAAGAACTACGCCGTGAACGTCCTTTCCGCCACCTTTCTCTTTCATCTTTCGCTGGTAGTAGCGTTTGAGTCCTGGATCGTGGATTACGGCGCTTCTGGCAGCCATTGACAGTTCCGCCTTTTGCTGTGTCCGGCATATCTTCGACACCTGTGTCCTGCCCTTTACACTGATGCCGGACGTGTGGTCAAATGGCGCCACCCCGATATAACAAGCATACTTCTCGGTGTTTCAAACGCCTTGAAGTTATTGGTGTAAACGACTGTATTGATTGCATTTATGAGGCCTATACCCTTGACGCTGCTCACCAGATCAAAGTTGCGCTTAACATCCGGATCGGTGCAGAGGACGGCCATCATCTGTTCTTCGACTTTCTTGACAAGCTTTTCGCAGTGATGAATAGCAGACTCATTCCGAGTTCGGGCCTCACGGGGCTCATATTTGCCCATGGCACTGTTGAGATTGATCAAGGCGGTTCGATGACGCATATATTGACGGCGCTCTGTGAGAAGATATTGCAACTTCATTATTGCCTCTGAAGGTTTTTCATACAACCGAAGCTTATCCCGATGATTGTGTGCGTACTCAGCGATGCGACCAGCATCCACGGCGTCATTCTTCCCTCTGGCAATACCCATGGAGTGCTTGA
>Ga0265300_10002708_pt1 | contig 15077 bp, 19 predicted proteins | sample AusTroGonzalo_MG_FD_193482 | JGI IMG/M metagenome (GOLD analysis project Ga0265300, IMG submission 193482) | Bovine rumen microbial communities from tropical cattle in Woodstock, Queensland, Australia - Gonzalo_03 | ecosystem: Host-associated > Mammals > Digestive system > Stomach > Rumen ...
TCTGGTTGGGGTTCGGGTTCTGGCTCTGCTGCCTTACGGCCACGTTTAGGCTTCTGGGCCGGTGCTTCTGGTTGCTCACTTGCTGGCTGTGCTGTTTGCACGGTCGGCATCTGTCTGTGGCCAATGGCGGCATTAACCAATGCCACCAATTCAGGCGTTACGCCTAAATCCACATGGATGTGTACATCAAAATCTGTTTTCATACGATTTGAAAAATAAGATGGGTTACTTACTGTTGTTTGCTAACTCTCTGATGTCTTTTGCAATGATACGAAACAGTACAATGCAAAGCGCAATTTCAATGATTACTCCGATTATTGGCATAATGTGAAAAATTAAAGGTACATTTCTTCCCAACACTCAACAATCCATTTGCCCGTTGTTACTTTCCGATTGTCGGCCTTACGGATTTTGAATTTGAGTACGCCATTATCAAAGTAGCGTTTGATGGTATGACGTTCCACACCTAACGCCTTTGCCGCTTCCTGAACGGTGTAACGGCCATCGGGTTCAACTTGGGGCCTGGTATTTGTCATATCGCGTTCTTTGTAATGGTTAATTGGTTCTTGGAATAATCCGTTACCACACTGAATTTGCAGCCCAAAAGGTTCTGCATCTGGTAGGCCGTGGATTTTCCGTTGTCACACTGTCTGGCATTGGGTAGGTCAAACGTCCGTGTCTCACCCATCGCCATGCTCTCTAACTCTTTTCTGGTTATTCTTTCCATTTCTTTATTGTTATTTATCATATTTACTTTCTACGAAATCCACATCATCAATGAGGTGGTTGAGGGTAAACAGTGATTGGCTAATTTCGGGCATCATGCAACTGCCCGTTTGATTTACGGCCAACTCACCCATCATGTCACAAATGCAGCGACGTACTTTTGAAAGTTCGTGCTTTAGGTCTTTTCCGCTCTGAAATGTGTAATCTTTCAGGCTGATGGTGTCTTTTTTTTGTTCATTTTTTGCCATAATGCGACGATTTTTGTTAATTAAACTTTAGAAAACTCATTTACTCACTCATATCTTTGGCAGAAAAGAAAAACCGTCGTATCTTTGCAGTGGATTTTCGGTTGCGCAAAAGACGGCTCGACGGCTTTCTTTATGTGCCTCTGACTTAGTTACTCACTCATATCTGGGTGCAAAGATAGGCATTTTGAATGGAACACGCTTCATTTTGCCTGTTAAATTATGTTAAGAGGTCAAAGAAATTTTGCCAACGCTGCCGCTTTCGGTCGCTAACTCATTGTTTAACAACTAATTGTAAGAAAATGACAGAAAAGGGCATTATTGGCAAAATGAATGACTTTTGGCAACAAAGTGGCAAAAGTAAGGCAGAAATGAGCCGTGAATTAGGTGTGGACGCTGGCACGTTTGGCAATATCCTGAACGGAAACCGTGGCATACCCGTTGGCTTGCTTGCAAAGTTCTTGGAGGTTTACCCGTCTGTGAGTGCTGAATGGCTCATGCGTGGCACGGGGTCAATGCTTCGCTCTGATGGGGCGGCTGGGTCTGTTGTTGGTGACAATAACATTGCCAACAATAGCAATACAACCGTCAACGACGCTGACGCTGTACGACTGTTTGCAAACCAACTCGCAGAAAAGGACAAACAGATAAATCAATTACTTCAAATCCTTGCAGCCAAATGAAAGTAATTGGTATTGTGTGCGCGTGCGTATGCGTCGCGTGTTACGTTATTCTTAAATGGATGGAGCGTAATAAGGTCAAAGGTAAAAAACGCGCTCAGACGGCAAATAATGACGATGCCGTGCAATTCTTCGGGGCGGCTGGTAAACTCACGCTGTGGCTCATTCTGGTGGCCGTGGTGGTCTTTCTGGTGCTGCTCTTAACTACGGGATTGGGCAACGGATTTTTGCAAATTTTCAGCAAATGAAAATCAAACCTTTGTAAGTAACTGAAAATCAGCACAAAATATAATACTAATTTATATAATTAGGCATATAGTCTTTGGTGATTGATACACCGTGCAAAATACGTCTAACGTGCTGATTTACAACGACATTAAAAGATATGCAGGAAACGGCCAATTGTTAAAAATACTTTGCCAGATAAAGAAAAATGGCCTTTGGTGGCCGTTATATCGGTATATTTTGGTACATTTGGGCGCAATTTTCAGCAACGATTAAGCAAAATCAAAGTAAATAATCAGCACTATAATGGCAAAATCAAATCTTCGCCTCGATACACGACGGGCATTAAAAGACGGCACGTTTCCCGTGCAAATCTGTGTCGGCTACGGCACTAACCTTTATCTCTCAACGGGCATATTCCTGAATGAAAACGAATGGAACGCCCAAACCAAAACCTGCATCGGAAAAAACGCCAAACGTATCAATGCCGTGCTGTCTGGGTTGCTCACTCAGGTATGCAACCGTATTCTGGAGTTACGGATGGTTGGCCAATGGGATAAACTCACAACGGCACAACGGCGTGAAATGCTCACCAACCTTGACCTGTCAGCACCAACCATCGGCGTGCCATCGCTGGGGGCTGTGTTCGCAAAGGTCATTGAAACGAAAACGGGCGGCACTCGCACGAATTATGAACAAACATTGAACAAAGTAAACGCATATTGCACGGATGCCAACGCTGTACGTTTTGAGGCCATAAATAAAACGTGGCTCACGGGCTTTTATACATCAATGGCCAAACTATCTGTAAACAGTCGTGCAATGCACCTGCGCAACCTCCGCAATGTGATAAATTTTGCCGTGGATGATGGTATCACCCAAAACTACCCATTTCGTAATTTCCGCATACCGAAAGAAGAAACGCCCATGAGGGTGTTACCCGTTGAAAAATTCCGTGAACTCCTGGCCCTGCCTCTGGGTAAAATTGACTGTGAGCATCGGGATATGTTTTTACTCACGTTTTACCTCATTGGCATTAACATGGTAGATTTGGGTGGCCTCACCTCTGCCAATTACGTGAATGGCCGCATTGAATACCGACGTGCCAAAACGGGCAAACTGTACTCAATCAAAGTTGAGGATGAGGCCGCTGCACTTATTGAAAAGTACCGTGGCAAAAAGCATCTGTTGGCTTGCTTTGACAGATACAAAAGTTATAAGGATTACGTGCAACACCAAACAAAAGCACTCAGGCAAATGGGGCCGGTACAAATGGATAATGGGGGCAAACCAATGTACACTAAAAATCACCTGCCAATCATGCAGCCAATTGAGCCAGAAATTACACCCTATTACGCCCGTTACTCATGGGCTACGTATGCAGCTGAATTGGAAATACCAAAGGACACAATCAGTGAGGCATTAGGCCACAAATACGGCTCTCCCATTACGGGCGTTTATATCAAATTTTCCCGTGACAAAATAGACGTGGCAAACCGACGTGTTATTGACTATCTGTTGGGCAAACAATAAAACCGTGCTGGCCCTCACGGGTTGGCACGGCTCGGCAAAATCATCGCACTAATACAGATTTCAAAATTTCTTGTGAATGTAGATAAAAATAACCCAAAGGATTGCAGCAATGCAGCATAACGCGCCAATCCAGATTAACGGCCTTTCCCACCATTGTATTGCCCTGCTCACCTTTTCCTCTTTGTTGGTTTGCTTGGCCTCGTTTTTGGTAATGCCGTTTGCCTGGTCGGTGTGGCTGGCTTGGATGCTATCACGTTCCGTTATTCCGTTCTGGATGGTCACGTCTGATTTGCTCACGCCTTTGATGGTCTTAACGCCTTTGATGGTTACGTTTCCGGCTGTGTCAATGCTGACAGTTCCCCCACCATCCACAAACTCGATGCTGGCCGATTGCTCGACGTGCTGGGTGGCCGTGGTGGTGTCGGTGTAAATTGATACTGCGCTCATGGTGTCGGCCACGGTGTGCGTGGTATCAATGAGGCTGGCCGTCTGGGTCTCGTTAATGACAGTCTGTTTGGCTCTGCACCCAATCAGCATGAGGGTGGCCAATAGAATAATGACTAATTGTTTCATACGCCTTTGATGTAATTGGTTATACCGTCAAAATGTAGTTTCACAATGGCCTCTTTCCCTGCCTCCGATAATAGATACTGTGTATCTTCGCGGTTGTCTTGAAAAAGATTCTCAGTCAAAACGGCTGGGCAAATGGTGTCACGGCAAATTGCAAGATTTTGGGGCCAATAATCTTGTGTAGGCAATGGCCGTCTGACAGTCTGGCCGTTGGCCGCTGCTGCCTTTGCCAAACAACTTGCAAGCTGCTTTGAACTCTTTGAGGCGTTGAGGCTGACGTGAACACTCCAACCTCTCGCTTTCATCCATTGGCCTTTGCTTCCAGCGGCATTGTTGTGGATGGATATTACAATCACATTCTTTGACCCTGCCAGACGTGCAACGCTGTTGGCTCTCCGTGTTCTGGTGGTCAATAAAACGTCGTATGTCTCTGGGGTCAATAAATCAGCATCGTAATTGGCGGCTCTCAACTTCTCAACCAATCGGGATGCTATTTCACGGGTGTACTTGTATTCGCGCAAACTCCCATCTGGGCTGCACTTGCCGGGCGTATTGTAGCCGTGGCCATTGTCAATTAGTATCTTCATGCTCTTTGGTATTTGGTTTAATATCCGTTTTGGGGTTCACGTTGTGCGCACTTAGGGCGCACACATCGAAAACGCTGTAATTCCAATTCCGTTGCAGCGTTCTTTTTTAGTAATTCAAAATAATCATCTTGCAGCTTACGCAAACGGTCTGTCTGGTTGGCAAACCGTTCCTCTTTCTCTTTGAGTTGGGTTTGCAGAAACTCCACCGTCTCACGCAAAATGCCAAACTCTGCACCGTCGGCCTCGGCCTCTTCTTTACGGGCATTGGTTTTTCTGTTGATTAGGTACTTAATGGCTTCCCATCCTCCTAATGCACCCAATACCGCTGCCACTACTTCCAAAATAACTGTTACTTCCATCGCCTTACTTTTTATATAGTTCAATTACAATGTCGTTGTTTTTCTGCTCTATCAATACCACGTAACGGGATTCTAAAAGATGGAGCAATCCCATGTCTATTACATCAACGCGCAATGTTATGGGTGTTTCGGGTTGTACTTCAATAATCGCCATCGCGTATGCGTTTAATAGTTTTGTATCTGGGTTTATATTTCTGTTTGACGGCCAACACTTCGTAATGGCCTTTGATATATACGTATTTATATGCCTGGTGTTCTATCATCTTCATTATCTTACAACGCTTTCCATATTCGTTTGACTGCCTTAGCAAACCCAAATATGAGTTAATGGAGCAAACAGCGTGCAAAGCATCGTCGGCGTTCCTGGCCCTGTTGAGTTTACGCACGGCGGCAATAAAGTTTGTGAGGGTACGGTTACAACAATACGTCCGATATGGCTTTACTACTGCGCCCGTGAACTCAACGCCTTTTGTGTAATGCTGGAAATAGAATTTACGTGGGTTGAGGCTCAAACCATATTCTGCCAACTTACCACGGATGCAGGGCACGGCCTTTAACAACACCTGCTTATCTTGATGGATGCAATAGAAATCATCCACATAACGGCCATGCCATTTAATACCCAATTCCTCCAAATACCAATCCAAATCATTCAAAAGGAAATTGGCAAACAGTTGGGCAAATAAGTTACCAATGGCCACACCTTTGCCCTCGCCATTGGTGAAAAGGGATTTGTTAGGTGGTAGGTGCAACCACATTTCGCGTGGGCTGTGTCGCTCACAATTCTTTTCAGGGCAATGCAGTACGACGGTCTGGCAAAGGAAACGCAAATCGTCAATGTCGCTGCCCGTGTAATACTTGACAATAAAACGGTCAATCATTCTGGCCAACATCGCTTTGTCAATGCTCATAAAGAAACCTTGCAAATCCAATTTCATTATGTAACAGTCGGCGGTGTAATTCTGGCTGGCCTCTCTGATGTCGCTTTGCAGCATATTGACACCATACAATTGCCCTTTACCTTTGCGACAATTAAACGTGCGTGGGCTAAAAACTATCTCAAACAACGGCTCTAATCTGAGGGCAATGTAATGGTGTACAATTCTATCTTCAAATGAGGCGGCAAACACTTCTCTGTATCTGGGTCGTGTCACGACAAAGCAAATGGATTTACCGGGTTGATATGTTCGCGTATTGATACGGTCACGCAAAGCAATGAGGTTGCTTTCGTAATTCATTTCATACACGACTGCGCTTGCCGTTCTCCGTTTTCTACGGCGGCAATCAAAATATGCTTCTAACATTCCATCCGTTGTTACCATATCGCTTTGCTTTTTGCAATATCCGTAATTAGTGCTGAGACGGGGCGCACTCGATTCGTGTTGCTGGCCTTAGTGTTGTTGTTCATGTTGCCGTTGTTGAGGTTCAGATTCCATGCGTTGGTCGCGCTGTACTCGGTGGCTCGCCAATCTGTGCCGTATTGTCTTGCTCTTAACCGTAAATGACGGTACACGGCCCATTTATTACGAACTTGCACGCTCGTTTGGCCTTAGCCTCCCGATTCTGGCGTTTCAATGGCTTTTGCCAATGAATTTTTCCATGCTGTACTCTGTTTGCCTATCGCGTCCATCAACTCAATAATATGTGCGTGCCGTCCCATTCCTTTAATCCATCGTCTTTCACCTGCAATTCTCATTAGCGTTCTCAACGTCTCAAACTTGGTCTGAAACTTAATGAGGTGTTGAAATCGGTTGGGCTTATCCATGTATGCCTCTGCTATATCTTGCAAAAGGTCAATGCCCAATTCGTGCATCTTCACGCCCACACTGAATTTGTAGGCTCTGGGAAACTCTGGCGTAACGTCCAAAATCTCATCCAACAATGCCCGTGCATCCAGATATATGCGCGTGTTTGATACTAATTTCAACTGATTTGCCATGTGAATTTGCTTTGTTTTAATGCACCCGTCTTGCGACGGGTGCAAAGATTAAAGAATAAAGATTGAAGATTAAGAAATAAATGCTGAGACGGGGCGCACTCGATACGTGTGGCTGCCCTTAGTGGTGCAGCCCATGCCGCCGCCGCCGTAGAGGCCCAGATACCATGCGAAGGTCGCGCTGGACTCGGTTGAAGTCCAATAGACATCTTCCTGCAACTGCGTTGCACCGTTAATGAGTGAAAGCGCATAATTGATTTTTGTCATGTTGGTATAAATCATCATCATTTCACCCATTGAGGGCAACCACCATTTGCCAGCGGTCAAACCATACCCGTTATCATTCTCGCGGCTGTAAGCATTACAAAAGCCTGGTGCATAGCCAACGCCGGATGCTTCGGCATGAGTAACCTGCGCTGTTGTATTTGCTTTGCCGTTCCAATCGCCCATCGCTGTAACGCGGTCTGTGGTAGTCGTACCACCTCCGCTAACGGCTGCACTTGACCAATTCAGTTTCGTTGCAGATTCCGTTGGGGCTACAACTAACACTTTGCCACCCTCGACTACAACAACGCCGTCGGCTACTTCGCCACCTGCTTGTGCACTCGTCCACTTGTGGGGCTTGACCATGAGGGGGTAATTGTCACTCTTACGATGGTACATAATGAAAATACCATCTTCAATGCCGTTGACGGGTACGCCACCCATCAAAGCGGTTTTGAGGTTCTCCAATGTAATCAGCGTTACGTTACCGTTGGCATCGGTCATTGGGAACTTCTGGCCACTTGCAACCGTCGTTACAACGGTCTGGGCTGATAACTTCTTTGTCTGTTTTGTCATAACTTAATGAATTAAATGGGTTATAAACTAATCTTGCCTGTTAATAATTCTTGCTGTGTACTTTGTTGTGTAACCGTTAATCGTTGTGGATTTGCTGGCCTCATACACTAACATCAAAACCAAACTGTCACCTGCACCCATCGCGCACGTATCCCAATTTGAGCCATCCCAATGAGTGAGTAATGGCAATTGGTCTGTGTTCCACGGGTACGTGTTATTGCTGGTCTTTTTGTTATTGCGCCCAACCACTTCCCAATTTTTGGTGTTACCCAAATCCGATATGATAGTGATTTTGACACAAAAATCCGTACTGCTGCCAATACCCAACGCACTGCGCACGGCACTCAACTTTGGCAAACAAACGCCTGAGCTGCTATATTCGCAATGCACAATGAATTGGTTGGCCTTATTCATGTTCAAAACGGCGTCACCCTCATAATAGGTGTTGGCCGCTGCAATGGTGTACTTATGAAAAGCAAAACCACCAATCCAGCCATTGAGTACGCCATTACCCGTGCCAGCAAACGCATAGTTTCGGCCACCATTCTTTGCTGACAGTATCATGGCATAATTCGCACCGATTCCCCATTGGTCGGTCTGGTCTTCGTTCTCAAAACGTGCAACCGCTCTGATTCCAGACGATGAGGGGAGTACGTTGCCACCTATTCCGGCAAATGCCTTGTACGTGTCATTCCTAAATATGATATAAGCATCATTGGTGAATGGGCTGTTTGACAATCCATTTCCGCTAACTTCAAATCCTGCAATCTTTCCAGACTGCACATTGATATTCTGAAATGTACCCGTTTTGCAAATCACGTTGCCGTTCTTGACTTGGAAAAGCACGTTATTTGAGGCATCCAGCATTACGATTTCACCGTTGTTGTCTGGCGTGTATGCGCTTGTACCTCCAATCTGTACGTGTTCAACACCTAAATTCCGAATGATAGCAAATGCAGCCAACAAAATCTGTGTGGCCACAATCTCCACTTTGTCCGTTGTAGTCCAAAGGTGGGGGTTGCTGTTATTGTCGGCATCGCTGGTTGGGTTGTTGGATGCTGTTTTGGTGTGGTTCTTAGTACATGAGTAATAGTTACCATTCCAGATAACAACATCTTTGTACGGGTCATTCTGGCCACCTGCATAAAACTGATAGCCAACGGCCACATCATCCCAATTCTGGGGGCCACGTAACGACGGGCCAACATCGCCTTTGTCGCCTTTGTCGCCTTTGTCGCCTTTGTCACCCTTTGGGCCTTGCAACTGTCCTAAATCAATCCAACTGCCACCATCCTTAACCCATAAATGTGTGTTATCATCTGTAACGAATGCAACGCCGTCATTGGGAACTGTGAATAATTCTCTTTGCTGGGTTGAATAGACAATTGTCGCGCCATTGGTTGCATCGTCGTACAGATAATTATGACCAAACGAAATCTGACCTGAATTTTTGGCCGTCTCATAATCTGAGTATGAAGAAAAATGCTTTGCTGCGTGTCCTTTTACTTGGAAACTGTTGCCGTCTGCACCATCCTCACCTCTTATCTGTGACCATGTATAATCGGCAATGGTGTTACTCTCTGTTAACGTTGTTTTGTTGTGTGCTAAACCAATATAACGAGTGTTGGCCGTTGGCGTGTCGTACATACTTGTTGGCCTACCTGTCGAACTATCCACACTATCGGCATACTTAATCCATGTGTAATAAGATGTGCCGTTTGTGCCTTTCGCGCCTGTTACGCAAATGGCCGTTGTATAGAAATCGCGGTTTGTCAGATATATGTGTGAGCGCGTCCAAATGTAATAACCACTTATCCACGTCCACCTCGACGTTGACCAACTGCCACCCGTGCAACTGTACGCGCTGGTGCTTCGGTAATACTCTTCCACGATGTCAATAACACCGTTGCCGTCACTACCTCTGCCACCTGTTATGCAAACGGGGTCTGTATATTCTGGGCTTCCCGTAGAATAGTCAATGCGCGTTCTGCTCCAGATATACATACCATCTACCCATGTAGGGGCATCCGTACTCCAGCCCGTAGTTGGGGCCGTGACGTTAGAATTGTTTTGTGCATATTCCACGTCAACGGCCACCACACTGCGACCATCGTCGCCTTTTTCGCCCTTGCGGATAAATTTAACGATTCTGGTAACTGCTGGCATACTAATCCACTGAGGTTATATTGATTGATACGTCACTGCCAGCCTGTACACACTGCGCTCTGGTCACGGTCTCGCTGGTCTTGGCCGTGTTCATAGTGCCTGGGTTGAGATAGTTACCAACGGCATCTTTGACCACGAAATAAAACGTGGTGTCAAACGCCTTTGTACTCGTTCCACGTTTCACCACAACCGGGGTGTATGTTACCGTGCCGTTTCCGCTGGTGTCCTCTGTGATTGTCTCGTCCTCTGGGCTGGGGTGTGGGTCAATCTGCAACGGGTCGCTGGCATCCATTACGCCCTGAATGTCCTTACCCAATTCCTCTGCACTCACGCCCGTGCCTCGATTGATGGTAACACGGTACTCACCATAACTGTTGATGTCGGTGTCGGCCACTGTAATTGTCTGGGTTGTGGCTGCTAACGTAGTCCAACCATTTGCACCCATCTTTTCCCACACGTAGGACAAACCCGTTGTGAGGGCTGTGCCTTTCTGGTAGGCCATAGCCTTTAATTGACAACTGCCACCTTTTTCATTGATAACAAAGTGCTTGTTGTCGGGGCTTATGATAGTCACACGTACACCGTTACCCGTGGCCTGTTGGATGGGGATTGTGTATGTGGCTTCTATCTGGTCGGTCTGTGTGCCATACGAAACGGTGGCCACCATCTTAATGACGGCTGGGGCAAATCCAGCGGCTTGCGCAATGTTCTGCAAAATCTGGATTCCGTAATAAAGATTGTCATTTGCTGGGGCAATCTTCTTAAACAGTCCTGCAAACGTGCCTGTGCTGGTGTCGCCGCTCCACTGAATAAGCGTGCCGTTGAAATAGAAATTGATAGCGTCGGGCGTTGCTACACCCTCGGCCACACGGCTTGACGTGCAAACGAAATACAGAATGGGTTTTTTACTCGCAAAGTTCGGGTAAATACTCGTTGGCTGTGCGGTTGTACCCTCCCACTCTTGGTAAATGTCACCATCTGGGCACATTATCACGGCGGCGTATGTGCCAGCCTTAGAGATAAATTTGATGGTTCTGGTTGCTGATGCGCTGCTCATAATTTACTCCTCCTCATTTTCGGGGTTTTCGTTATCGGTTTCGCTCTCGTTGTCACCCTCATCTTCTGGCTCATCGGTGGCCTCTGGTTCGGGTTCGTCGGTGTCACCGCTGCCCTCATCCTCTGTTTGAGGTTCGGGGTCGCTGGGCTGGTTCTCGTTCTCATCTTCACCCTCATTGGATGCTGGGGCCTGGCCCTCGCCATCTGTCACGGCTTCGAGTGTTGCTCCCTCTGCTGGCTCTGGCTCATCCATCACAAAACGCTCATCGGTAGCCACGGGCAAAGGTCGTGTAACCGTGCCGTCCTGCTCCTGCTTTGCTTCGTGTGGCATGAGGGCAATGCCTCCAATCTGTGCTAACGTGTCGTTGAGCATGGGCAATGGGCCAAACGCGGTCATATCACCCTGCCAAAGAATGTAATTGCCGTCTTTGAGTTGCAGACGGTCATTTTCCAAATGCAGATACTTTGCAACTTTGGGATTCGCTTTAATGTAACGTGCCATAATTCAAATATTTATTAGTGGATTAAAATAATGTTTCCATCGCCATCTTCAAACAATTTGCCGTCGCCATCTTCCCATGCACCCACGGGGCCAATGTCTTTCACGTCAATTCCATATACTGCGCCATATTGGTTGCTCATGGCCTTAGTTGACAGCATATTTGGCGTTTTGCCGTGGGCAATGAGGCTGTACGACAATGAGCCGCTGGCCTGATTAGTGGCCACATACCAAAGCACAATCAACTCACGCTCTGGGTTGTTAATCTCTCCGTGGGTGTCATAGATGCTGGCGCGTGGTGCAATGGCTACCAATCCAGCCGGAATGTTGACGGGGCAATCCACGATGTCAAAATCATACTTGTGGATGCGGCGTACAAACTCCACAATCTTTGCAGGGCTTCCATCGTTGAGGGTCACACCTGCTGGGCTTCCCTCTGGGTCATACTTCGCACGGCATCGCAACGCCAACGATGCGCCCATGAGGTCACGGTGTACGGTAACGCTTTCACCATTCTGTGCAACCTCGACGCAATAATCCAATGCTGGCTCTGCGCCTACTTCTGACCACGTTGTATCTTCGCGGTACAACTCCCACACAAATACACGGTTGGCCGCTGTACACTCCTTTGTGCCTAATTTGAGGCTGGCGTGTACAACTTGGTCGGCTTGGTCAATGAGGGGGTCGTAAATGGTTTGGTCGGCTGCATCCAAAACCAACTCAGGCAATGCCGTTGAGTTGCCACACATCACAGTAAAGGTGTCTTGAACAATGTGCAATTGACCTGTACGTGTGTCGGCATACTCGGCATAAAACTCTAATGTAATCGGGTGCTGTGGCTCGGCGTTTTTCTTCACCTTGATACGTCCGGCATTACCTCCCGTGGCCGTAATCTCATAATTGGAATTTCCAGCAACAATGAGGGTCTTTGTGCCATCAATAATTTCATACCAACGTATGTTGGCCAAAAGGTGGTTAATGCTGCCCGACGTTAAAATTTCGTCTTTATCCATGCGCCCGATTCTGGGTTGGATAATTAGCGGTGTCAGCGTGTAATCTGGCGTGAAAGTACCACTTTCGGCATCATACGTCTGGCGGCCTGGTACGCTGCCATCAACTGCAATCGTGCGGCTGATTTGCAACGGCTTGAAATTAAAATCAAATCTTCTTGTTTTCATATACTCAGCTGCTTTAATTTATAGTTCAAATGTTACACTCTCAGTTTGGGCGGCGTTACCCATGCCATCGCGCAATGTCACCGTGGCCGTATATCTCAACACCCGTGGCACATACCCGTTAAAATCCACGTCTGCGGCTGTCAGGTTCATTGACTTGCCAGCACCTGCACGGCGCAATGCCCATGCGTTATCACTGGCCACTCTCTCGTTACCGTCTGCGTCCTCGCTGTATCGCGTCCATGCCACATCTGCATTGAGAATGTCAGCGGTCACATCTTGATTGTGGAGTTTGGCAATAATCGTCAATGTCACGGCAAATCTATCGGGGTCGAAAAGGTAATCAGTATCGGCAAACTCAACCGTGAAATCTGGGTTGCCCTCAATCATTGCCCAATGGGTATTGTTCCATCTTGGGGCTGTGGTTGTCAGATTGTAGCAACAACGCCATTTGCAACCGCAATACCAAACATCTGAAATCTCCCAAACACCCGTGCTGGGGTTCTGCTTCTCGCAATAGTAATTGGCGTTTGCGTGCCATTCCCCACGGTCAACGTATTGGCAAATCGGCTTACCTTGAAAATCTAACCTAATAACGTCCTGAACAATGAGGCCACCAATATACACGTAATCCAGATTTGAGCGCAAAGGTAACGGGCTTCCATCCCTCTGTGTAAGGTGGCGCACAAAATCGGGTATCGTTCCAAATGTGGCGGCGTAATTGCTTTGGTCAATAATCGGCTTTGTCACACCCGACAAATGCACAATGCGGCCCTCTGTACTTGACAGATAAATGCAGCTTTGGCGTGTTGTGTCGGTCTGATTACCCCAACGGGCAATCTTCATCAACTCACACGGCAAAAAATTGTGTCCGGCTGGTGTCTCATTATCTGGGTACAACGTCACCTCAATGTAATTGGTGGTTGGGTTTACGCTGTTTACCCTCATCCATGAGGTGTACATTTGGGCGTTTCCCTGGCCCGTCATTCCCAATGCCACTGCACCCAAATTATTGATAATACCTTTCAGCACATTGCCGACGGCTTGAGCGGTAAAATATCCCTCCCATTTCGGATGCAGGTGCAAACCATAACAGTTATCTCCCAAATCCTCCACACTCTCGATGGTGTCGGCCTCAGTCAATAGTTGGTCGCCCTCAATTGCAGACAGTCGGTTAATGATTAACTCCACGGCCTCAAAGTACGTGCGTACTCTGACGCTCTCAAACTCAGCGTTGCCGTGGCTGTCAATACCTGCGCCCGTTCCAGCGTACAAATCGCGGACAAACTGCCCATACTCTGCACCGTTCTGGAACACGGCCAAACCAACGGCTGTTAAACCTTGCTGAAACGTAATATGTCCTGCGGCCACATCGTCACTTATGCGGCTCAGGAATTTTTGCCAAACGGGGCTGTCTTGTGTAAGGTCGTGGGCATAGTCGGCAAAACCTGCCTTGACCTTTTCCGTGCGTTGCTGCAATTCGGTTGAGGTCTCACCCGTCTGTGGGTCTGTAACTTCAACCTCCACATATCGGGTCAACCACTCATAACCGTTGCTGTCGGTGCTAATTTGGTCTAACGATGTCTTATTGGCGTGGGTGTGGCCGTCACCGACGGGGCCATCATAACCGCTGGTTTGGCCATTCAGTACAACCGTACTGCCAACACTGCCAATGCCTTGCTCACGTAATCTGGGGCTACGTGGGCGCGGCGTGCGGCTGGTAATTACTGATGTAAAATGCTTATCCATACGGCTTAATTATTATTGACCTCTTCAATGGCATCGTATTCGTCTTTGTTAAACTCAGTGTAAAGGGCTTCGGTAACGTCTCTAATAACGTCTTGGCTCTCTTCACTCATCACGAACACTTTGCCGCTTTGGTTTCTCTCTGTATATGCGCACAATGGGCCGGTATCAATGACGGCCTCACCCTGCAAAGTTGTGTGGCGGCTGGCATATTGGCTGTACATCGTACCAATGAGCAACTTTTCTGGATGGTCTGTGACGTTTTCCCTTTTGAGCTGCTGGATTTGTAGGCTGTCACTTGCACGATGGTAAATGCCTTTGGCCGTGGGGCAAACCTTATTGGCCGTGCCACAAATGCTGTCAATACTGATTTCCTCTTTAGCGGCTTTGTTAATATATCCGCTATATTCTACATCTTCCAACTCAGCATCATCAAATATGAGGTTCCTACGTACCACTTCCAACACGGGGGCTTTGTAAAGTAGCCAGCGGATTTTGTTATACAATCCTTTGTTATCCCATGTCTGTGTTTGCTCAAACGTGCCACTCTCTCCGTGGTCAAAGCATCGCACTCCCTCATATACTACAATTTCCAGATAACCGCCATCTGACGGGTACGGGATAAACTCACCGTCTGGCTGTTTCTTGAAACTCTCGTACATATAGAAGTGGCCAAAATCGTTTGACGGGAAATAACCTTTGGTGTAATCCACCGTGCCACCTGTTGCACCACC
>Ga0265300_10002709_pt1 | contig 15076 bp, 8 predicted proteins | sample AusTroGonzalo_MG_FD_193482 | JGI IMG/M metagenome (GOLD analysis project Ga0265300, IMG submission 193482) | Bovine rumen microbial communities from tropical cattle in Woodstock, Queensland, Australia - Gonzalo_03 | ecosystem: Host-associated > Mammals > Digestive system > Stomach > Rumen ...
GAGAACCTGGAAGCCCGTTTCCCCGTAACGGTATCGGTGAACAACGACGCCAACTGTTTTGCCATGGGCGCTTATGCAGCCTATCCCAAGGAGCAGAAACCGGAAGTGCTGGTGGGTATCACCTTGGGCACCGGTGTGGGTATCGGCATCATCGACCGCGGTCGTCTCTTCGGTGGCGCCAACTGTGGAGCCGGCGAACTGGGCTGCCTGCCCTTCCGCAGCGGTATCCTGGAAGACTACTGCAGCAAGAAGTTCTTCGAAAGCAGGTCCCTCAGCAGCCTGGAAACCGCTCAGGCGGCCGAAAAAGGCGATTCCAAAGCCCTGGCGCTCTTTGACGAGCTGGGCGCCAACCTGGGCGAGCTGCTTTGCGCCGTGCTCTTTGCCTACGATCCCAGCCACATTGCCTTCGGCGGGGGAGTAGCCTACAACTATCCCTACTTCCGCAAAGCTATGGAAGAATACGTGAAAAAGAACTTCCCGTACCACAACACCGTGGACCGGCTTAAGATAGATGTTTTCACCGGCGGCGACGTCCTGGTAACGGGAGCTGCCCTAATCTAGCAAACCCATGAAAAAGACCCTGATTGCCCTCATGGCACTTGCCACCGTTTGCGCCTGCCAGTCCGGTTACCGGATGGAAAGCGGCGAGAGTATCTCTTTGGAAACGCCCTGGATCCTTTCCCACGACGGCGGTTCCGAATCTGTACAGGCCACGGTGCCCTGCACGGTGGCCGGCGCCCTGGAACAGGCCGGCCTGCTGGGAGAAAACCTCCTGGACGGGAACAGCTACGCCCAGATGGACAAGGCCCCTTTCAACGACCCCTGGACCTACAGCACCAACATGGTGGTAACGCCTAGGAAGGGACAGCATTACCTGCTGGCCTTCGACGGCCTTAATTACTATGCCGATATCTTCTTCAACGGGCAGCAGCTGGCCGCTTCGGACACCACCTACGGCGTATTTATCCGCCGGGAATACGATGTTACGGAGCTCATGAAGGCAAAGAACGACATCCAGGTGCGCCTGCGCCGCGCCCAGCCTGGCGACCTGAACATCGGCTTTGTAGACTGGAATCCCCGTCCGCTGGACGAGAGCATGGGTATCGTGCGCCCCGTCACCCTTCACGCCACCGGCGCAGTTGCTATCGATGACGTATTCGTGATTCCGGAGCTGGATGTGGAAACCCTGGCCCAGGCCGATTTGAAGGTCCGTGTGGCCCTGCGCAACCTGGAAGACAAGCCCGTGGAGGGCCTTCTGAAGCTGAATCTGGAAGGCTGCGGCAGTTGCAGCGTAAACCTTGCCCTGGCCGCCGGCGAGGCCACTACTGTTACCCTTACTCCGGCCGAAGCCGCCGTCCTGCATCTGGATAACCCCCGTGTATGGTGGAGCTACGATCTGGGCAGCCCGGAACTGTATAACCTTACCGCCTGCGTAGAAATCGGCGGTGCCGTTTCCGACAAAAAGGATGTGGAATTCGGCGTACGGAGCATCACCAGCCGCCTCACGGAGGAAGGCTGGCGCCAGTTCACCCTCAACGGCAAGGATGTCCTCATCAAGGGCGCCGGCTGGACCGACGACCTCTTCCTCCGCGACACGCCGGAAAGCATCCTGCGCCAGGTGGAATACGTGAAGGACATGAACCTGAACACCATCCGCTTCGAGAATATCTGGGGCAAGGACGACACCGTTTACACCCTCTGCGACCGCCTGGGTGTGCTGGCCCTGGTGGGCTGGAGCTGCCAGTGGGAGTGGGAAGACTATTGCGGCCTGCCGGAAGTGGACGGCTACGGCTGCATCAACGGGGAAAAGGTGGAAGACCTGGCTGTGAAGTATTTCCACGACCAGGTGGTGCGCCTGCACAACCATGCCGCCGTAATCGGCTGGATGACGGGCAGCGACCGCATCCCGAACCCCCGCCTGGAGGCCCGCTATATGGAAATTTACAACGTAGAGGAATACCGTCCCTACATTTGTTCGGCCAAGCACCTGCAGAGCAGCATGGGCTGGTCGGGCACCAAGATGGAAGGCCCCTATGAGTACGTTACCCCGGACTACTGGTACCGCGACAAGGACTGCGGCGGCGCCTTCGGCTTCAATACGGAAACCGGCATCGGCGCCAACCTGCCGCAGCTGGAGAGCCTCCGGAAGATGATTCCGGCCGAAGACCTGTGGCCCCTCTCCAAGAGCTGGGATTACCACTGCACCACTTCGGGATCGGCCATGAACTCCACGCAGATGCTCCAGACCGTTATTAACGGGGAGTACGGCGGATTCAACGGCCTGGAAGACTTTGTGCTCAAAGCCCACGCCGTGGATTATGACGGCACCCGCGCCATGTTTGAGTCGTTCCGCGCCCGCATGCCGCTCTCTACCGGTATTGTGCAGTGGATGCTCAATTCGGCCTGGCCGTCGCTGTACTGGCAGCTGTACGATTTCTATGGCGCCCCCACCGCCGGCTATTACGGCACCAAAAAGGCTTGCGAGCCGCAGCAGCTCATCTTCGACCCTTCCAACAATAAGGTTTACGCCGTGAGCGAAAGCCTGCCTTCCAAGGCCCTCAAGGCCACGGTGCAGGTGTTCGACGCCAATTCCAGTCTGCTGGGCGAGGAAAGCCGGGACATCACGCTGGAATACCGGCAGAGCCTGCCCGTTTTCGACCTCAAGCGCTATGCCGGAAAGCCGCACTTTGTGGCCCTTACCCTCACCGACGCGGAAGGAAAGGCCGTGGCCGACAACTTCTACAGCGTTCCCGCTACCCTCAACGAATACGACTGGAGCCGCTCCAACTGGTACCTTACCCCCATCACCAAGTTCGCCGACCTGGGCTTTGTCTTTAACGGCGAACCGGCCGAGCTGCAGTTCTCGGTGGAGAAAGGCGATGAAGGCTATGCCGTTACCGTTACCAATAAATCGGCCTGTATCTCGCCGGTTACCGTTCTGAAGGCGCTGGATGCCGCCGGTAATCTGGTGGTTCCCGCCTGGTGGAGCGACAACTTCTTTGCCCTCCTGCCCGGCCAGAGCAAAACCGTTACCTGCAAGGTGGAGGCCGAAGAGGTGTTCTTCGATATGGCTTATAACAAGGCCGACATATCCCGCAACCGTTCCAAATATGCCGACAACCAGTTTTCCGACGACGAGCAGTACACCGTAGCGGAACCCTACCAGACGGTTTCCGTGAAGCCGGTGCCGGCCGACAACAGCATCAAGAACGTGATTGTGATGATTGGCGACGGCATGGGCGTAGAGCAGGTTAGCTGCGGCTGGGTGCTCAACGGCGGCCACCTGAATCTGGACAACTTCCCCGTGACGGGCTATTCCCGCACCTATGCTACCAACCGGCTGATCACCGACTCCTGCGCCGGCGGTTCGGCCATTGCCACGGGCGTTAAAACGCAGTATTACTACATGGGCGTGGATGCGGAAGGAAATCCGGTTCCCAGCGTGCTGCACGATGCCCAGAAGAAGGGCATGAAAACCGGCGTAGCCGTTACCTGCCGCATCAACGACGCCACTCCGCTGGATTTCGTGGGCCATTCCCTGGACCGCGACGACGAAGAAGTGAATGCCGCCCAGTATGTTAACAGCGGCGTAGATTTCCTGGCCGGCGGCGGCATGCAGTTCTGGCGCAACCGTTCCGACGGCCGCGACCTGGTGAAGGAAATGACCGACCAGGGCTACATCTTCGTAGACAGCCGGGAGCGCCTGAACCAGGTGCAGAAGGGCCGGGTGCTGGGCCTCTTCGCCCCGCTGGAGATGGAGCCCGCCCTGGACCGCGGTCCCGTGCTGGAAGACTGCGCCACCAAGGCCCTGGAGCTGCTGGACAACGAAAAGGGTTTCTTCCTCATGATAGAGGGCTCCAGCATCGACGACTGGTGCCACCGGCAGAAGGTGGGCTACATGGCCGAAGAGCTCTTTGACTTCGACCGCACCATCGGCAAGGTGCTGCAATGGGCCGAAAAGGACGCCCACACCCTGGTAGTTGTAACGGCCGACCATGCCACCGGCGGCCTCACGCTGCTGGGCGGCAGCCTGGAAGAGCGTACGGTTAAGGTGAACTTCTCCACCAAGGGCCACAACGGCATCCTGGTACCAGTGTTTGCCTACGGACCGCACGCCCAGGAGTTCGTGGGGGTTCACGAGAATGCCGAACTGGGACAAATCATCCGGAAATTGCTGAAATAGAAAAACTTCATAAATAGAAAGCCTACTTAAACCAAACTTAAACCAAACTTAAACATCTTAATAACCAACAACTTCTATGAAGACCTTCAAATTCTTCCTGCTCCTGTTATCGGGGTTGGTTGCCTGGAATGTTTCCGCGCAGAACCTCACGGTAAAAGGAACGGTTACGGACGGATCCAATGGTGATCCCATTCCGTACACAACGGTCGTGGTCAAAGGCCAGACCATGTGGACTACCACCGATCAGGATGGTAAGTTCGAGCTTCAGACTCCCGCCAACGGCATTCTCTCCGTAGAAAGCCTGGGCTATGTGGGAGTGGAAATCCCTGTTAACGGACGTACTTCCATCGACATCGTTCTGGAACCGGATCTGGATCAGCTTTCTGAATCTGTGGTTATCGGTTATGGTGTCCAGCAGAAGAAACTCCTCACCGGTGCTACCATCCAGGTGAAGGGTGACGACCTGTCCAAACTCAACACCACCAGCGCCCTGGGCGCCCTGCAGAGTCAGAGCCCGGGTGTTAGCATCACCCAGAATTCCGGTCAGCCCGGCCGCGGTTACAAAGTGAACATCCGCGGTATCGGTACCATCGGTGATTCCGAGCCGCTGTATGTGATTGACGGTGTGGCCGGCGGTGACATCAACGCCCTGAACCCCAACGATATCGAATCCATCGATATCCTCAAGGACGCTGCTTCGGCTGCCATTTACGGTGCCCGTGCCGCCAATGGTGTTATCCTGGTTACCACCAAGCAGGGTAAGGAAGGCCGCGTAATCGTTTCCTACGACGGTTTCTACGGTGCCCAGTACATTGCCAAGATGCCCGACATGGTAAATGCCCAGGAGTATATGCAGCTGTACAACCTGGCCCGCAAGAACAGTGGCCTGGAAGAGGTTGACTTCTCCGCCAAATTGCCCGCCAAGCTGTACCAGGCTATTCAGAACGGCTCCTGGAAGGGTACCAACTGGGTAGAGGAAATGTACAACAAGGGCGCCATGACCCAGAATCATTCCGTGAATGTAGCCGGCGGTACGGCCGACCACAAGTTCTCCATGGGTCTGTCCTACACCGGTCAGGACGGTATCCTGGGCTGGAACAAGATTGAGCCCATGAATGCCCAGTATCGCCGTTACACCTTCCGTATGAACTCTGACAACGTAGTCATGAAGCGGAACGATTTGGACATTCTGAAGGTGGGTGAAACCATCAACTTCAGCTTCGGCCAGAACAGCGGCATTGCCGAAGGAGACATCTACGACAGCTCCCTGCACGATACTATCGGCGCAAACCCGCTGCTTCCCGTTTATGCAACGGATGCCGAGGGTAACATCACCGGTTTCTACGATGAGGCCACGCGTGATGCCGAAGGCTGGACCTTCTTCAACGACGCAAAGCACCCCATCGGCGTAGATTATTACAATCGCGGCCGTAACCTGGAGAAGTTCTATTCCCTGCACGCCAGCGTGTATGCCGAACTGCAGCCCATCAAGAATCTCAAGTTCAAGAGCCAGTTCGGTTACCGCCTGTCCGCGTCCTCCGACCGCAGCTACAAGATGATCTATCATCTGAACACTTCCCAGTACAACGACAATGACGTGGTATCCCAGAGCATGAAGCTGGGTCACCGTATCACTTGGGAGAATACGGCATCCTACCACTTTGACATCAACTCCAACCACGTGTTCGACGTGGTTCTGGGTCAGTCCATCGAAAAGTGGGGCATGGGAGAAAAAATAAGCGCCAGCGCCTGGAACAGCATCTTCCCCAACGACTTCGAGCGTGCCTATCTTTCCAACACCAAACCCGTACTCCTCAGCCAGATCTCCGCTTCCGGCTCTCCTTCTTCCGCCGGAGCCCTGGCTTCCTTCTTCGGCCGTGTCAATTACAGCATCAAGGACACTTACCTGTTCTCCGCCACGGTCCGCGCCGACGGTTCCTCCAACTTTGCCCGCGGTCACCGCTGGGGTGTCTTCCCCTCCTTCTCCGCCGGCTGGATTGTTAGCAACGAACCCTTCATGGAAGGTGCACAGAACTGGCTCAGCTTCCTGAAACTGCGTGCCAGCTGGGGCCAGAACGGTAACGCCAGCATCTCCAACTTCCAGTACCTTTCCACCATCAAACTGTCCAGTAGCGCGGGTTACTACTTCGGCAACAAGGGCTCCATGTCTACGGGCGCAATCCCCGGTGTGCTGGCCAATCCGGACGTGAGTTGGGAAACTTCCGAACAGACGAACCTGGGCTTTGACGCCCGCTTCTTCAACTCCAGCCTGGGTGTCACCTTCGATGCCTACATCAAGAATACCAAGAACTGGCTGGTAGACGCTCCTATTGCGGCCGTATATGGTTTCAGTGCTCCTTATGTGAATGGTGGCGACGTGCGTAACTCCGGTCTGGAACTCTCCATCGACTACGGAAAGCACACCGGAGAATTCACCTACGGCATCAAGCTGAACGGTTCCTACAACAAGAATCTGGTTACCCGTATTGCCAACGACGAGGGTATTATCCATGGTGAGGATGACGTTTTGAGTCAGGGTACATCCGAAATGTACCGTGCCCAGGTGGGTTATCCCATCGGCTATTTCTACGGCTACAAGACCGCCGGCGTTTTCCAGAGCCAGTCGCAGATTGACTCCTACAAGGGTGCCAAGTACGATGATGCCAAGCCCGGTGACCTCATCTGGGTAGATACCAACGGCGACGGCGAGATTACCGACGATGACCGCACCATGATTGGTGATCCTCATCCGGACTTCACCGCCGGCCTCAACCTGTGGATGGCCTGGAAGGGCTTTGACCTCAATATCACCGGCTACGGTGCCTTCGGTCAGCAGATTGCCCGTTCCTACCGTTCCTTCTTTGATCGTCCTACCGACAGCTATACCCGCGACTTGCTGAACTGCTGGAGCGGCGAAGGCACTTCCAACCGCCTGCCGCTGTGGACCACCTGCTCCGACCGCAACTGGTCCAACATCTCCGATATCTATATCGAGAACGGCGACTTCTTCAAGATTTCCAACGTAACCCTGGGTTATGATTTCAGCCGTCTTATCAAGGGTTCCTGGATCAGCAAGGCCCGCCTCTATGTATCGGCCCAGAACCTTCTCACCATCACCGGTTACTCCGGCATGGATCCTGAAATCGGTTACGGTTTCGACGAAGACTGGGTTTCCGGCATCGACCTGGGTTATTATCCCAGCGCCCGTACCTTCCTTGTGGGTGTCAACATTCAATTCTAGTGCGTCATGAAAACTGTTTTCAAATATCTTTCCGCTCTTGTGCTGGCTTCCCTGGTATTCGCCGGTTGCGAAAAATTCCTTGATACTGTCAGTTACACCGAGAGCAATACCAGTAACTATCCCGCATCCGAGCAGGATGCCATGCAGTTGGTCACAGGTATCTACGCCGCCCTCAATCAGGCCTCGTACGAGCCCAGCGCCCACTCCTTTATTGCCAACATGACCATGTCCGACGAGTGCTTTGGCGGCGGCGGACAGGACGACTATGAAATCCAGGCCTACGACCACCTGCTCTATTATGAGCCCAACGCCCAGCTGGATTTCTGGACTCCTTACTATTCCGGTATCACCCGTGCCAACATGGCCATCGCCAACCTGGACAAGGTAGAAGACGAAGAAATGCGCAACCAGCTGCTGGGCGAAGCCTACTTCCTGCGTTCCTATTTCCTTTTCGACCTCACTACCCAGTTCGGTGAGATTCCGCTGGTCGCTACCGTTCCCAACTCCGTATCCGAGGCTGCTGTCTACCCCGAGCCCGGGACCATCCCCGAAATCTACGGTAACATTGCCGCCGGCCTCAAGAAGGCTATTGAAATTATGCCAAGTAATAAGTGGAACGATTGCATCTCCGGTCTGCGTCACGTCACCAAATGGGATGCCGAAGCCCTGCTGGCTCGTGTTTACCTGTTCTACACCGGTTTCTATAGCGACAAGAACAATGAAACCATCACCACCCTCCCGCTGGTAGATTTGGAGAACTACGAACTCATCAACGAGACCATCGGCAAGGATTATGTGGTTTCCAAACTGGAAGACTGCATCGCCAACAGCGGTCACAGCCTGGTTCCCGACTTCCGCCTCCAGTGGCCCTACACCAACACAGCTACCAAAGCTGATTACGTGTATGTGAAGGACCTCCAAGGTAGCTGGTATACCGACGATGTGAACCCGGAGGAAATGTTCAGCATCTGCTACTCCAATGTGGCTGAGAGCTCCCGTAACCGCAACAAGTTCGACCAATATCTGGGCGTACGCAAGCGCAGTAACTACGAGGTGAACGCCTTCCCGTTCAGCCGCGGTTACGGTATGGCTACCGTGAACCCCTACGTGTGGGACCAGTGGGAAATCGAAGAGCCCGGCGACCTTCGAAAGGCAGCCTCCATCTATAGCGTGAACGAGGAAATGGCCGATCCGTCCAAGTATACCTGGGGCAATGACCAGCAGATGGAGGAATCCGGTTACTGGCAGAAGAAGTACCAGGCGTGGGGTGCCATCATCAACGGTAAATGGTTCCTGGAATTCTCCTCCATCGCCGAGTACGGCGGCGCTGGCAGCGACCTCGGCCGCGGTCACTCCCCGCAGAATGTACAGATTATCCGTTTCGCCGATGTGCTCCTGATGCATTCCGAGCTCACCAAGACCGTGACCGGTATCAACAAGGTACGCGAGCGTGTGAACCTTGCCCCGATTGGCGGTTACACCGAGGAAGCCCTCCGGATGGAGCGTAAGCACGAGCTGGCCTTCGAGGGAATCCGCTGGAACGATATGCGCCGTTACGGCAAGGCTTACTGCCTGGCCGCCCTCAAGACCCAGCTTGGTCAGCCCATCAGAAACGCCGGTGGCGCCTGGATTGAGATGAAAGACCAGGGTGCCGGTTACGAGGCCCGCTACAATGCCACTTGGGGCTTCCGCCCGTTCCCGGCCTCCGAAGTAAGTCTTTCTGCAGGTGTTCTTACACAGAACGCCGGTTGGACCGATTCTTCGGCCCAGTACACAAACTGGAAATAAACTAGTTGGTTAATATATGCGTTAAGAAAGGGGGCCGGTCTTTATGACCGACCCCTTTTTGTTACTTGGAAAACACCTGGTCTATCAGCGCTACGAATTCTTTGTACGCCCAGGTATCCTGCAGCTCCTGCAGGGCCATGGCCAGACCCCTGTAATGCCATTCGTGCTCTTTGGGGTCCTTGGTGTGGAACAGGTTCCAGAGGGCGTCACCAATATCGGCATAATCCCGGGCGATGGCCCGCATGTTGGAAAGCTTGTCTCCCAGGGCTACCATTTTGGCATCGTGGGGCGCCGCCGCCAGCCGGTCGATAGCGGCCTGCTTGCGCGCATGCCAGCTGTCTTCCTCACTCAGGTTCTCTATCATTACATCGCTTTCCTGGGCTACCAGGGTGGCGATTCTTTCGCCGAACCGGGCCCGGAGGTCCTCCACGCTAACGTGCGTGTCCTCCACCGTATCGTGCAGCGCTGCGGCGGCCAGCAGTTCCTGATCGGCCGTCATGGTGGCCACTATGGCCACGGCTTCCATGGGATGCACAATATAGGGGAATCCCTTGCCCCGGCGTTCCGTGCCGGCGTGTGCCTGTACCGCAAACACAATGGCGCGGTCCAGCAGTTCTGTATTGAGGGGTTTGTTAGCCATATTTCTAGTCGTCTGTGTCTCCCACTATAATCATCAGGTGGTCTCCCGGGAACAGCTCCATGCTGCCGTGGGGCACCAGGAACTGTTCTCCCCGCTTTACCATCAGCAGGCGGATGCCGTGCGGGAAAGAAAAGGCCCTCACGGTTTTCCCGTTCTGCAGGTCCTCTTCCGTAACCGTATGGTCACGGAGCATGCCCATTTCTTCCGGCAGTTCCAGGCCGAAGGCTTCCACCGGGGGATCTTCTTCGTAGCTGAGCCCCAGCCATCTGGCCACCGGCATCAGCGTCATGCCCTGAATGAGCAGGGATAGCATGGTGATCAGGAAAACCAGGTTGAAAATATCCGAGGCTCCTTCTACCTCCTTTACTACCGGATACAGGGCAAAGAGGATGGGACCGGCGCCCTTAAGACCCACCCATGAGGTTAACAACTTTGCCTTGAAGGGAAGCTTCCGGAAAGGAAGCAGGCAGGCAAAGACGCTCAGCGGACGGGAAACGAAAATCATGAACAGGCCGATTAAGAGGGCCGGAACCAGCATGTGGGGCATCTGGGATGGACGTGCCAGCAAACCCAGCATGAGGAACATGAGCAGCTGCATGAGCCACGTCATTCCGTCGAAGAACTTGAGTACGTCTTTCTTGCCGGGAATGGGAGCCTCGTTGCCGATGATAATGGCCGCCACATACAGAGCCAGGAGGCCGTTGCCCCTAATAACCGAAGCCAGGCCGCTGGCGAAGAACGCCGAACTGAGTATCAGGATGGAATACAGCGACGTTCCGGGCAGCTTCACTTTCTTGATAATCCACACGGTAAGCTTTCCGGCTCCAAAGCCTACGCCGAAGCCGATGACCATCTGAATCAGGAACACCAGCACGCTGCTTAACGCAATCAGGCTGGAGGACTCTCCCTGGCCGATATGGCTGAAGGCCGCCACCAGGATGATGGTGAGGACATAGGCCATAGGGTCGTTACTACCGGATTCCAGTTCCAGCATAGGGCCCAGGTCGTGCCTTAGATGCAGTCGTTTCCCGTGCAAAAGGCCGAATACGGAGGCAGAGTCCGTGGAGGCCATGATGGTGGCTATCAGCAGGCAGCCCAGGATGGAGCTCCCCAGGGCACCCACCGCTTCTCCGGCTACCAGGTAAATGAACCCGCCTGTAAGCAGGCAGGTGAGGAACACGCCCAGCGTAGAAAGAAGGATGCCCTGTTTGAGTATGGGTTTAGTCTCGCTCAGCGATGTTTCCAGACCGCCGGTGAACAGGATTACGGTCATGGCAAAATGGCCGATGGATTCGGCCATTTCATAGTCCTGGAATTGCACGCCCAGACCATCGGCCCCTACCGCCATACCCAAAAGCAGGAACAGCAGCAAAGACGGCACACCAAAACGCGTCCCGATCTTGGTGGTCATAATGGCGAAAAACACCAGAATGGAGGCCAACAGGAGCAGGTCGTCCGAAATCAGGTTGATGGCAAAGGCCGAAAGGGGCAGAAGCATTAATCTTCGATTTGGAAGAGGTTCAGGAAGCCGGTCATCACAAATACCTGGCGGATATCGTTGGAGATTCCGCGGATGATAACCGTACCGCCTTTGTTAACCGCCGCCTTGCGCAGGGAAAGGAACAGACGCAGGCCGGAGCTGGAAATGTATTCCAGCTTCTTGCAGTCCAGTATTACCGTGCCGCCGGCATCGTCGTGCAGCGATTCCATGGTGGGAGCTACTTCCAGGGAAGCAGGGGTGTCCAGACGGCCTTCCAGTTGGGCCGTTACTACTCCGTTTTCTTTTTCAATAGTGATATTCATACTCTTTTGGAAATTGATAATCTGTTTTTGCCGTCCACGCGTTCATAGTGGACATCGTCCATAATTTCACGTACCAAATATATGCCAAGCCCGCCGATGGGGCGTTCCTGGACCGACAAAGTGGTATCGGCTTTGGGGGCGGCCGTAGGGTCGAAGGGAATACCGCTGTCCGAAATGACGAATTCCAGGGAGCCATCGGCAAGACGGGCGGTAATATCCACCACTCCGTCGGTGCCCTTAGGGTAGGCATAAAGGACTACGTTGGTAACCGCCTCTTCCAGCGCCAGGTTCAAACTCATGGCCAGGCTGGGGTCCAGCTGGTTCTCCTCTGCAATGGAATCTACAAAATCGGCCAGTTTCGAGATCTCTTGAACGTCGTTATGGAGCACCAGATGCTGCTCGCCGCCCAAATAGTGGATAAACAGCATGGTAAGGTCGTCACTTTGAGGTGCTTCTCCAACAAATTGATCCACAGCTTCTTCCATGGCCTTCAGGTGCTCCATGGAGTTGCGCCGTTTATGCAGGACTTCTTGCACCCGCTCTTCTCCAAACAGCTGGGCCGATGCATTTTCGGCTTCGGTGAGACCGTCGGTGTAAAGGAACAGGGCGTCATCGTACCGCAAACATATCTCCTGCTCCTGGAAGCTGAACTCGTCCTCCACGCCCAGAGGCAGATTAGGTTCCACCGGCAGTTTTTTAATATCGTTGGCAAGCCACAGCGGAGGATTATGACCGGCGTTGCAATACTGCAGGTGACCGGAAGCAAGATTCAGCACGCCGATGAAGAACGTGACGAACATCTCGCTTTCGTTGGACTGCGTCAGGGACGTGTTCATGACGGAGACAATGCGGGCGGGACTGGTTTCGTGGCTGGAGACAGCGCGGAACAGGGTATGGGTAACCGTCATTACCATGGCGGCCGGAACACCTTTTCCGGAAACGTCGCCTATGCAGAAGAACAGCAGGCCGTCGCGGATGTAATAGTCATACAGGTCTCCGCCCACTTCTTTGGCTGGAATAATAACCGCGGCAAAATCCAGGTCTTTCCTGTCCGGGAAGGGCGGGAAAGTTTTGGGAACCATGGACATTTGGATGTCGTGGCCGATGCGCAGCTCGCTTTGCATCCGTTCCTTCTGCTCGTTGAGCGTGTGTAGCCTGATCAGGTTTTTGGTAAGCACCCTCAAAATAAAGACGAGCATGACAAGACCCAGCAGCTGGAGCAGCCGAACCAGATAGCCTGCCTGCCTGACATTGGCAAACAGGTCTTTTTCCGGCACCGAAAGGGACAGGGTCCAGCCCGTACGCTCTACCGGAATGGAATAGGTCTGGTATTTTTCGCCTTCGAGAGGTGTACCTCCGGCCATCACCAGGGTGTTTCCATCACGGCTTACAATGGTGCTTGTGGCATTGGGATACAGTTTGATATCCGTAACTACGGAAGTGAGCCAGTCCAGGGAAACATCGGCCGTAAGAACGGCGGCCACGTTTCCGTTCCGGTCTTTTACAGGCATGGAATACGTGGTCATGTACTGGTCACCGCCCCCAATGTCAAAATAGGGCTCCGACCAATAGCCTTCCGTATCTTCCAAAGCCAGCAGGAACCATTCCTGGGAAGGGTAGTCGTACTCTTCCGTGGCCAGGGACAGAATCTGGACTTTGCCGTTTACCAGGTTCCGAACGGCATAGGGAGCATATAAGGGGTATTTGCTGTTGTAGTCCGGAACCAGCGCCATAGTGGATCCCACCACTACGGGGTTGTCCAGTACAACCCGTTGCGGCACCCTGAAAAGGCTGTCGGTCTGACTCAGGCACCACTGCGCAATCCAGAGACTGTTGCGGACGGCGGCTTCGGCCTGGTTCACAATATCCATGATATCGCTGCGCGCGCCCTCCAGTTCACTTTGTGCGCGCAAGGAAGCTTCCTGTTTGATGCCCTTCTGCAAGTAGTGGCTCTGGATGAAGGTGGTAGCAGTCAGTGTGACGGCCGCCACAAACACCACCATCAGTCCAGCCCGGATGGAAACACCCTTGGTAGAGTCTTCTTTTTTTTCTCTCTTGCGCAGCATACCGCAAATATATAAAAACTTGCCTAAAACCGCAAGGGGACGGGAATCAGAATCCTAAGTGTTAATTGAAACGGTGCTGGCACATGGCGTTAAACCCGGTTATAGGCCTTGATGAAAAAGACCACGGTAAGGATGAAGAGGAGCAGCAGGACAAAGCAGGAAATCCAGAAGCCGCTATGGCGGTGGAAACGGTATTCGGCCCCCATCCGCGTCCTCACGGTGATATCGGCCAATTCGTTATAGACACTCTTCAGCTGGCTTTTTCCCACAGGATAGGCAAAGCCGATATACTTGCCGATCAACCCGGCCGTCACCAGCATGAAAACGGAATAGTACGCCCAAATCGAAAGGTCGGAAACGCAGTTGATACAGAGCGGCAGGCCCGTAAGTGCGGCTGTCCAGAGGTCGGAGGAATAATCCTTTTCGGCCTCGGAGTCTTTCTTTGCCGCGGCTTTGTCGTCCGTGCACAGATAGCCGGCCGCAACCCAGGCCAGAAACACATCAAAGGATAACAGTGCGTATTGGAGCGCCGTCCCTCCGTCCCAAAACGCCTTCCAATCTGTGAGTAACGGAGCCTGTAAAGTGCGGCTCTTAAGATAACTCAAGGCAAAACAAACGAGAAACAGAGCCACAAACAGCACTACCAGCCGATAATCGTAGTACCGCTTCCTTTGTCCCGTCTTATTCTTTTTCTTTTTCATGACGTCTATTTGGTTTCCCCGAAATAATCCCATGGAATCACTGGTTCTTATAAAGCGCCCAGCATCTTGGCAATCGTGAGTTGATATAACTACCCGAAGAAATTGATCACCCGTGCGCCCCTCCTCGTCCAGCGCCTCAGCGGACGCCGCGCACCGTGAGGCCTGCGTGGCGGCTGACATCGTCCACACGCGGCTCTTCCGTGAGCGTAGGGAGGTTGAATTCAAAATCGTAGGCCTCTTCCGTGTCTGCCTCCGAGACGTTGGAAGACCAGTAGAATCCGTAGCCATTAGCAAAGTTGAGGCCTTTGATGAGCCGGAAGCCGGCAGCCGGGAAGAAGATCGTCGCTCCGGTGGTTTTCCACGTGATCTCCCAGCCTGGGACCGTCGAGCCCTTGTATTGCTCCGTGGAGCCGTTGCACCATCTCCATTCGTAGTCGTCCGTATTGGATTTGGTGTCGGCCAGTTCCTGGCATTCAGCCTTCGACGGCAGACGCCAGCCGGCGCCGACCATGACCTGGACCAGGTCATCTTCCGTCTCCAGCGTCGAGCGGCCGTCGCCGGTCGGGCCGGTGTACTTCTCGAGCGGGAATCCGCCCCATCTGTAAGAATACCACGTATAGCCCTGGTCCTTTCCGGGTTTCCATTCGATCGGGG
>Ga0265300_10002710_pt1 | contig 15067 bp, 22 predicted proteins | sample AusTroGonzalo_MG_FD_193482 | JGI IMG/M metagenome (GOLD analysis project Ga0265300, IMG submission 193482) | Bovine rumen microbial communities from tropical cattle in Woodstock, Queensland, Australia - Gonzalo_03 | ecosystem: Host-associated > Mammals > Digestive system > Stomach > Rumen ...
TCCTCGATAATTGCCAGCCCATCGGGCAGTTCGATCGCCTTCATCAGATCGCTGTAGCCGTGTTTGATGCCGTCAGGAATAATCGAATCCTCGGGCGTCTCCGGCTGCTGCATCTTCTTTTCCGGGACTTCCACCTTGTAAGTGGTGACGGGACCCGGCTGCCGAGCCTTCTTATAGGCGAGTTCCTTGTCGCTCGGCTTCTTGCCGGTCTTGATCGCGGTCCGGCACTCGGGGCAGTGCTTCTGGTTGCCGCTCGTCGGGATGAACTTTGCCCCGCAGATGTCGCACTCTTTTTGCGGTCTGTTCAGCTTGACCGGTTCTTCCGGTGCCATCGGGTTGGTTGCGCTCATGCTGCACCTCCCATCCACATAGCGAAGATCCAGCCGATCAGCAGACCCGTGCCGGTCATCAGCACCAGCGTCGTCATCGTCTCGGCGAACTTACGCCTGTTCCATCTGTACTTTTTCATACCTTCCTCCTCTGGGCCAATGGCCCTCCGTGCTGTACGCCCAGTCGATCCGGCCGTCCGGATACTGACGTACGTCGTGTGCCAGCAGGATCCACCCGCTCTTGATGTTCTGGAAGACCGCGTTCCACTCGCGTCCTCTCTGCAGCGGGTGCCTGTCGATGCACCTGAAGTGTCCACCTCCGTGGTTCTCGTAGATCACGCCGTACTTCGGCCTGAAATACACTCGTTCACTCATGGCAACCTCCTGCGATCCATGCCAGGAACGCTTCCTTCGGTACCCTGAACCTCCCCTTTTTGCTTCTCGGCAAAACAGGGCAGCCTGGCAAGTTCAGGATCCGCGTGGCCTCCTTGCGGCTGCACTGCAGCAGCTCGGCGACCTCTCTCAGTCCTATAAGTTCCATTTTCAACCCTTCCATTCTACTTTAATTCACCTTTTAGGCAAAAAGAATGTCGTCATAGCTCAGCTTGACGATCTCGCAGAACTTCTGCGCATCTTTGACGGGCATGCTGTCCGGGTGCTTTTCCCACTTGCGATACTTGTACGCTGAGCAGTCCATCTTCTCCGCCATCTGCGTCTGGCTGAGGTTCAGCCCGACTCTGGCTTGCTTCATAGTTATGGCCATGTGCGCCTCCTCTCCGGGCGGTCTACTATATTTCGCCCTTGTAGAAATCTTACTCCACTAAAAGTAGAATGTCAACAATGATTTGAACTTTATTTTACTTTTTTGTTGATTTTGCGAACAATGCGTATATAATAGTAGACACGGAGGAAGTAACATGAGCATTGGAGAAAACATCAAAAGATTAAGAGAGGCACACGGCCTCACTCAGGAGGAGCTCGGCGAGATCGCTGGCGTCTCTGGCAAGGCCGTTTCGAAGTGGGAAAGCGGTGCCGGAGATCCTCGTATGGGAGCCGTCCAGAAGATCGCTGACCACTTCCATATTTCCAAGTCTGTTATCATCGATGAATACGACGAACAGCAGGATGCTAAGCAGCAGGCGATCCAGAAGGCCTTTTCCGATAGGCCTGATATGAGGATACTGTTCGACACTGCGAACGATATGGATCCGGAAGACGTCGAGCGGTTCATCAAAATGATGAAGGCCTTTAAGGGCGAATAAAAGGACAGAAGCACCGATACAATGACGCCAAAGGAGTGAGACAACATGGACAGCGTCATAATCAGGGTGCTGGATCTCCCGATGACCATCAGAGGCGCGACAGTAAAGGACGCCAACGGCGACTACAACGTGTACATCAATGCCAGGCTATCGGAGGACGGCAGAGCAGCTGCCTTCCGGCATGAGATCGAGCACATCAAACAAGGACATTTTTACTCGGAGGATCCAGTAGAGGTCCTCGAGCGTGAGGCACGGAAAGCAATATAGGATATAACATATAAGGAAAGGCGCCCCAGTGTGTGTAGGCCAGGGCGCCGGAAAGGTTGAAAAAGAACGCTGTGTCAGGCGATTGCTTTTTCTGTGCCCATTTTACCATAAGGAGGGCAAAATGGCAAAACCAAAGAAGACAAAAAGCGGGAACTGGTCCGTGAAGGTCTATGCGTACCAGGACGCGGACGGCAAGCAGCACTACAAGCGGATCACCGCGGACACGAAGGCCCAGTGCGAGCTCCTTGCTGCACAGTTCCGCCAGGGCACGCGCAAGCCTGCCGAGGATCCGCAGAAGACGGTCGGCCAGGTAGTGGACGAATACATTGAACTCTGCCGCGTTCTGTCGCCGACAACGGTCTCTGGCTACAGGAAGATCCGCCGCACTGGGTTCCAGGATCTGATGCAGGTCCGCGTGGTAGATCTCGACGAAAAAATCCTGCAGCAGGCGGTCAATACCGAGGCAGACAGAAGGGGCCGCAGAGGCCGTATTTCGCCCAAAACGCTGTCCAATGAGTGGGGGTTGATAAGTTCAGCCTTGTGGCATATTTCTCGCGTTAAATACGAGATTAGGCTGCCCAGACGGGCTCGTACATTCAAGGACTACCCCGAGCCGAAGGTCATAATGGATATGGTCGAGGGCACCGACATCGAGTTGCCGTGCATGCTTGCTTTGTGGCTCTCATTCAGCATGAGCGAAATACGCGGCCTGCGCTTCAGTGATATCAAGGACGATATCATCACGATCAACCGTGTAATGGTGGACGTAGATGGCCACCCCACCGTCAAGCCGAATGCGAAGACGGAGACCAGAAACCGCCGGCACAGGCTGCCTGCTTACTTGCAGCAGCTTATAGATCAGGCAGACCACTCCCAGGAATACATCGTCACGCAGAACCAGCGCCAGATAAATGGCCGCTTTCAGAGGCTCTGCCGGCAGCATGGCTACGACCTGACCTTCCACGATCTCCGGCACATCAACGCCAGCGTGATGTTGCAGCTGAATATTCCGGAGAAGTACGCGATGGAGCGAGGCGGCTGGAAGACACCGCACACGATGAAGTCCGTCTACCAGCACACCTTCACGGAAGAGCGCATCGAGGTGGACAACAAAATGGACAGTTATTTCGAAACGCTCAAAAACAGGACTATTCAACAGGACTCAAGTGGTCTCACGCATTGAAAAATGGACATTCGTCAGGGGTTCGAATCCCCTAAGGTCCACCAAAACACAAACCCTGCAGTTTCAACGGCTGCGGGGCTTTTTGTTGTATTTTCAAGGGTTGCGGGCATTTTGGTGGTGCTCTGTTTGTCGCCGTCTTGCTCCGTCTGTTCCCGTCTGTTTTCGTCTTTTTCAGCAAAAACAGGACTCAAAACAGGACTCTTTTTGAGCACTAAAAAACCCCGAGCGCCTGGAGGAACGCCCGGGGAAAAAGAAAGGAGGTTGTAGGTAGGAAAGTACCTATTTGCTGAGAATAATGTTGCTGAGGATCTGAGCGAGTTCTTCGCGCTTGACGTAGGACTGCGGGCGGAAGTTGCCGCTCGGATCTCCTACCATCAGGCCGGTCTCCTTTACGCGCTCGATGGCTTCTTCTGCCCAGGCATCAGCAGGTTTCTGCGCCAGGGCTGCCAGCCAAGCGTGCATGAAGAGGTTGAACTGGATCTCGCCGTTCTCCTCCAGCCATTTTGTCATGTATTTGCAGAATTGTTCGTATGTCAATGGATCGTTCTCCTTTACAGCGGGATTGGTGATGCAGCCGAGGTACGTGTACGAGTTTCCCATCCAGTAGCAGCCGTCGCTCCAATTATCGCCGAAGCGCGTGTAGATCGTGAAGGCCTTTCCGTAATACTCGGACTCGGAAGTCACAACCCGGTTGCCCAGATCCAGCTCGACAATGGCGACGTGGCCTTCTGCGGTGTTGCCACCTTTCCAGACCATGCAGCCGCCTACGGTCGGCCTCTGGGTGATCTGCAGGCCCTGTTTTCTTGCGAGCGTGATAAAATTTGCTGCGTTCGTGTTACCGAGGTAACGGCAGTCTGTCCAGGATCCGATCTCGTTGAAGCGGCCTGTGGCATATCCTACGCAGTTCGGCAGCACGTTCAGCTGCGGCTTCCTGCTCTTCGGGTTGCCCTTGATGCATGGATTATATCCACCGGAGCTCTTCGTGTTGTAGTAGGGGTTGCCGTCTGCCGGGATCACCAGCTGCGGAGTGATTTTCATTTGTTGTCCTCGCTGTGCAGCTTGTTATAGTTTGCCGTGGAGATGCCGAGGATCACGCCGAGGAAGGTGTCGATCGCGGTGATGGTCGCGGCCACCTGCTCCGGGTAGGGCAGATAAAGGATGTCCTTCCAGATGGAGCCCAGGGCGAGGTACAGCGTGGCAATCGCCGGCAACAGGAGCCTCTGGATCCACTTCAGGACGTCGTATACTTTGTCATTGATGATCATAAGAGCTTCCGTCCTTTCAATTCCTCGACCTTGTTGCGGATGTACGAGTTGCCGCCGAGCTTTTGGTAGTGTTCGTACTCCTCCCAAAAGCGCTGCAGCTCCGTCTCGTCCTTCATTTCGCCACGGGCGACTTCCGCGAGGAAGGTGACGAGGAAGTTTTTACAGTTTTCGATGTCGACCGCATCCAGACGCTTGAGTATGTCCTTCTGGGTCTTCTCGAGGTCGTCGAATTTGTCCTTCATGGCAGCTTCGATGCCGGACTTGATGGTTTTCTTCAGGGACGTGATCCCTGCGATGATGGCGACGATAAAGGCCAATGCCCCAGCCGCCTGGCTGATTGTGATGCTTTCCATAGCAGCCTCTTAATTTTCTACGATAACGAGTGTGGGTGCGTAGATGTAATACGACGAGCCTCTTGACTCTCGTCCGTACACCCTTATTTTTTGGTTCGCAGCCAGCGATACGTTTGAGAGGTGGTTATTCTGGACGTGGTTGCTCCAGGTCGTGTTCTCGGATCCGTATGCAGATCCACCGACGTATAGCTGTGTGGCGTAGGTATAGCTCGAGGAAGTATTTGAGCGGAACGCAGACCAGTACACGTCATACGTTCCTGCCTTCGATACGGTCATTTCCGCGCCGATTGCGGTCATTGAAGACGAGGTAGTTCTCGTCGTGCCTTGTACGACCTGAGTGTTCTTCGAGGTCCCGCCGCCTCCAGAGACATTTACAACAAGCTCCGCGAGGTTGGTCACGTCATAGGTCCCGTTCTCGGTCTTTGTTTCAGATCCGGAGACAAGCTCAGATGCAGATACGGTGACCGCCGTGCCGGTCTTGGTAGATCCGGAGATATAGCCGGCTGAATTGGTGACTTTCGGTGTGACCGATACGGAATGGTTGCTGACCGTGCCCTTTGTCGCCGTTGGGGTTCCTTCGGTACCGCTCGCTACGGCCTTTGATGCAGCGCTCCCGTAATATCCGGCCGGAGCGGTAACAGTTGCGCCGCTTGCGGACAGATCAGAGCTGCTTCGTGTGTTCACGGAAGCGGACAATGACACCGAAGAGTTGCCTGCCGTTCCGGATGATACGTAGCCTGCTGTGGTGACAGACGGAGTGACCGAAACGGTCTTGGTTAAGGTCAGGGTGTTCGTACCAGTTGAAACAGTAGCAGATGACCCGCTGATAGAAGCTGGAGCGGTGACACTTCCGCTCGGCATAGCATTGACCTTTACGGTCACCTTACTCAATCCGTCATAACCCGTATCGGGAGTGACATCTTCCGTCTGCTGGCTTGTGGTAGGTGTATAGGTCTTACTCTTCGTCTGCAGGTTCGGTGATCCGCTCGGTACAGCTACGTCGGCATACTCATACGCCTTGACGTCTATGCCGGTTCCGTTCGCAGTAATGCTCTTGGTCCCGCTCGGCACGATGTACTGCGACGGGATCTTGTTCACTGTGATCGAGACTTCGCCAAGACCGTCATACCCGGAGTCTGCCGAGATTGTCTCGCTCTGGTTGGAGGTCGTTGGCGTATATGTCTTGGTCTTGTCCTGCAGGCTCGGTGCCGGTGCTGGTACGGCCACGTCCACTGCAGCATAGTTTGTGACGTCTATGCCGGTGCCATTGGCCGAGATGGACTTCGTACCGCTTACCAGTTCGCTGGCTTTCACTTCCACGCCGGTGCCGTTCTTCGTTCCGCCGGTAATGTAGCCGGTGGAGTTGGTGACCGACGGCGTGATCGTGACCTTGTTGCCGCTGACGGTACCCTTGCTGGCCGTCGGCGTGCCTGCGCTGCCCTGGGTAACGCTTTTCGTGGCGGACTGGTCGTAATAGCCTTCCGGGACAGTTACCGTGCGTCCACTGGCAGACAGATCTGATCCGGATCTCCGCGAAATACCACTGCCTACATAAGTGGACGAAATGGCCGCCACATCGACCTCTGCCAGACCGTAGTAATCGTTGTCCGGAGTGATCTCCTGCGCGCTTTCCGTCGGTGTGACGGACTTCGTCTGCAGCGCCGGGTCCGGGATCTGGACGTCTACTGCTGCATACTCGGTCACGTCATACTCGTCGTTCGCAGTGATCTGCTTCGTACCTGCCGGCACGATGTATTGGCTCGGTATGGCCTCGATCGTCACGTCTTCCGAGAGCATAAGGCCTTCGGTCGCCAGCGTTTGTGTCTGTTCTGTTGGAATGACAGTCGTTGCACCCGCGTATGCTGGCGGATATACCGGCATAAAAGTCCCCGGATCTCCGTCCACCATCACATCGAGGTCGACCTCTCCGTCTTCCTGGATCTCCAGCGACACCGCGCCGTCGATCACGAGTTCTTCGGTCATTAGATCACCTCATTTTTGCCCGGGTTGCCTACGTTTACGTCCAGCACCTGACTTCTGCCTCTGGTGCCGTCGTTCAGCTTCCAGTCGCAGATCAGCAGGGCGTTCAGCTTCGCGTCCAGCTGCAGCGACTCTTCCTGTGTGAGCGTCCACGACAGGTCCTCTTCGCCGATCGTGGCCGTGGTCAGGTCTTTTTCGATGACCGTCTTGCCGGCCTGCTGGATAGTGAAGTATGCTGCCGTGATGTCAGACACGGATATCTCGCTGAATGTGAACTTCACCGGAGGCGTCGTGCCTCGGATAATAGATGCCATTGTGTTCTCCTTGTTTATAACTGTGTCCAGCTGTACCACGTTGTTTGTGAAGCTGCGGACCGTACGGCCGCAACAGGGTTGTTGGAAGCGTCGATACCAGTAGCCAGCTGGGTTATTCTTGCTGCAGATCCCTTGAATGTTAAAAGGACCCCATACCGTGCAGGTATGCCTGCACTGCTTGAAGTGATTTCTAACGTAATTCCAGCGTTGTATAAGTCCGGTGTTTTTGACCCATCGGCATATACTTGATCGTCTATAATCACGTTTGGTTTTTTCATTGTCGATGTTGCCATAATGCTATGGCGCACTTTTGGTTATGCAGGAACGACTGGAATAACCATAGAGAAGTCATAGAAACCATCAAACCCAGTCAATTTGCAGTTGCCAACCGCCGAGATCCGGATCAGGGACGTATTGTTCATTATTACGGCTTTTATGAGGCCTGTACCGCTCTCTGGGAAGCCCCAGGCATCGGTACGCCCCAGTGCCTTGTACCCTGTTATGGTAATGAGCGTGTCGTTGTTGACGAACGTCATGCCGTTGAAGTTCAGCACGGCATTGACTTTCAAAAGGTTGCCCTCGATATAGGCTTGCAACGCGCCTACTGTGGCGCCTGCCACGGCTGTTACGGTTACTGCTGGCAAAGTTGTTCCTGTTTTTCCTTTAATCGTACTTGTAGCCAAGATGTTCTCGGCATAGAATGGCTAAATGCGCTTATACCAACCTCGTGCGATAATTTGGTTTGAAGATGCTCCTGCGTACTTCGCCCATACATAGATTGTTATTGCAGAAGATGCTGTCCATCCTGAGAAAGATATATGAGCACCATCCGGGTCATGCGCTAATGTCTGGTATGGATTTGCCCCTGAGCTGCTATTACTTAGTAAAATCTCGAGTGGGGCAGACGAGTTATACATCGCTTGAAAAAACACTCCGAACGCTGAGTTTGCTGGAATTGTTACACTAAACCCCGTATACGCAAGCGAAGTGCTCGTCGTTATGGACGTCCCTTCAGATATAGGTGTAGCACTGTAGAATGGCATTTTGCTTTCAGCCACGGGAGTCACCCCCCGTCTGACTATGCCTCAGACCTCCTTTCGGAGATCTTCCCGGAGACAAGACTAAAGTGCGCTTGCCTCCTTCCGAACATATGTACGCTGTGTGTGTGTGTGTGTGTGTGTAGTAGGCCATATAAAATGACGTTGGGTATAAGAACTTATAAAACTCCCATGTTCCGTCTACGTTTCGCTTGCCGATGCCTTGTCCGTGCGTTCTTTGTACGAAAAAGAAATACGTCACGAAAGTAGCATCAGCTTTGAAGCCCCAAACGGCTATGCCCTGCGAGGATGCAGCAGACGCTGAAAATGTTGTCCAGCTTGCCGCGTTTTGAAAGGCATTTTCCAATCCCGTTACGTCGTTTGCCGCGATCGTCACGGGCGAAAGTTTTATGCTTTTCTGCATTGTGCTTGTCGCCAAGGTATGCTCGGCATAGGGTTATACTTGTGTCCCCGTGAGCGTATATTTTGTCCACCCGTTTGTTGAGTGGTATCTGTAGAGGTTCAAAACGCCTGCGTAATAATACGAAAACACTATTGCCAACGCGAAACCGCCGCTCGCTGAAACAAGAGCTGTAACGTGCTGGCCGCCACTAAATCGCATATTCAGGAACGATGTGCCAACCTTTTGCATATACGGCAAAATTGCGGCTTTTATGTTTTCTTCAGTCAGGCTTTGATTGTCTAAGTTCAAGCTGACGTTGTTCCGCATATAAGCAGAATTAGAGCCCCATTTGATAATACTTTCAGCCACGGGAGTCCACCTCCCTATGCCTCGGACCCCCTTTCAGGTGTCCTGTGGAGGCAAGCGTTAAACCAACGCAAACCTCCTTTCTGCGTACCCCCCCCATAATGGGAGAAAATGTAATTCTTCATGTTAGTCCTCCTTCCGGCGGTCGAACGTCTTGCCCTCGATGATGATGCCATCAGAGCGCTTGATGCACGCGCTGTGGTACGGGATGGTGCTCTTCGCAGCTGCAGCCAGAATGGTGTACAGCTTGGCCAGCGCGTCGTTGTAGTCCGTGTAGTATGACGTAAGCGCCGCCAACGTCCCGCTCGCAGCCATCTGCTCCTCGATTACGAGATAGAAAAAGTCCATGAGTTCTCCTTTCCTTATACGGGTTCAGCGAGATATAGTGTCAAGGTTGTCGAGCCATTGATGGTGCCGGAGACCGTTACGCTGCCAGCGGCCGTAGTGACCGTCCAGTCACCAGTCTGCGCAGCAGGGTTCGACAGCACCGCGTGCACGACTTCCTGAGTAGCCGTTACATCGGTATCAGATACCGTCTGGGGCAGGGAAGAGAAGGACGAAAACGACACCTTTACGACGCCGGCGATCCCTTTTAGGAACTGCGCCTTCTCGCCTGCGGTGAGGCCTTCGTTCTTATACGGCAGTCCGGTGACCTTGTCGACCTGAGCGCCGCTTTCGTTCAGCTGATAGCAATCAGCCAGATCTATTAAAGCCATGTTTACCTCCTAAGCGGGGTTATAGTAGACGATGATCAGACCGTCGCCGCCCTGACCGCCTGCGGATCCGATTCCACCAGCACCGCCATAGTTGAACGAATACGAGAAGCCGCTTGATCCATCTGTCTTCAGATAGCACTGTGCGGCACCGCCACCACCGCCACCGCCGTGACCTCCTCGACCCGTTACAGTCTCAGCCGCCTTTGCAGGCGCGACAGCATTTGCGCCGTCACCTCCATACGAACCCAGCTTGTCGTTTTCGCTTGTAAGGTCATACGAACAGTAGCCAGGGCCGCCTTGTGCTCCATGCGCGGATCCACCGCCGCCAGCACCTCCCATATCACGGTACCGTCTTGCATTATTGCCCTGCTTGTAAGTGTACGAAAGAGCTGGCTGCCTCAGGCCACCAGGCGTGACTGTTCCATCTTCGCATACGTGCGCGTCGCCATCTGTTGACATATCAGCTTGATTGGCTCCACGGCCAGCACCGATGCCACCGGCAGAGCCCGCTTCGCCTGCATCATTTATTCGGCCGTAAGCATCGCCTGTCAGGAAGTTCGTGTAGTCGTCGATGAGCTGAGTACCATCCTGTGTGGAGTAAATACCCAGAGTGGTTTCTCCTCCAGCAGAGCCAAGTGCTCCATTGGATGCCCCGCCAGCCCCGCCTGCACCGATGGCAGCATTATCGTAGTATGACGGAAGAGTATCCTCATAAAAGCTGATAAAGCGAGGACGCTCGCCAGGTTGACCACCGTCGCCTCCTGCACCGCCAAGTTGCGGCGTAGGATTGTTGAACTCGTTTATTCCACCCCGCGCAGCACCTTGCTCGCCGTCATACCCTGCCTGTCCGCCGCCAGCGCCACTGATCAACACGATAAGCGCCTGTGCCCCTTGCATGGCAGCAGGGATATTCAGACGATGTGATCCAGTGATGTCGCTGGCTCGGAAGATCCGGTAATTCGAGTAGGAGTCGCCGAACGGTCCAGGCGTCCAGTTCAGGGCAATCTTGGTGTTTGCGTTCAGCCGTTTGGACAGTTGCACGTTCATTTCCTTAATAAAGCCTGTCAGTTGCTGGCCGTCCCACGGATCCTTGAAGGTCACCTTGTCACCAGGGCGCTCGTTCGTGACGCGCATCAGGTAGTCGACTTCCTGGGCGATGCCGTAGTAGCCGGCGATCCGTTTTGCCACATTTGCGACGTTACCCGGGTTAATGAGCATATTGTCCGTGACCTGGATGATGTTCGGCTCGGCTTTTACGCCCGTATTGAGAGCATACAGGGACGTGGTATGCGTGTACTTCTGTCCGGTCAGTGTGCCCACGCCGCTCACGATCGCGTAGTTCGCGTTGCTGGAGTTTATCGTCAAGCCAACAGCTACGAGGTCGTGGCACGGTTCCTGGAAGTCTACGACCAGATGATCCGCAGCTACGCCGCCGGTGTTGTCGTACAGAACGACTTCTTCGTCATCCGGCAGCGCGTGAAACTCGTGAGCCGTGACTTCTACCCGCGTGGCAGGTGCCAGGTGCGAGATGGAGCCGCTGACATCCAGGTTTGTATCCTGTATGGCCTTCGCGGATCCGGAGCCGATGTACCCGAAGTTGATGTTGCCGTTGGCTGCCTTCTTGACCGCTCCGCCGCTCATAAAGAGCAGGGCGAGCAGGTTATCTCTTGCGGCCTGCACCTTCGGCAGCGGCCCGGATACCGTCACGTCCGCGAGATCCGCGTCGATCGTATAGGGAATATCGTCCATTATTTCGGCGATTACGTTCCCCATCGTTGTGTTGTACATCCCGCCATTGTGCCCGCGATAAGTGAGCAGACCGATGGCAGACATACACTCGAAGCGGTATACGCGCCGAGCCACACGCGTTACGGATTTGACGTAGAACTTGCCTACCAGCGTGGATCCGTTGTTGATGTAATAGTTCAGCGGATCACCGAACGTGAAGTCTTCCGGATCAAACGCATCAGCCTTTGCGACGAGCAGCTTCCCGTTGGAGTCCAACAGGTACTTTCCATCGGAATCCTTCAGGACAACGAGTTTGCCTTTGTCGTATGCCAGGTGAAACACGAACGTGTCCGGCTTCAACTCCTCGCTGATCAAGGCCTGGTAAAGCATCAGGTTGTTCGTTAGCCCGCCGAGCGCTATATCATCGTCCAGAATGTTCCGTCCGTTGTAGGTGATCTTGTTGTAGTTGCTCATCGTTGCGTAAACGTCAGAACGACGCCTCCGAAGAGTTTGCGCTCAGAAGTGTCCAGCATGGTGTCAGACTGACCGACCGAGATCCTGTACTTGCCGGAGATCGAGATGTTTCCAGACACGTACAGGAGATCTTGATAAGGCACGTCCACTGCATTGGATGCCAGCGTCCAGAGAACGTTCATCTGGTCGTCTGTGAGGATGTCCCAGCACTTGACCGTGACGTCCTTCTTCAGGGCCAGCGGATCAGGCTCATACGTGCCGGCGATCGAGTTGATCGGGTTCGGGCCTTCTACGGTGCGGGGCACCACGCTGACGCCATACTTGCTTGTATAATCAGCCAGGTTATAGCCGGCATAAGTCAGTGTCATATCGCGCTGCCTCCCATCGTGATATAGTTATTGCCATTGAAACGCGACGCCTGCTTGATCGGATCCACGAGCAGCTGCGCCAGCGTCTTGCCGTCCAGTGTCAGCTGCACGTTGATGGGCTGAGACGGACCGGACTGCTGCGTGCTGCCGAGTTTCCTGATAGCATCCGTCAGCTCGTTGACCGCGCCGGCGTTCATGACGGTCTCGCCACGGTGCAGCTCTGCCACGTAGCCGTCGTAGGGGACGACCGGGAGGCCTGCTGCGTGAGATCCCTTGGTTCCGTCCATCTCAGCCTGGCCGCTGCGCCAGAAGGCGAGCTTGTCCTTCAGCCAGGAGACCTTCTCGCTTACCCATGAGGTAATATTGCCCCAGATGTTCTTGAAGCCGTCCCAGAGGCTGTTGAAGATGTCCTCGCCGATACCGAGCAGGGATCCGATCAGAGTGCTGAGCAGGTCGGTCACGCTCGTGACGAAGCCTTCCACGTCGCCGTTGATGAGGGCGATCACGCCCTCTACCACGCCGCTGATGGCGTTGATGATGGGCGTCAGGTACGGCATGATCCAGTCTAAGAAGGACTTGATCGCCGCCAGCAGAGGCGGCAGCGCCTGCATAATAAGGTCGAAGACAGCCTTCACGATGGGCCATACGGCATCCATGACCGACTTCACAGTGTCCTGTATCTGCGGAATATTGTCGATGACCCACTGAAGGATCTCCATGATGTACGGCATGAAGTCGCTGATCAGGGAGTTCTTCAGAGCCGAGATACTGCCCTCGACCTTAGCAAACATATCATTCATGGCCGCGCCGTTTGCGACCGCCTCTTCGCCCATTACAAGGCCGAGGTCGTGCGCTTCCTGGCGCATTGCTGCCATGTCTTCTGCTGAAGCGTTCAGCATCGGGGTCATCTGATAGGCCACCGAGTCGCCGAACAGTTCAGCTGCCAGTGCAGCACGGTCTTCTGCATCTTCGAGCGCGTAGATCTGGTCGATCGCCTCGTCGAAGTTGATGTCCGTGCCTTCCAGCTTCTTCGCCGCCTTTTCCAGAGTGCTCATAGACACACCGGACAGGTCAGCCGCGTGCGCAAGTTCCTGATAGGCATCCGTGGACACCTTCATGCGCTGCGCTCCTTTGTCAACAGTGTCAGCAGCTGCAGCGGTATCCTTCGCCATCGCGACCATTGCGCCGCCAACAGCTACGGCTGCAGCCGTAACGCCAGCGGCCCACTTCGCCGCGGTCTTGATGCCGCCAGCGAGCTTGGAACCGAGGCTGTCCGCCTGTTCGCCTGTTTTGCTTATAGATTGTTCTGCTTTGGCACTGTCCACGAGGATGGTGCCGGTAAGCGTGAAAATATTCATTTAATACCCGCCTTTTCAAATACGGCATACACCTCTTCGAGGATCTCTTCGTCGCTGCGTGCCTTTACCGGTGTCAGCTTCGTCTTGAACTCGTCGAGGCTCATCTGGTACTGCGGGCCCGCGATCCAGCGCTGGAAGATCAGGTCGTCGATGCGCTTCTGCGCACGGTGCTTGATATAGCCAATCGCTTCTTCGAGGTCCATCTGCAGCACAAGGTCGTACCTGTCGCCGATCAGATCAAGGGTTTCGTACCAATCAAGTTGGACAGCTGCCCGAAAAAAGGCTGCAGGTTGCCCTCCTTCCAGAGCCATTCGATGTCCTTGCACAGGTCGACAACGTCAAGCCGTGCGACTTCTTCAGGCTCCATCTCAAAGGGTCCGGATAAGAACTGATAGAGCTGCTTCTCGACGCCACTCTCCGCCAAAGCGCCGATTACAGTCATAATTCCTTCGATGCCGACACTCATGATGTCGGACTTGCCCTCTGCTGCCATTTTCAGCATGGGCCGGACCTCCTCCTTCAGGCCGCTGGCCTTGATGACGCGAACGGCCTTGAAGAGGTCTTCTGTGAGTAGGTTGCGCACTAAGCGTTCGGGTAGATGATCTCGAACGGCGGAGTGTCGAGGTCAGCCAGTGCGTAGTGAGCGGTGAGGGTCACGGGGATGACTGCCTCATTCTTGTCGCTGACGGACAGGTTCAGTCCGTTTACACTCAGGACGTTGGACATCGTGATGTAAACGGGGTTGGACTTGCCGGCGAGCGTACCTGCCCAGGTGATGCTGTTGATGTAGTCGCCGTCTACGATCTCGTGTTTGCCGGTCGCCTTGGTTGCGCCGGTGATGGACGCGGTCGTGTAAGCGCCGAGTGCCAGCTCGAGGTTCGCCAGGGTCGCCTCCTTCAGGTTGACAGTCATCGTGACCGTGTAGCCGTCGTTGACCTTCAGACCCTTTACATCGCCAGGAGCGCCGTCCACGGAGACCTGTCTGATCTGCGGAACGATCGCCAGCGTGCCGCCGCCATCCGTTGCGCCCAGCAGCTTGCTCGTAGCAGTCGCCGGGGTATCAGAAGCGGTGTTGAAGTTCTTGTAGAAGGCACCTACGCCCAGCAGCAGATTGGTCGGCGTGTTGGTGGAAAGACTTCTGATCATTCGTTATTCCTCCTTGGTGTAATAAAAGAGGTCCATCTGAAGGTGGACCCGTTGGATTGATTTATCTTCCTCAACCACTGCATACCGTCTTGCCCGGTACGAGTGGAAAAAGAGATCTGTAGTTGAGACCGCGTCATGATCGAGGGCGTTTGTGATCGCGTCGGCCATGCTGACGGTCGTGCTTGCGCTCTGGCTAACCACATCGACTTCCAGCGTGTAGCTGGTCTTGCCGTCTACGGACTGCACCTCGCGCAGCTCGAAGACTACGTACGGATACGTAGCGGGCTTCGGGAAGTTCAGGTAATAGATCCTGTCGGTCGTGCCGGTAAGAGCACTCGACAGAACGGTCCGGACTTCCTTGCGGAGCTTATTGGTATCAGTTTTCATCGTCGCCCAGCTCCTCCTCTTCGTTGATAAGGCTTTGCGCGTTCAATTCGTCCTCGATCGCGGACAGATACTGTGCCTCGATCTTCTGAATCATGTCGATGTTCGCGTCGACGGCGTTCCGGAGTGCTCCG
>Ga0265300_10002711_pt1 | contig 15065 bp, 11 predicted proteins | sample AusTroGonzalo_MG_FD_193482 | JGI IMG/M metagenome (GOLD analysis project Ga0265300, IMG submission 193482) | Bovine rumen microbial communities from tropical cattle in Woodstock, Queensland, Australia - Gonzalo_03 | ecosystem: Host-associated > Mammals > Digestive system > Stomach > Rumen ...
TGACGTGAAAACGAGTCAACGTGAATTAAAAATTAAGTTTAACCCTGTCAACCCTTATCGTGAGTAAGACTTCAAGTAGTCAACTAAAATCGTTAAACTACAGTCAGAAAGCCTATGAAAAGACATTCACTCGAGTCGATTTGACATTTGACTCGAGTCATTCGATGATTTGACTCGAGTGAAGGTTTTTGAGGGTGGTCTTGACATACCATTGTATACTTATGGACGATGGAAAATGGCTTTGAGTATTTGTTGCTCTGTCCATTCCTTGGAGTAATGCACCTTCAGGTATGCCATCTGATAAGCTGTCAGCACTAATCCCATATCAGAGCTTTTACTCCATATTTTTGCGAAACCTCCATGTTGCCACCACGAGGTGAAGATTTGCTCCAGCAGTTTTTGCGGATAGCCCTGCTCGCACCCTCCTTTGATAAATAGGGGCAGATAGTGGTTCATGACCAAATCTCGGTCTCTACGTAATCGTTGCATCGCAGAGCTCAATGTGTAGGCCTCGGAAAGGGGCAGATTGCCCAGTTTGTGTGCCAGAAGGATGAGCTGTTCCTTGTAGAGGAGAAGCCCACACGTCTCGTCAAGTACTTTAGCCATTGCAGGGATTGAGTAGTTGATAGCCTCACCTTCCTTTTTTCTGAAAATAAACTCTTGACGTAATGACGTGTTGTAAGCATCCGAACCACGCAGAGAGTTGAGCACCAGTAAGTCCATCCATGAGTTTGGCTGTATGTCTGTCAAATACTTGCGCATGTCTTCCTCAGCAAATAGAAAAATGTCCTCCGTGTCGCCTTGACGAAACACCTCCATTGTGGCAGGATCATCCAATGGTATGGCATCCAGAAATTTCTGTCTTTCAACATTTGACCATTGGGGGGCGATTTTTCTTAATATTCTATTGATGGTGGAAAGATGTCGCCAACTTATGATGGATTGCACCATCGCCCCTTTTTCGTGTATTTCTGTTCGCTGGCTTCTACCGAACTGGGGGCAAAGGACTTGCTCTTTTCGTTTTTCGTCATACACCTCACAGATGGGCATCAACTCGTTAAGATTCCTCTCTGCGATAGCCCATTGGTCATAGAAGAACCTTCTTTCCTTATGACCGTCTGATTTTTTGGTATGCTCATAAAACAGAGGTGCTATCCGATTGCCGTATTTCTTTTTCATCAAGGCAATGAATTTCTCCTTGCTGTCCTCATCCACATCAATACAGATGTTGGGGATGCCTCGTCTTGATTCATTGAGAAACATCTCGAAAGGAAGATGGTGGTCGATAGGATTGATGGAGGTGATGTTTAACACGTAATTCACCATGCTGCACAAGAATTGACCATGAAGCCCGATAATCAGACAATTCTCCAATGATTTCCTTGCGCTCTCCATTGCATCCCAGACAAAGAGAATGTAATCAGCAACTCCCTTTTTCTCAATGAGGGAGAGTTCTTGATTGATTCGCTCTTTCACATTTTGGGGAATCAGAGGACCAAATCTGTTGATGGTTCCCTTTTGGACGAGATGACGTAGGTAGTCATTGGAATCGACAAAACCTTGGGGAATAGAAGGCGTGGGTACAGTTTCATTGTGAGTAACATTTATGGAGGACCAGACTGGTGCCCCCTCTTTGGCGAGAGGAAGACCTGGGAACATCAGGTCATTTACATTTGAAAAGCTAATCATATTATCTAAATTGTTTTGTTTTCTTTCCTTATACGAAAAAGCCACCTCGTTCATCGGGCATTTTGGTGTTATTCTGCGACATTCTATGCAGAAACTCCGCAGAATGGAGCAAAATAATGTGTGTTTTTTGATTTTCTCTGCAGAATTTTTTCATTACAGAGAAAAAGCTTAACTTTGTCACCAACTAATATCTTTCTTATGATTAGCAAAACCTATTATCGATACATTTGGCTACTGAACATATTGCGTCAAGGCGGGCCACTCGCGTATGAAGAGATTGTAGAATTGTGGAAAAAAGATCCCAACGGTGGCGACAGCTATCCCTTACGCACTTTTCATGAACATCGGAAGGGCGTAAAAGAAATGTTTGGTGTGGATATCCTATGCGATAAAGGGCAGCCATATTGTTATTATCTGAAAAATACAGGCGTATTGGATGACAACAAACCAGCCAAATGGTTGCTTAATAAATCCGTTGTCCCCAAGGACTTCATCACCTATAGCTCGATGAAAGACAGGATCTTCTTGGAAGAAGTCCGTTCTGACCCTGAGTATTTGAAGTCTATTATCAATGCTTTGCAAAACAATGTGGAGTTGACCATAGATTATCAGAAGCATGAAGGGAATCGTGAGACCTTCCAAGTACAGCCTTATCTATTGAAGATGTATCATCGTCGTTGGTATCTGCTGGGATATGTGAAAGAACGGGAGGTCGTTCGCCATTTGGCATTAGACAGGATGCTTGATGTGAATGTCACAAGAAAACATTTCACCATGCCCGAGGACTTTGATGCCAAGAAGTATTATGCCAATACGATTGGTGTATATGTTGACCATCAACTACCTATCAAGGAAGTGAAGATTCGTGCGTATGGAACTCAAGTAGAGTATCTCCGTTCCTTGCCTCTGCATCAATCCCAGAAAGAAGGCAGGGCGAAGTATGGCGAGTTTGCAGAGTTCATATACAGAGTGCGCATCACCCCAGAACTCATCACCCAACTGCTTGCAATGGGAGACAAGGTGGAGGTGCTGGAACCTGAGTCGTTAAGAGAAGAAATAAAAGAGAGAATTAATAGTATGTTTAACTTTTATAAATAGGGACAGACATGAGAAAGACTATGACATACAACCATTTTGTGGAACATGTTTTAAAGCATCTTGAGAAGTATAAGAGGGAAACGCTACTTCTTAAAAAAGATGGGATATTTAAGTATCAAGGAAGAGAAATCGCTAGAGGGTATATTCTGCCGTTGGATAGTAGCTTGTCCTCTTCAAAAGCAAAGGAACTAGTTGTTAAGGAATTCAACCAATTAGAGTGCATTAAAGAAAAACCATTTCTTATTGCAGAACACCTGCATCGTTATGCCCATCATTTGAATTCTTCACAATTAATGTGCTACAATTTCTTCCGTCCATATATAGAACATATAGAACGTCCCTGCGATGCCGGAGATAAGCCCAATCAAGACCTAATCAATTTGTTAGTATCTCATGATATCAGTATTTGTCTGTGTGATAATGCAAAATGCCAATTTGAATATGTAAACGACGAACCAGAATGGAGAGACGAAGGTACAAATTTCGACTTTTATATAGAATCAGGTAAAACAAAGCTATACTTTGAGATTAAGTATACTGAACAAAGTTTTGGCGGTTGTGAGGATGATGTAAACCATAAAAATAAATTTGAGGGAAGCTATAAGGGGTTTAAGGGTGGTTACAAAGATAAGATAAAGAACTGTCCTGCCATCAAAGAGGATTTAAAAAAGAAGATCAAATTCGATGCGGATTTCCGCAAGAATTATCAACTTTTCCGAAATGTTATTCGAGTTAATACCCCAGAAACTTATTCTGTTTTTATATACGACGAAAGAAACAATAGCATTGATACACGGTTTAATGATTTTAAGAAGAATTACATTTCTGACGGGTATAAGAACAATGTAATAGCTATCACATGGCAAACATTAGTTAAGAATTTAGAATCCTGCCACATTAAACAATTTTGGATGAAATATCTTGAATAATAAGAAGAGTTTTAACCATTTTAGACAAAGAATTATGGATCGAAACAAAAGTAACATTGGAGACAGAGCCCAAGAGAATACTCCAAAGCGCAAAATAAGTAAATATGTTAAATCCAAGGATGGAAGTAATGATAAAAGTAAAGAACTTGCTGTAGAATTATGTCGTAAAACAGGCAGCAAAGGTATTAAACTACCCCAATACATATCCTTTATTCTGGAAGATAAATCAACTCTTCTTCTTTATATTCAAGAACAAATAACAGACAATGGTGACGTCCTTAATGCGTTGTCTAATAACATGCAGGGCGACAATGCTGCCTTTGAAGGATGGGCTGTTGTTCTGAAAGCGTGGTGTCCAGACAAAGCATCTAAGATTCGTTTAAAATGGGATGTACCATCAGATGGAGATTCTAATCCCCATTATAAGAGATTTTGCTATCGTGTCGTCAAAATGTGCAAAGCATATGATTGGTTCTCAATAGATGATACCAACAAAGAAGGCATTGAGTCTTTTACCAATGAACTAGTTGGCTTGAAAAACAATTGTGGAAACTCAATACCAAGGAAAAAATTCAAACATGGTGGTGAAATCGGAGAAAATGCAGTGGAATACGATATGGTTCATGAACACAATTTTCCTGATAAGTTATGTGAGAAATATGGTGTTGATAAGATTTTTCATCAATTGCCTGTTGGTGTTAGAAAGAATAATAGACCATTCTTTGCTGGGAATAAGGCTGCTATTGATTTATGGGGTATGAAAGATAACGAGCTTACCATTATTGAATTAAAGTACCAAAATAGAAAGGTCGGCATTATATCGGAACTTTTCTTTTATGTAAATATTATCAGAGATATAATTATGGGTGATATTGCAAAACCGACTGGGATATTATCTCACGAAATAGATCTGTATAAGCGAATAAATGATATCGAGCAGATACATGGCAGAATGCTTGCAGATGAATATCATCCACTGATAAAAGAGAAAATCTTTAAGGTTTTGAATGATAGTACATATAAGGATGTGCCAATAGATTATAAATACGATACATATAATTATAAACCTTCAAGTTTAGAGTTTGTATCATAAATTTACATTCCATTACTAGATAAATAAAATTGGTAGATGCCAAGGAACTGAAAATTTGTAAATAATGGCATTTTCTGTACACCAATGTCGGATTTTTCCTTCAATGGTGTGGTTTCTTTCGTATATATAATCTAAAAATAAGAATTAAGCCATAAAAAATGCCGTGCTCTGCAGCGTTTCTGCACAGAATCGCAAAAAAACGCCAAAAATCGCCTTTTTCAAAAGTTGCTTAATCGTATAATAGAATATCATTAAATTCAAAGCAACGTATGAGCAAGCAAAAAGATCAAAAGCGCAAGGCGCAACTGAGTGAGAAGTCAAAGAACGAGTCGTTCAAGTTTCAGGTGGAGTATGCCCGTCAGCAAAGGGGGGCTTTTATCGCCGCCGATGCACCCGAGCTGATGGTGGAGGTGGATGCCATCTGTCGGAACGGGTTGGTGGATGCTATCATGGCACTTCGTGACATCGTGGACGGTGTGCACAGGGAGTTCGGAATCGAGCCAGAGAACGAGCGCTGTTCGCTGAATGGGGCGATTGTCCCTTACCTCCTGGGCATCACCACCGTTTGCCCCGACAGCGCGGACACCTACGTGCCAGGTCTATTTCTGGGCGAGTACCCTCTGCAAGTCGTGGTTGCCTACGACAACGAGGTGCGCAATCAGGTGGTTGACTGGGCGAAGGCACGTTTCGCAGGCATGACAACCCGACTGGGACAACCCATCCTCAAACTGCCTAAGATGGTGGTGGAGTTCAAACGGATTCTCAAATAACAGATGGAAGGAGGTATCAGATGAAAACTCAGAATTTCGTACATCTTCACGTGCATTCGGATTATTCAATTCTTGATGGGTGTGCCACTATCCGACAAATAGTGGGCACAGCCATCAAACACAGGATGTCTGGCATTGCCATCACGGACAAGTGCAGCATGGGTGGTATCATGGAGTTTTTCGATTATGTCAATCGCATCAACAAGGAAAGGAAGGAGAATGGGGAGAAGGCTTTCAAACCTATCATTGGCTGTGAACTTGATGTGACGGGTGTAACAATATCAGACAGGGCTTTCCAATTGACCGTACTGGCAAAGAACCTTGTTGGCTATAAGAACCTGATGAAACTGGTGAGCCTTTCACACATCAGCCTCTCTGAGTTGCAGAACCGCCACGAAGGACTCATTGTCTGCTCTGGTGGGATGGAAGGTGAGGTGTATGCCAAGGCTGCAAGTGGTGATATGACAGGATTGTGTGATGTCATCAAGTGGTATCAACAAATCTTTGCAGATGATTATTATCTAGAAGTACAGAGAACAGCCGTTGAGGGGGAAGGTCAATCAGAGCAGGAGAAAGTCAATCAGATGCTTATACAGAAAGCCCAAGAGTATAGTATCAAGTTGGTTTGCACAAATGATGTCCATTATTTGGCTCCAAAGGATTTGACGGTCTACAATACCCAACGATGCATTGCCTTAGACACAACGATGGACAAGTACGATGCTCCTGTTTCTCAACGTTGGCTGAGAAGTAAAAAGGAGATGTGTCATTTGTTTGCAGATGTGCCAGAAGCGATTTCCAACACGATGGAGATATTTGACAAAGTGGAGGAATACAACATTCATCATGCACCCGTCATGCCAAAGTTCGCCATTCCCAAAGAATTCGAAAATGAGGAGGATTATTTGGAACATTTGACTTATACAAAGGCTATGTGTATTTATGGCAATCCGCTTCCTGATGATGTATTGGAGCGTATTCAATATGAGTTGCAAGTCATCAAAAAGGGTTGTTCTGCTGGATACTTCCTGTTCATGCAGGATGTCGTCAACACGACTCAATCAAAACTCGGAGTTACTGTTGGTCCCGGGCGTGGTTCTGCTGCTGGCTGCTTGGTCTCTTATTGTTTAGGCATCACCAAGATTGACCCGCTCAAGTATAACTTGCTGTTCGAACGTTTTCTTGACCCAGATAGGAATGTCTTTCCTGATATTGACCTGGATTTGGATGAAGAAGGACGTGAAAAAGTGCTGCAATGGTTGACAAAGAAGTATGGTGCAGAGAATGTGGCACATATCATCACCCATGGTGTGATGGCGACCAAACTTGCCATCAGAGATGTGGCACGTGTACAAGAGTCTCCATTAGCCGCCCCAAAAATTGCACAAAAACTGGAGGGGACAATAAGAAACACAGGGGTGCATGCTTGCGGCTTCGTTGTTTGTGACAGTCCTATTAGTGATTGGGCACCTGTTACAACTGTCAAGACAGAATATTCGGATATGGGAGGTGTGAGATGTGTTCAATATGATGGACATTGTATAGAATCTACAGGACTGGTGAAGTTGGATTTTCTCAGTCTTAATACGCTTTCCCAACTTAAAGGTATTTGTGAAGCCATTAAGGACACAAAGGGAGTTGATATTGATATCGAGAATATTCCTGCTGATAACTCCAAAACCTTAGAATTGTTTCAACAAGGTGACACAGAAGATGTTTTTCAATTTGGGTCACAAGGTATGCAGACATACCTTCGCGAACTTCATCCAACTCGGTTTGAAGACCTTGTCATTGTGAATTCCATGTATCGACCTGCTTCAATGGATGAACTCCCATTGCTTATCAGTCGTAAAAATGGAAAAAGAAAGATTACTTATGCCCTCCCTTGCATGGAAAGACACCTTCGGGAGACATACGGAACACTTGTCTATCAGGAACAGTTGATGCTGCTTTCTCAGGAGATTGCAGGATTCAGCAAAGGTGAAAGTGACACATTGCGCAGAGCAATATGCAGGATGAATCAGAATCGTTTGTCTGACTTGAAACCTCAATTCATAGAGGGTGGCATCAGAAACGGATATAAAAAGAGAACACTTGAAAGAATCTGGACAGAATGGGAAGAAAACGGAATGCGCCTTTTCAACAAATCCCATGCTGTATGCTATTCATGGTTAGGCTATCAGATGGCTTACTTGAAAGCGAATTATCCAGATGAATTTGAGACAGTAATGAATAACTATAAAAATGAAAACAAATATGAATGAAATTATCATGAATGGCCTTACAGGCTTGGCATCCGGATTTGATAAACTTGATGCAGTCACCAATGGTTGGCAAAATGGACACCTAATTGTCATTGCAGGAAGACCTGCAATGGGAAAGACTGCTTTTGCATTGTCTTTAGTGCGCAATATGGCAATAGAGAAGAAAATACCTATTGCGATGTTTTCCCTTGAAATGACGAAAGTTCAGTTGGTGAATCGTTTGATCGCAAATGTCAGTGAGGTTCCTAGTGAGAGAATTAGAAATGGACAGCTTGCAAAGAATGAATGGTCACAAATTGAAACTGGTGTAAGCTCCATGTTGGGTGCACCATTATATGTGGATGATACACCTTCGCTCTCTGTTTCTGACCTTCGTGTGAAGGCTCTCAAGTTGATACGTGACTATGGTGTACAGATGATTATTATCGACTACCTCCAGCTAATAAAAGCGCCAGATGGTTCATGCGGGTCGCGCCAAGAAGATATTTCGGCCATTTCCCATTCGCTAAAATTATTGGCTAGAGAACTGGATGTCCCAATCATAGTACTTTCTCAGTTGAATCGTTCTGTGGAACAGCGTACCAGCAGTAACCCTGACAGCAAGCGTCCTCAGTTGAGCGACCTTCGTGAATCAGGAGCCATCGAGCAGGATGCCGATTTGGTATGCTTCATCCACCGTCCTGAATATTATAAGATTTATAAGGATCAGCATGACAGCGACACAAAGGGTGTCGCTGAGATCATCATAGCCAAACATTGTTGTGGTGAAGTGGGAGATGTGCGTCTGTACTTTCACAAAGAGTATGGAACATTTATGAATGAGGAAAATGACAAGAGGATTTTACCTAAAATATTCAAGAAAGATTTGGAGGAGTGAATAAGATTCGCTAACTTTGTTCTTGGAAAAATATACATGTATGAAAATAGTTATTCATCGCGGACTTGACCAAATAGGTGGTTGCATCACAGAAATCAGCACATCTACCTCTCGTGTCTTTATTGATATGGGAAAGAATCTGCCTGGTAACGGAGAAACTTTGACACCTGAACAAGAAAAGACGATGGTGGAAGGCTTGTTCGCTCAAAACAAAAAGGAACATGAAGCTGTCATCTATACGCATGTTCATGAAGATCATGTAGGGATGTTTGGGCATGTTCCTGAAGATGTGCCTCAGTATATTGGCGAAGGAGGAAAAGCCGCCTTGTTGACGAAAAATGAATGGATTAAGATGGGTCTGAAACTACAGCTAAAGAGTGCACAAGAACTGGAGATTGCGGATTTGCCCCAATGTAAGGAGGCTGTCAGAAAACAAGAAGAATTGTTGACGCGAATCCAGCAGTTCCACGTATGGAAACGTTCTAAACACCCCAAACCTTTCAGTATTGGTGACATTCAGATTACTCCCTTTTTCAATTGTCATTCTGCCTACGACTCGTACATTCTGCTGATTGAAGCAGAAGGGAAGAGGATCTGGCACATGGGAGATTTTCGCAAGCACGGATATTTGGGCAAACGGCTTCTTGATGTGTTGAAAATCTACGCTAGAGATATTGATGTCCTCATTACAGAAGGTACGATGTTGGGACGTACAGACGAATGTATCCATGAACGTATCGTGTCCCAAAAGATGGCGTGTGTGATGGGAGCATTCAAGTATGTCTTTGTGTTGGCATCTTCGACAGATATAGAAAGACTTGCTTCCATCAAGGAGGCAACGAAAAAGGCTGGCAAGAGCCTATATATTTGTTCTGGCATGATGAGAGACATGATGCGCTTGTTCACAGAAAGAGAAAGCAAGATCTCAAAAGGATTGTTTGACTTTCACCCACGCTTTTACAATGAGGGGAAATCGATGGATTCGATGAAAAAGAATGGCTTTGTGATGGTGGTCGGAGTAGGGCAAAAGGATCGCGTCTATATGATGAAATCGGAATTGCCTGAGGAAGAGACCTTGCTTATCTATTCTTCATGGGATGGTTACTATAAAGACCCTGAGCAAGTGAAGGTGAACCCTCAATATCTGATGTTTCGTCAAGAATTCCACAATGTGGTGGACATTCATACCTCAGGTCACGCGGACAGACAAACGATTAAGGATGTGATAGAAACAGTCAATCCGAAACAGGCTGTTATCTGTATTCATAAAGATAAAGACCAGACACTCGAATCTCTGAATCTGAGTGACAATCTCAAAAAGAAAATCGTTAATCAGACGTTATTGACATTGTGAAGATTCTCCATCTCTCTGACACACACAATAGGCATCAGCTACTGACGAACTTGCCGGCAGCTGATGTGATTGTACATTGTGGTGATTTCACAGAAGATGGAACCCCAAAAGAGGTGCTTGATTTCCTTAACTGGTTTATTGATTTGCCTTACAAATACAAGATATTTGTGACTGGCAATCATGACCTTTGTTTAAGGGGTGCAAAGGACATTGAGGATTTGCCAGACAATGTGTTCTTTCTACAAGATAGAGGTGTAACGATTGAAGGCATAAAGTTCTTTGGCATCGCATACGATCATTCGGAAAGCCTCATTCCTGAGGATACGGATATTGTGGTAACTCATGAGCCACCCATGATGATTCTCGATAAATCGGCTGGCATCTATTGGGGCAATGCACCTTTATTCAAGCGTATCATGGAGGTGAAACCACGATACCATTTGTTTGGTCATGTACATGAAAGTTATGGAACAGTCAAACAAAACGGAATCGTATTCTCCAATGGCGCTGTGCTTGATGATCATGATAGAATGTGCCATCCCCCTAAGGTTTTCATGATATAAAACCAAGTTCCCCAAAAACACAGATAATCTAAAAAAGTCACGTGGTCTCGTGGTCACGCGTCTTTTTTTTATTTTTTATGCATTCCCATTTGTCTGTATAATAAAAATTGGGGAAATTATTTGTTGGTGTCGAAAATAATACCCACTCGAGCCAAATCATCGATTGGCTCGGGCCAATGCATCGTTTGGCTCGAGCCAAGGATTTAGGGGACTCTATTGATAAAACTGACATGACCATATATCGTCACACCATCTTCATCGTTCCATTGCACTTGGGATAATCGCTACAACTCCCATAATTCCTTACCAGAGTTGACGCCTTTCTTTACCACTCGCTTAATCATGGGTTTACCGCATAGTGGGCAAGCGGGTGCATCGCTTTGGACGCTTTGCTGTTTGCGATAGGCAAGGGCGTTCTGCTGTCAGGCCCTCGGTGAACCCTCCTTCGACCTTGAACACTTCGAGTTGGCGTTCTATCTGACGATTCAGCTGAGGACAAGGCGGTTGCATAGTACAAGCAGACAGTTGGCAACGATGAGAGAATTTTCACTGTTGAGCCAGTGCCATAGAGATAGGTTTGTGGCATACTGATGCAAGATGGAAGAGGGGAGGAGCCCTCTTCCATCACACCAATTATTTTGCCTGGATGTTTATTTTTGGAATGCGACCGTCTTTCTGTCGCTGGAACTCGTGGATGGCGGTGGTGCGACGGAAGCCATTGCCACCAGAGCGGATGCTGTCGTGATAAAAGAGGTAGGATTTGCCCTTGAAATCGATGATGCCTCCGTGGATGGTGAAGGAGCTGGGAGACTCGTCAGCGATTAAGTGAGCATAAAACAAAATTTTTTTGTTTTTTCGGATGTGATTTGTTTGGATATTCCAAAGAAAGGTGTTACCTTTGCCACAAAATATTTCAACAAACACAAATCACTATATAAACGATATGATTATGAAAAAATCTATTATTAACATGGCAGCCAGCGGTCTTTGTGCCGTGGCTATGACAGGTTGCGGAAACGCAACAAGTAATCAACCAGAAGCTACGGCGGAGCAGGTAAGGACTGAGATTTCTGCTGACAGCATCATCCAACTGACGGAGCCTGACAAGACGCTGGAGGTGTCGCTGATGCAGGCGCTCAGTGACCGTCAGTCGCGTCGTGAGTTCTCTGACAAGCAAATCTCGCTCGAGGAGATGTCAACGCTCCTTTGGGCTGCCAACGGCATCAACCGTGAGGATGGCAGACGTACAGCTCCTTCGGCTGTCAATTCGCAGGACATCGACATCTATGTGTGCATGGCCAGCGGTGCTTATCTCTACGATGCCCAGCAGAGCCAACTTGCACGAATCACCACGGAAGACCTGCGTCCAGCAGTGTGCGGTCAGCAGGAGGTGGATGCACCTGTGTTCTTCGTGCTGGTGGCAGATGTCTCACGCTATCCTGAGGGCCTTGCCTCTCAGCGTGCAGCAGTGGAGTCGTTGGCTGCTATGGATGCCGGATATGTGTCGGGCAATATCGGTCTGTATTGTGCAGCTGCGCAACTCGCCACCGTTCCTCGTGCCTCAATGGACAAGGAAGCATTGGCAAAGGCGCTCAACCTGACAGACAACCAGATTCCTTTGCTCAACAACCCTGTGGGGTATATAAAATAGCATCAACGATTCGGAGGGGTCACTTGGTCCCAGGTGAACAGGTGATGATTCCCACTGCGTTCTCGGGCATCATGACATCAAAGGAGCCTTTCACGTTTCCGATGCGCTTGGTTTGTGGCGTGATGGGTTCGTGATAGCTGAACGAACTTCCTACATCGGGGTGGCTGGAATAATAGTTTTGGTCACCCTGATTCTTGATGCTGGTGTCGTGGGAAGTGATGTATTCCATCTCGACAGAGTAGGGGGAATCGGTGTTGAGCTGAATGCTGACCAACTTGTCTTTTGCCTCCGCATTGACGAACTTGATATAGACTTTCCCTGTCTTTGTGTCGATGGTGGATGAGGTATATACCTTTCCATCGGTTTCGCTGCCATTCATCACGTCGTTGCACTTCAAAGCCCTGTTGCCTGCCACGGAGAACAGTTGCTGGTAATAGTAGTTGGTGGTGCGCCAAAGACCACGATTGTCGAACCAGATGAGGTTGGCTCCCCATTTGTTATATCCCTTTTTGCAGAAGAGTGGGGCATAGGCAGCCATCACCACCATGTCGGAATTGCGTTCCAAACTGAGCCAGTAGGCGGCTTCTGCTAAGGTGGATTGGTAGGCATTGTTGGTGCCGTTGTTGGCAAACTCTCCCACAAACACACGAGTGGGCCTGCTGCGGTCGTAGGTCAGCCCCTGACTGCCACGTTTGGCGCCTGGAGCATATCGGTTGCCCTGGGTGAAGAACCAGTCATCACCTTTGTAGTAGTGCTCATCCACGTAGGTGTCGGGATATTTCTCGTCAATCTCTGCATAGTTGTTGTCGAACTCTCGTCCTGCATCACGGGCTCCAGCAGTGGAGACGATGATGATGTCGGGATATTGTGCCTTGACGGCCTTGTACATGATGTCGAAACGTTCCCAGAACTCTTTTCCCTGGTTCTCGTTGCCAATGCCCAAATACTTGAGATTGAAGGGGGCTGGATGTCCCATTTGTGCTCGTACCTTTCCCCATGTGGAGGTGACGGGACCATTACAGAACTCGATGAGGTCAAGGGCGTCTTTCACAAAGATGTCGTGGAAGCGTTGACGGTCAACCTCTGTCTCGAGGGGAGCGATATAGGAATGTCCCACAAACTGGCAGGTCACGCCATTGTTGAGCACTGGCAGTGGGCTGGCTCCCAACGACTCTGCCATGAGGAAATACTCATAGAAACCTACGTACTGCGATGTCAGGTAGCCCCAATGATTGCGGAAGGGGATGCGTTCCTCGGGCTTGCCGATGGAGTTCTTCCAGAACACCTGACCGAAGTAGTTGGGACCTTCGGATGCACATCCGCCAGGGAAGCGCATAAACTTGGGGTGGAGGTTGGAGAGCGCCTCCATCATGTCCTTGCGCAGAGGTCCTGCCTTGCCGTTCTTCCACAGGTGTGATGCCTCGGGCAACAAGGTCACAAAATCGAGGTAAAACGTACCTGCTGCATCGCCCATGATGACGAGGCGACTATCTGTTGAACGCAATGCCTTCAACGCTCCTGTGTACTTCTTCCAGTCATTGGTGAGCTTCGAGACCTTCACGATGTTGGAGTTGAGCTGTCCATTGATGTCCTCCAGATAGATGGTGACTTTTCCCTTGTATTGTTCGCCTTGCAGGTAAAGTCCGAGGTCGTACTTCACATTGGCCTCAACAGCCAATGAGGGACGTTGGGTGTTGTTGGAGTAGGTGGCTCCACGATCACGTGAACTGGGCGTGATGCCATAGCCATTGGCGGCAATGCCATAGCCTTTTCCTGCCGACTGGATGTCGAACTTCACGCAATACTGCATATAGCGGAGTTCGTCGTCATATTTATCGTTGGGGTCATAGTCATACTTGCGCTCCAACGCCTTGATGAGGGGATGGTCACTCACGGCATGAGCCTGTCCGACTGCGCCTTCCTTGTTCACCACTGTCCATCCGAAGAAGATGGTGTCGCTCTGTGAAAATTCGTTGGCTGGACCATCAGGCACATTGTATGCCTGAAACGAGTTGTTCTGAATCATCTGGGCACAAATGCCGCCATCGAGCGACTGATTGATGTCCTCGAAGAAGATGCCACTGAGGGTAGGGCTGATCTCGATGCCCATGTCCTTCACATCGACGGTTAGTTGACGCTGCTCTGTCTGAGCCGATACCTGTGTCAGCCCACCTAACATCATGGCGGCTGCCATCCAAAGTTTTCTGTCCATAAAGTTTGTATTCAAGAAGTGATAGGTTAGAGATTGCAAAGGTACGATTAAGTGGGCAGAATACAAAAGAAAAGCAGAAAAAAGAATGGATAGCATAAAAAAGGGGGCCGCATGGTGCGACCTCCCTTTCGTTTATGGATGATTTGAGCTTTCGATTATTCACCCTTTACAGCTGCGATGCCTGGGAGTACCTTACCCTCGATAGCCTCGAGGAGAGCACCACCACCTGTAGAGATGTAAGAAACCTGGTCAGCAAGACCGAACTTGTTGACACATGCTACAGAGTCACCACCACCGATGAGAGAGAATGCGCCTTCAGCAGTAGCCTTAGCAACAGCCTCACCAATAGCACGAGAACCTGCGGTGAAGTCTTCACACTCGAAGCAACCAGCAGGACCATTCCAAAGGATGGTCTTTGCGCCTTCGATGGCCTTAGTGAACTTCTCACGGCTGATAGGACCGATGTCGAGACCATCCCAACCTTCTTCAATAGCGTTGGATGGGAATGTCTTAATCTGAGCGCCTGGCTTCACTGAGAAAGTAGAGAAGTCGTAGCCAGTGCAGC
>Ga0265300_10002720_pt1 | contig 15050 bp, 10 predicted proteins | sample AusTroGonzalo_MG_FD_193482 | JGI IMG/M metagenome (GOLD analysis project Ga0265300, IMG submission 193482) | Bovine rumen microbial communities from tropical cattle in Woodstock, Queensland, Australia - Gonzalo_03 | ecosystem: Host-associated > Mammals > Digestive system > Stomach > Rumen ...
ACTATTTCGAGAAGGAGCTGGGCGTGAAGATGGTCCGGGAGCCGTATGTGGTGATGGAACTCAAGGGACAGCAGGTCTGCATGGGCCACGGCGACACGCTGGGTTGCAGCGACGCCAAATCCTGGATCGTCTTCCACTTGTTCCGCAACCGGGCGCTGATCGCGCTGCTGCGGGCATTGCATCCCCGCTGGGTCTTCCGTTTCGCGCACGCCTGGTCGGCCCATAGCCGGGAGCGTCATCCCGACCGGGCCATCAAGGTCGACCGCCAGTCAGGCATCTACCAGTTTGTCAACGAATTCGGCAAGCATCAGCACATCGACCGCTACATCTTCGGCCACTGGCATTCTCCCGCCCACCTCGAAGTGGAAAGCGGCGGCATCCTCGACGTCATCGGCGACTGGTCGGAAGGCGTCAACTATCTTACTCTGTGATTTGTCTTCCCTTGCGGGCAAGGTGTCGGACTTCAACAACTACCCGCCAAAACCCCGTCTCACCAGCTCGGCCAACAGCGACACAGACGGTTGATCTGTCTCATCTGTGTCACAAGGCGAAATCTGCCATTTTCGGCCTCAAACAACCCGTGACACAGACAAAGAGGCGCCTTCATCTGTGTCGCTGATCCAAAAATATCTGTAATTTTCTAAAAACCCCGAGAAACTCAAATCATTACATCAGCAATTTTTATTTGCGTGTCGGGCGGGTGTATATTTGTCCCCTGGCTCCTCATTCCGGATTCGGATAGATACGAATTTGTCCGCCTTTCTCCTTGTTCCGGGTTCGGATGGGCGCGCCCCTTTTCCCTCATTCCGGGCTTGACCCGGACCCGACCGAAGGGAGAGCCACGACCATCGGGAGTGAATCCCTTTGACGATCATGGGACCTCACGGCATTGTATATATCTTAACCAACAGGCACAACACAACGCTCTACACAGGCGTTACGAGAAACTTGCAACGAAGGATAGCAGAACATAAACTGCATTTGAACAAGGGCTTTTCCAATAAGTACAATACCGACAAACTGGTGTACTTTGAAGAATACGACAGGCTTGCCGCTGGAATCTTCCGGGAAAAACAAATCAAAAAGTGGCATAGGGCATGGAAAGATAAGCTGATAGATGGCTTTAATCCAACGTGGCGGGATTTGGCTGAAGACATTGGAGTAGACGCCAAGTATCTAGAAGAGGTCAGAGAGGCTTATGAGAAAGGCGTATATACAGCAAGTGATTGTTCTCGTCTTGCTTCGCATCCCCGGGATTCCGGGTCAAGCCCGGAATGAGGGATGACGAGAGCCCGGAAGGAGAATGCCGCCGATGTCCCCCATTCTGGGAGATCAACCACACACAAGTTAGCCCGCTCCTCAGCCCTTTTTATTCCACCACCCCAGTTTGCGGGCCAGCAGCAGGAGCAGCAGGGAGGCGACCAGGCAGCCGAGCATGAGCCAGAGGCCGGCGCCGGCGGCGAAGAGGATGGGAACGAAGGTGATAAGCAGGATTTCGACCGGAGCGCAGGGGAGATAAGCCAGTGCGTAGTCGTCCATGGCCTTGCTCTGCATCTTCGGGTCGACGATGCGCAGCAGGGCGATGCCCATGGCCATGGTGCCCGTCCACCAGCCCCAGGCGAAGATCGACTTCTCGAACCAGTCTTTCTTGTTGAGCCGGCGCCCGAACCAGAACACCGTGAAAATGGTCACAACGATGCCGACAACTGTCAGCACAATCAGCGGCAGCGCGTACTTGACCACAACACCGAGCTTGATGGACGCTACGCCGCAGGTCACCAGCAGGTCGGTGGCCGAGCTGCTGATTCCCACCGTCGTTTTCGGATCGATGTAGCGCGAAGCGCCCGCAGCATTAAAGATGCTCTTGATCAGGATGCCCACCACGAAGGCACAGCTGAAAACCGGAAGCTCCAGCGCCGGCCAGGCCATCTTCACGCCGCGGCTCAGCATGTAACCGCCGAAGGCCGCCACCATCACCAGCGAGAGGTGGAAGACGTGCGAGTCGATGGAGATGGGAGAGGTGGTGCCAATGGCCGTGGGCTCCCGCTTCTCTTCGGGCAGCAGGCCACTGCGGTATTCGTCGGGCAACGCGTTGAAATCGGCCAGATAGGAGGTCTGCCCACGCCGGGTGGCCATCTTGATAAAGAGCAGGCCGCCCAGGATGGCCACGATCACGCCGATGGTGGCGGTGGTCATGCCCAGGCTCGCGGCTTCATCCCAGCCCAGGCCGTGGAAGGCAGAGCCAATGGCCGCCGCAGTGCCGTGTCCGCCATAGAAGCCGGTCGGCAGCATCACGCCGAAAGCCGGATTGAGTTCCGGCCAGATCAGCTTCAGAACCAGCAGGCCGAACAGGCCCATCACCGCCCACTGGAAGAGCATGCCGAACTGGGAATAGGCCCACATCGGCCCAACCCGGCTGGCCACTTCCTTCATCTTGAAGCGCGGCGAAGAGAAGGGCAGCGCGGCAAAGACCACGGCGATCAGGAGTGCGGAATACGTGCCCACGTTGCTCGAGAGCGGAAGCCAGCCCAGGCCGTTGGGGCCGAAGGTCAAGCCCAGGAGGCCGGCCAGCAGGCTCGGGGGTATGAAAAGTTTCTGGATGAGCCGGACTTTTACCCGGAGCAGCTTGCCGATGAGCAGCAATCCGCAGATGATTCCCGCATCGGAAAACAGCACCCACGGCGTGAAATTTGTAAGGTCGAACATCACCTTTTCGGATTAAAGTGTAAATTTACGAAAAATTCGATGAAAATCCTATCCCGTCTCCTGACTGCCGCCCTGCTGGCAGTACTGTTCCTCCCCTCGCTCTCCGCCCAGGACCAGCGTCGGGAGCTGAACGTCATGGAGTACTATATCAACGGGAAAGACACCATCTATCTCGACGAGATTCCGCCCGCCGTCATCCATCCGCGCCAGACTATGAGCAAGCGCGACTGGGTGAAATACTACAAGCGCGTCCACAATTTCAGCAAAGCCTATCCCTATGCCCTGATGATCAGCCAGATCATCAACGAGACCGATAGCACCATCGAAGCCGAACACTTCACCAAGCGCCAGAAAGAAAAATTCCTCAACAAGAAAAAGGACGAACTGATCAAGGATTTCGATCCCGTCTTCCGCAAACTGACGCTCAAACAGGGCCTGATGATGATCCGGCTCATCGACCGGGAATGCGGCACCACGCCTTACTATATCCTGAAAAACTACCTGGGCGGCGCAACAGCCAGTTTCTGGCAGGGCGTGGCCAAACTCTTCAAGGGCAACCTCAAGCAGCCCTACGACCGTTTCGGGGAAGACAAAGACCTGGAAGAACTGGTCGGCATCTGGCAGCGCGGCGAATTCGACAACCTCTACTGGATGATCTTCGGCAAGTCCCGTCCCGAAATCATCGTTCCCGAAAGATATAAGTGATGGGCGAGCGGGCAAGGTCGAATTTGAAGGCCGATACCTTGCCCGATGAATCCTGTCCACAATGATGTACGGCGTGTTTTGCGCGGGCAAGATCCCCGGCGTGAAATTCGACCTTGCCCGTTTTTCTGCCGGACCTTGCCCGGATAGCGATTTTTTTGTGGCGCGTCGTTGATATCCTCGAAGGTGCCCGGGGTTATACGAAAAGAGCTCGTCAGCAGGTAGTTTTGTATTATTTTGACAAAAATCGGGAGTTTACAAGTTCAAATTGAATAGTTTTGACAAAAATGACAAATTTTTGAACGCTTTTTTACAACAACCTTTCAAAATTCTCCATACTTTTACGGCCGCATTTCGGGGCCGGACCTTCAGGCTGTCCGCTCAATGGAAGAATTGTAGAGAAGAAGATAAGATTTGTAAAACACTCAAAACTATTTTTATTATGAACAAAACGGATTTTCAAAAACGAGTCTACGTCTCGCCGGCATGGGAGACAGTTAGCATAAAGCTGAGCCATTCTATTGCCCAGGTCAGCGGTGGTTATGATGGTTTCTATAACGACGGAACCGGGCAGGAAAAGAAGGTGTGGTAAACAGGAGGAAGTATCATGAAAAAGAATTTGTCATCGATTTGCTGTTTGATTATGGCCAGTTTTCTGGTCTTCTCGTTGACTTCCTGCATCAATGAAGAATCACTCTCGCCGCAAGAGGCTGAAGAGGAAGTGAAAGAGTTGCTTTTTAATATAGATGTAAAAAGAGATTCCGGTCTTGACACGAAGGCTGTCAAGACGACCTGGGAAAAAGGGGACAAAATCCTTGTGTTTTTTCAACGCACGAAGGGTCCGGCAGGTTATTCGGAGCCGAAATTCCTGAATTCTTATGCCACCCTGGAGTACGACAAGAATGGCGATGGTAAATGGGCCGGGTATACGACGATGAGTTATACGGAACAGCAGAATTTAGGGACGGGAGGAATCATGTATGCCGTTTATATTCCTTTTGGAAATGTTGCGGTCTCTACGTCGTACCTGGTACGCAGCGGGGCCATCCCGGCGCTCAATGGTAAGCCGATTTTCACGTATTTTCTTACCGATGTAACAGGTACGAGCGAATATACGAAGACCTCCGTCAATGATCGCTACAATGAATCTACGGTAAAAGGATCGGTTCATTTGACCATGCCGGAAGAACGGAAATTTGTCTATTTCTACATTGATGAGAAAGATGGCAAGTTTAACGAAAACGATAAATATCGTCTTTCCGTACAAGGCGTCAAGCCTGTTTCGGTCTATAGCTGGACGAGAAGCAGCTCGCTCTTCGACTATAAAGAGGATGGCGTTGGGCAACCCATGTGGGGATTCAAGTATGGCAACGGCATTGCTTTCGCCGGCGTCGTTGATGATAGCTGGTCGGATCCGAATGCCTCTCACAAGCTATTCTTCTTCTCGGACGGGGAGCCGGCTGTCACAAGGACCATAACCGGAGAAACGCTCCAGCGCGGTGAATCCGTGAAGTTGAAGGCACCGGTTGCGGGCTCCAATGACTGGTCGATAGCTATGACTGCGCCTACGAGTTATACAGCAATGGGTAATCTCAAGTGGGCTGATTGGAACATGGGTTGTGAAGGGTTGAACGATGCCACCTATGGCGAAACCTTCCGTTGGGGAGAAATCGTTCCTTCTGCCTATTGTTCTTCTTCCAGCGGTGCATTGAATAACGTATTGATTAATGCAAAGAACCTGACGGGAGATTATGCCATCTATGACGCGGCTCGTGCTTTCTTTGGCCAGGATTGGAGAATGCCCGGCAGCAGTGAGGTTGAATCTTTATTGAGTGGCAGCAAATACACTTATAAGTCCACTGGTGGAACCGTGTCTGCCGGAGAGTCCACCAAGCCTGGAATTATTTTTACGGATAAAACGACGTCGAATGCCATAGAATTGCGGACAAACGGCACATCGACAGGCTACTATTGGACGAGTACCTACAGGTCCAACGATGCGAAAAGAGCACAGGTAAAAACAAATGGCCAGGTTTCGGGAACAGCATCCAATTATGCGGGTGCAGGTCGACACAATTTATGTGTGATCCGGCCGATATACGTTGGCCCGGTAACACAGTAAGGTAATACACTTTTCGGACTGAACTGCGGCCCCCAACCCGTCAACAGGTTGGAGGCCGCAGCGTTACATGAAGTCCACGTCGCTGACCGACATCGCCGTTATCGTCCTGCAATGGAATCTTTCCGGGCGGACCAGACTTTGGGGGTGAAGCCGGAGATGCGCTTGAAGGTGCTGTTGAAAGAGGAGGCGCTCAGGAAGCCGCATGCCTTGGCGATCTCTTCCTGTGAAGCATCGGGATGGGAGCGGATGTAGCGCTGCGCATAATCGATACGCAGGATGTTCAGCAACTCGGGAAAACCCATCTTATAGGTCTGGTTGACCATCTTGGACACGTAGGTCTTGTTGGTATGGAGCCGTTCCGCCACGTCGCTGAGCGTGAGGCTGGGCTGCAGGTAGAGGCGCTCCTGCAGCATCAGGTCACGGAACCGGGAAGCCAGACCGCTCTCGTCGCTCGAAATGGAGACGGCGTTCAGTACCGCGGCTGACAGCGATGTGCCCGCACCGGGCTTGGTGCTTACACTACGACCGGGTTGTACGCCGTGTTGGGTACTGAGTTTTGAGAGCACATGGGTCAGGGATTCGACGCTGAGAGAACCCGACATGTCGGTGATAATCTCTTCTGCGACACCGGATTGCGTGTCGGGCTTATAGTTGAAGCGGAAAGCCGTGGCAATGTCGCGCCGGGTAATGTATTCTTTTGCTCCGAAGAGCGCAAAAAAGCCGAAAAGGAAATACAAAAAGGTATGGATGGCCGCAAACGACAGGGCCCAGGAGGGATTGTCGTGGTAAGTAGTTGCGTGCAGCAACATTTTCAGGCAGATGATCAAAAAGATGGCGCCTGCCAGGACAGTCTGGGCCAACAGCACTCGAATGGGTTTTCCACGGAGTAAAGAGACAAAGATTCCCGGACGGAGATGCGCCTTGAAGGAAATTACGATGATGACCCCCAGCATAAAAACCATCTCAGCATAGATAACAATCTTGAACGAGAGGACTGTCCAGTAGTAGTATAATATATTCAGGTGGCTATTGGCAGGATCGTTCACGCTGAAAGAGCCGGAATGGACACGGGCCAGCAGTTCGTCGGTTTCGTCCAATCCCATGATAATCGTCAGAATGACGGCAGCTGTTGTAAGGATGGCGGGAAGGATGATCCAGAGCAGATGCCTGGGCCTGTAGATATAGGGCTTGTATAAATAGCGCAAATAGAGGTATGTCAAAGGGATCAGACACGGGGCCGAGAAATCGATGACGATATGGGCGATGGCGCTGGAACCCAGCAAGGGTGCCAATACGCCGTCTCCAAGAATCGCGAGGATGACAAAGATAAAAAGGATGACGAGCAGCCGAAAAGTAAGCGTTCCGGAGGCGAGCAGCCTGTGCACGAAGATCCAGAAAAGGCAGACCAATGCCGGGATGACGAGAAAAGGGATAAAAAACATAGTCCGGATATCTGATACAAAGATACATAATTTTTTGTGCGGGGATGGCGGTTGATTTCAAAAACGTGAAAAATTTACGATTTGTAAAAACATAATACTTGTTAAAACGCAAAAGCGCGGTTTGTGTGCCCGTAGGCGGTATTTTGATGGGTGGAAGGGGTTACAAATGTGTTGCAAACCGCGCTTTGAAGGAAATGATACCTGGTTTTTACCCCCCCCTATGGGCGAAAATTATGTGTTCGCGAATCAAGAATTAACAATTGTTGCCGAAAAACTTTGAAAGATATTGACGCAAAGTAAAAAAGTAAATTCTATCTTTGCACTTACCATATTGCGGAAGTCTCGCGAGTTATTTGCGAGAGTACTGAAAATGAGAGTGTTACAGAAAAATAGCCTAATTTTGGCGGGCTTCGTCCAGGCCGCGGTATCTTGTTTACTGCTGCTGGCGACACCTGTTTTTTCGCACGCGCAAAGTGCGGATTCGCTCTTTATTCGCTTCCGCCTCGACAGCACGAATGTCGACATGTCGTACGACGGCAATGCCGCACAGTGGCATCGGTTCGAGATGAACTTCCGGGAGCAGTATGCCGGCCGTAACCCCATAGGCATTCAATTCGACGTCTTTGCCGGCGCATCGCCGGAAGGACCCCGCAACCACAACATGGCTCTGGGCCAGGCCCGCGCCGAATCGATCGCCGCACTCTTGCACGAGCGCCTGGGCGAGATGGCCGGAACCGTCGAAATCCATAATCTCGGTCCCCGTTGGGACGATCTCTACGACATGATCGCTGCCAGCGACGAACCCTGGCGCGACGAAGCGCTCCGCATCATCAAGAACGACACGAATGCCGACCCGCGTTGGCTCGACCCGCGCGAACTGCGGCTCCGTGAACTCCGTAACGGTACGGTATGGCCCGTTCTGTTCAAGAAATATCTGGCCCCGTTGCGCAGCGGCGGCAGTTCCGCCGGTACCGTGGTTGTGACCTGGCACCCTGAGCGGGATACCATCGTCATCCGTGACACGGTGGTGGTCGTGCAGGAACCCGTTATCCTCCCGGTGGTGGATCCGGTGCACGATACCGTCGTCATCATTCACGAATACAATCCTGTCGTAGTTGCTCCCCGCGTCCGGCAGGAAGCCGACCAGACCAAAGCCTGGGCTATCAAGACCAACTTCCTCCTTCTGGCCGTCGCAGCACCCAACCTCGAAGTCGAGATCCCGCTCGGAAATCGCAACCGCTGGAGCCTCGAGTTCGAAGCCTTCGGCCCCTGGTTTATCTGGAACAACAATTCGCAGGCCTCCCAGTGCATCAATTTTGGCATCGAAGGCCGTTACTGGCTGGGCGACCGCAAATACCACCGCTGGCTCGATGGCTGGCACCTCGGCCTGGCGCTGGCCGGCGGCTATTACGACTGGGAATGGTTCCCGAGCGACGGCTACCAGGGCGAATATGCCAATGTTTATTTCAACATCGGCTGGCAGCACCGCTTCGGCAAGAGAAAGAACTGGGCGATCGACCTGGGCCTCGGCATCGGCGCCATGGGAACCCAGTATCGCCATTACTACGGCGGCTCTGTGTATCCCGAGGGCCGCGAAGAAGAATGGGACCAGCACCTGATCTGGCACGACACGGGCTATTTCCTGTGGCCCGGCCCCTGCCACGTGAACATTTCGCTGGTATACCTGATTGATTATAAAGATAAAAAGACCCCGAAACGATGAACCGACGTATCTATATAGGTCTCGTTGCCGTTCTGGCCGTGTTGGCACTGACTTCGTGCCGGCGCGACCTGTGGGTCTATACCGATGAATACCGGCAGGTGGAACTCTACACCGACTGGTCGCTCTGCTACGACCGTCCTGACGGCATGACGGCCTGGTTCATCTCGAACGATTACGACGGCCGCAACCGCCACGTCACCACCGCCGACATCGAGCACACCTGGCTCAACCTGCCGCGCGGCCGCTTTACCGGCATCGTGTTCGACTGGTCGCCCGCTGAATATCCGAACCAGGACTTCGTGGGCATGGAATACCCCGATGCAGCCAAAGTCCAGGCGCGTCCGGCTACTGTCCAGCCCGACTACAACGAAGACCTGTATGGCTATGATGCCGTACCTGCCGACATGTACATCCCCGTCGTCGACTCTACCAGCATGTTCCTGCTCAGCGTAACACCTGACCCGATGTGCGTCGATACGCTCTTGAACGTGAATATCATCACCGGCGTCGAAGGTGACCTGGTGCTGTGGAAAGACCGTGAAGAATATGAGGCATCGCTCGTCACCCAGACCTTCTATGCCGAACCCCAGCCTGTGATCTGGGATCTCCGCATTTCACTTGCCGTCCGCGGCCTGCAGTATCTCCACTCCATCCAGGCCACCCTGGCCGGCCTCTCCGACGGCTTGATGCTCGCCGACCTGCGCCACAGTCCCGATGTCTGCCTGCATCCGCTCGAATCTTGGGAAGCCCGTCAATTGACCGACAGCCTGGGCGTGGTTTCCACATCGATCCATACCTTCGGTTTGCCGGAGTATTCGCTCAATACGCACCTGCGCCTGAACCTGCGCTGCCTGCTTCGCGACGAAGAGACCGTCCTGTATTTCCACTTCGACATCGGACCTGAAGACATTGTCGTCGAGGAAGACAGGCTCCTGCTTATTATCAATATCACCGAACCGATCTCGCTGCCATATGTGGATGCGAAAGGTTCGGCCGGATTTGACGCTGTCGTGTCGCCCTGGCTGCCCGGCGGCAATGCAGACGTGACAATGTAATAAACGAAAGTAATATTAATAATATATGCACATGAAAAAGTTTTTGTTTACACTTGCTGTAGCAGCTGCCATGGTGGCGGCCTGTACGATGAACATTGACTCTGCCGATGATATGACGCCTGCAGAAGATCAGGGTCTCGGATTCGGCGCGTATCTCAACCGCGGCGTAACGACCAAGGCCGGTAATACCGGTGAATTGACCACCGATGTATTGAAGGGCAGAAATGTCGGATTTGGTGTATTGGCTTACTACACGGGCGAAGATCTTTACAACGACTCTTGTAAGCCCGATTTCATGTACAATGAAAAAGTGACCTGGGATGATCGTAACGGTGTCTGGACCTACAGTCCCATCAAATACTGGCCGAACCAGCACGGTTCCACCGCATCCAGCGAAGCAAGGGATCGCCTGACTTTCTTTGCCTATGCACCTTATGTGGCAGTCCAGCCTTCGACCGGCGCGGTGACGACCGCCCAGGACATGGGCATTACGGCCCTTTCCCGCAACAACGCCGCCGGTAATCCGATGGTCCGTTATGTTGCCAGCTTTAATCCTTCCCAGTGCGTGGATCTCTGCTGGGGTGTCTCCAAAAACGGGCTCACGGCCTCGGTCGATGGTAATAACAACCATGTAGTCAAAGGATATCCTTACATCGACGTGCTCAAGTTGAAGACGGGCGACAAAATCGAATTTGATTTCCATCACGCCCTGTCTGCCCTCAATGTTAAGATCGACGCTGTCATCGACGCCGAGACGCCCGGTACAGCCACCAATCCCGGCAAGGACCTGGATGCGGCAACCCATATCTATGTGCGTTCGGTTACCTTCGAAGGCTTGACTACGAAAGGTTCGTTGATTTTGAACAGCAATGCCATCCAGGGTCCTGAATGGATCGACTATCTGGGTATGGACCACCTCAGTGTCGCCCCCGTGACCGTCTATGACGGCCGCCGTAACGGCAAGGAAGGCATCGAAGGATCGGTTGCCACCGACGAGACGCCGACCGGCCTGAACCCTGTGCTGGTCCAGTCGAAACCCTATAGCGCCCAGGATGTGACGGACGGTGTGACCACGACACCCGTCAACCTGTTCAACGGCAATGCCGATGCTACGGTCTATGTCATCCCGAACGGTGAACCGCTGAGAATCACCATCTCCTATGACGTGGAAACCAAGGACGACAAACTGGCCGCCTTCCTGTCCGACGGCGAGACTTACGGCAGCAGTGTTCCGAACAACATCACCAAGACGGTCACCATCGATGGCCGAGACCTGGTCATGAAAGCCGGCCTGAAATATGTCATCAACCTCCATCTGGGCATGACCAGCGTCAAGTTCGACGCCACCGTCACCGATTGGGGAGATGGTAAAACGGCCAATGTCGACCTTCCGCAGAACGTACAATAATCACGACGAAGTTTCTGGATAACATGACGCGCAGGTATGTCATCGGAACCGTGTTGCTGCTGGCCTTGCTGGCAGCGCACTCCTGCAACCTCATGGAGGAGCAGGAGCAGGCATCCGAACCCATCGCCTTTTCGGCCGTGGTAGCGGGCGGCATGCCCGCCACACGTGCCGCGAACATGGTAGCTGAAGCTGGCCTGAAAGGCACTGGTTTCGGGGTGTTCGGCTGCTATACGGGCCTGCATACCTATGCGGAAAGCAGTGTGACGACCGATTACATGCACAATCAGCATCTGACCTGGGACGATCGCACCAGCCACTGGATTTACGATCCGCTCAAATACTGGCCGAATGAAGAGGGACACCATGTGAGTTTCTTCGCCTATGCTCCGTACAGCGACGGTAGTCTGGAATGCATCCCTTCCTTTATTTTCGACCATGAAGTGGCCGATCCCTGGATCTTCTACCGCCTGGCAGCGAATGTGAACAACCAGGTTGACCTGCTGTATGCCGATCCGTTGCTCGACCAGACGCGACATGCTATCGGTGACCCGCTTACTTTCACCTTCAAGCATGCGCTGGCCTGTGTCGGCGACACGGTGAGGATTTCCTGCACCGATACTTTCAAGGATGCGCTGCGGGCTCAGGTCGCTGGCGGCTCTTGTACGGAGGTCAGGGTGATTTTGAAGAAGGTCGTGATTGAATATACCCTGACGGCGAAAGCACGCCTGGTTCTCTGGAACCGCGGTGCGGCCAACTGGAATGTCGTCCAGAGCGAAGAAGTGCTGACTACGCGTACGATGGACTTTGCGGTTGGTGAATTTGGGAGAGACTACCTGCTCTGGAAATATTCGGCAAGTGCGGAGAGTTACTATCCCTGGAAGGATATCGGCCATGGCGTCTTCTGCATTCCCGCAGAAGCGAACGGGTATGGTCAGGTGGCGAAGATGACGATGGAATACGACATCGTGCGTGAAGGAGGCGTTTCGCTTCTCGACCACACTGTGACGGCCACGCTTCCGCTCAGAGGACTTGTTCAGGAAGGTAAGGTCCTCAATATCAATATGGAAATAAATAATTTACAGTAATATGAAAAGAATAGCAACCTTTATTTTCCTGGCGACTGCCTTGATGCTGGCATCCTGCAACATCAAAATCGATGTGCCGGACGAGGATGTGCAGAAGTCAGAACCGACGGCTGTCGGCTTCGGCGTGTACATGAATCGTGGCGTCACCACAAAGGCTGGCTACGCCGGTGAACTGACCACCGATGTTTTGAAACGCGACACGGTTGGTTTCGGTGTGTTTAGTTTCTATGGCAACGGCGCCATGTACAACGAGACGATGAAACCCGACTTCATGTACAACCAGCTGGTCAAGTTCACGTCGAACAATGTTTGGGAATATAGCCCGATCAAATACTGGCCGAATGAGTTCGGCGAGGCGGCTGGGAACGAAATCGCTGACCGCCTGTCCTTCTTCGCGTATGCTCCGTATGTGGCGGTTACGCCATCGACGGGCATCGTAACGGGAGACGACGATGAAGACGGCATCCTGGGCATGACGCGCAACATCTCCGCGGGCGACCCGCAGGTAATGTATGGAGCGCGTCTGCAGCCGGGCGGAGGCGTGGACCTCTGCTGGGGCGTTGCGGCCAACAATTTCACATCGTCGGTCGATGGCAACAACAACAAGATTGACAAAGGAAAACCCTACATCAACTTGATAAAGCCGAAGACGGGCGACAAGATTGCTTTCGAATTCAACCATGCCCTGACGCAGCTGAACGTGCAGATCGATGCGGACATCGACGTGGAGAGCCATGCAACGAGCAGCCTTGACGCCAGGACCCGTGTATATGTCCGTTCGGTGACCTTTACGGGTTTTGCCTTGAGAGGCTCCCTGAACCTGAACAGCGATGCTGGTAACCCAGCCTGGTCTGACATTTCGGGTACGGGTCGTCTGCGTCGCGACCCGGTGACGATCTACGATGGAAGGAGCGATGGCCTTGAGGGCGTGGAGTCGGCTGTGGACGTCAACGAGACGCCTGCTGTACTGAGCCCGATCATTATCCAGTCGAAGAAATTCGGCCAGGAGACCACGACCGAATCGATCGGTGTGACCAACGAGACCGTGAACCTGTTTGCGAATTACGACACGACTTCGGATCACTCCCAGCCCGTGGCTAACCCGGATGCTCCCGTGATGGTGATTCCTATTGCCGGTGTTCCGTTGACGGTGACGATCGTCTACGATATCGAGACGAAAGACCCTAATCTGGCTGGCTATCTGAGCGATGGGGAAACGCGTGGTATCAGCATCGAGAACAAGATTACCAAGAGCATCCAGTTGTCGACGGGCGGCAACATGACCCTGGAAGCTGGCAAGAAATATGTGATTGGTCTTCATCTCGGCCTGACCAGCGTCAAGTTCGACGCCCAGGTGGCCGATTGGGACAGCAATACCTACGAAGGTACTGCTTATCTGCCGACAAATACCACTCATTTGTATATTCATGATGAGGCTAGCTGGAATGCCGCTTTCAATAATGCTACTTCCGCACTACGCCGTTACTATGACTGGGCCGATGAGGCAAATAAACCCTATAAGGAAGATATGCTTTATGTGAATCCTGCCGATCCGATGGATTATCGGGCTGCAAATGGAAATGATATGGGTGGGACCGATGCAACTGGTCATGGCCTTTACCCGAATTGCACCCGTTGCTGGCTGGGTGCCATTCTGGCTCCTGGCGCCAGATATCCCTGGGTTGTGCTTGACCTCCCGATTCCTTTTGTCGGCAAGATCGAATTCGTCTATGATGATGGAACAGGAAATCCGATCAAAGTGTATCCTTGGGGAGATCAGATTCAAACCTTCTCCAGAGGATTTGGCGTTGCCTCCATTCCGACAGAATTCAATAGAGCTGATTGGGATGTTGACGCAAATGGACATTCAACGGCACAGGGCGATGCTGCTTTCGATTGGTCCAAGCTGAAAATCAACTTATTAAATTAAATAAATAGACCTTAAGAATATCATTACGATAGTCACCTGGTCTAAAGAATTTATAAAAGAGGATAAGGATGAAACGATTATTGATAGTAAGTCTAGCCACTACGGTTCTTTTGGCGTCCTGTTCAATAAAAATAGATTCTACAGACAAACCATCAAACCGCGAAGTCGATCCTTCAGCCGTGGGTTTCGGTGTATACATGAAACGCGGCGTAACAACGAAGGCGGGCTATGCCGGCGAGTTGACGACTGAAAAGCTCAAGGGCGTGGCCGTTGGCTTCGGCGTTTTCGGCTATTACGGCAACGGCGCCATGTACAACGAGACGATGAAACCCGACTTCATGTACAATCAGTGGGTGAAGTTCACGGGAAACAACGTCTGGGAATACAGCCCGATCAAATACTGGCCGAACGAGTTCGGCCAGGCAGCCGGCAGCGAAGTTGCCGACCGTCTGACGTTCTTCGCGTATGCGCCGTATGTCGAAGTCACCCCTTCGACGGGCATCGTGAGGGACACGAACGACGAGGACGGCATCCTGGGCATGACGCGCAACATTTCTGCGGGCGACCCGCAGGTGATGTATGGAGCGCGCCTGCAGCCGGGCGGGGGCGTGGACCTCTGCTGGGGTGTGGCAGCCAGCGATTTCACCTCGTCTGTCGATGGCAACAACAACAAAGTTGACAAAGGAAAACCCTTCATCAACCTGATCAAGCCGAAGACAGGTGACAAAATATCGTTTGAATTCAACCACGCATTGACGCAGCTGAACGTGCAGATCGATGCGGATATCGACGTGGAGAGCCACTCTACCAGTTCTCTCGCTGAAGAGACTCGCGTGTACGTGCGTTCGGTGACATTCACGGGCTTCACGACCAGAGG
>Ga0265300_10002721_pt1 | contig 15049 bp, 17 predicted proteins | sample AusTroGonzalo_MG_FD_193482 | JGI IMG/M metagenome (GOLD analysis project Ga0265300, IMG submission 193482) | Bovine rumen microbial communities from tropical cattle in Woodstock, Queensland, Australia - Gonzalo_03 | ecosystem: Host-associated > Mammals > Digestive system > Stomach > Rumen ...
GATCTTTTATTTCTTCATTCATTTTTGATATATTTTACAATATAAAATTTTAGTCAATAGAAACTTGAATAGGATATTGAATTCATGCTTTATCTACTGGATAAGGTGCTCCAAAATATAAATATATAGTTGTTGACGCTGATGAAACTCGGCTTAATTCAATTTCATATATCAAATAATCTCATTCTTGTGCAACTATTCAACTTGTTTTTATTACAGAACTTAATTTATTTGTTCTATATAAACTTGTTCAACTATTCAACCAAAGTTCACTTCAAGAATAAGAAGATATAGAATTTGAAGTTGAAGCAACATTTCAAGAATGATTTCAAATATATGATATTGTTCAATCTGAGTGAAGTAATCATATTTTATAATTTACTGCTTTATATCAAGTTGATCAAGGGTATGGTTGAGTAAGTAATTCGGGAGTTATTATTTGTTTTCAAATAATTTCTCATCATTTCATTTGTCAAGGCAATCAAAATCTTACTGTATATGTTGAAGTATTGTTTGCACTTCAACAATTTACATTTATTATTGGTGCATATCATAATTGATTTGAACTTGTCAAATTCATTGGTTTATAAATTGTGAAAAACTGTGGTGCAACTATACTTTCACAAAAACGATTTATTTTTGTTCAATTTATGTCTAATGCTGTTTCATTTCAAACATTTGAAAAAATATCTCAATGATTGAAAGGAAACGTCAAAAGAATTGAATTTTCAAAATCAGGGTATGCTCATAATATGTTTTCATTTGAGATTTTATATCAACCTCATCAAGATTGGTTTGTGTTCAATACTAACATTTTTTAAGAATAATGAATAAAATATTTTTTTTATGATTCAACACTTCAAACAAGTCTTCAATTGCTATAAGTCATTGTATATGTTTTTTGTCAAGTCTGAATTGTTTTCAATCTTCTATATTCATAAGTCAAATTATATTCTTCTCAATCTGCAATAAAATATGTCAACAATCAATTCCTATAAATAGTATTTGAAATATTTTTAAATCATCAACCTCATCACAATTCTCAACCAATTAAATCAATTTTCCAACGTTTCAAACTTGTTATTTCTCCATTTGCTGTGATAATTGTTGCAAGTTTTGCAAGCTGTTGATTTCGCCCTGTTGTATCAATTGTTATTGTTCCGGATCAATCAATCATAACATAATTTGTTGCGTTGTCATTTAATGTTGCCGTTCCTCCTTGATATTCAAATTCATCATTTCAAACTCTTATATTTCAACTTGTAATTCAAATATTTAATCATGTTGTTTCATATACAAAAACACGATCATTTCAATTATTGTATAAATCAATTATTGAATTAGCAATTCTGTCAAAGATCTCTTTTGGAATATAAAGAGAGATTTTATCATCTGCATTGAATGAGAATTTTTCTGTTGTTTGTCCGTTTGAATCATCGTTTGGAGGACATGGAGCAAATCAACGAACAACGCTCAAATTATCTCATGAAATTGAAGTTATTTCAACAATTTCTCTTTTTTGAACTTTTCATGAAGAATCAATGTTCTCGATTGTTGCAATCATTGGAAAGCTATTTCAAAATCTTGCTCCTTGTCATGTTTTTAATTGAATAGTTGTTGCAATTGATGAAATAGGAGTCGCAATTTCTCAAAAAACATTATTTTTCATTATGAATTGATCATATCTTGCCATGTTTTTTGTTTTCTATGAATTAAAAATTTGTTCTGCTATTGTTGTGTAATATTCGAGAGTTAAAGTTATTTCTTCATATTTATATTTAATATTTTTTATTTGAAGATTATCAATATTCAGTCAAATGTTTCTTATTTTGATTGTCTCTCATGGGTGCACGTTTTCTATATCATAAAGCGTGTTTATAGTGATTGTAATATCATTTTTTGGATCCTTATTTTCTGACAAATAGTCGTCTCTGTATTCTTCCGCACTTGTTAAATCTTCTAAATCGCTTCTTTTTATCAGAGTTTCTTTATATCAATATTTATTTATGCTTGTTGAATCTTCTGCAATTGTTGTCTCATTTGCGACTCCGTCAATTGTGTAAATTACTTGAACCGCATTCGATATCTTCTCAAAATTTTCCGGAATTGTCAATGCGACAACGTCTTTTCAATATGTGAAAGCGTGCGTTGCTGTTGCTGGTTTTGCTTTATAGTTTACAACTCAATCAGCTCCAACAAATAAATAATAATTCAATCCGTTGACTAAATTTTTCAAAGCCTTTTGACATGATATTCATTCAAATCTGATTGTTATTGTTTTTCAATAGGTTTGAATGCTGTCGTTTGTATAGCTTAAAATTCAAGGATAAATCGTTGAGAAATAGTCAATAATTTCTTTAACAATAACGCTTGGATCTGCCGTTCTTGAAAATGTTGAATCTCAATTCTTTCTCAAGATTACGTCATCTAATAAACTATATATTGAAAGGAATATTGCTTGAATGTTCTCTGAATTATTTGAAAAAAGTCTTTTGATTTGTGAAATATATCACGTGTAAATCAAGAGATCAGTTCTTCATGTGTTGTCGTTCATATATACTTTACAATATCTCACATTATCAAAATAATTAGTGTCAATTGGAAGTTTTAAATTCAAATTGAATTGTCCTTGTCATGCGTTGATTGTTTCTGTGATTGCAATATCACTTGTTATAATTGAAGGACTCACAACTTTCATGAAGTTCATGCTTCCGTCGTATAGTTTAACGATATATTGTTTCTCAATTGGTTTCACTTCTGTTGAATAATATTCAACGTCGATTTCGTTGCTATATCAGATTTCTCATTGATTTCATTGATTATCAAAAGGAGCAACTGCACAAATTATTGAACATGATTGATCCGTAATAAGAAGCGTATAGGAGCTTGAAGTCTCTCATGCAATTATTTCTCCGTTTCTATATCGTTGAAATTCTGTTGTTCCTTCCGGATTCGTTCATTCGTATTCATAAGAAACAACAAGATTTCATCAAACAACAATATTTCAACTAATAATTATATTTTTTGCCTCTGGCATTATAAATAATTCTTAGGAAATAAAATTGCAATGTCATATTCAAAAGTTCAATTACTATCCATTGAATAAATATTTGCTCAACTTTCAAAAACTGGGAATCTTCATGAAAAATCAATTGAATTTCCGTTCAAAGAGACAACTTTATCAATGCAATTTATTTCAAAGATATCTCAAGGACTCAATGTCTCATTTATAGTCAAGCTGTTGCTTCAAATAGTGTTTATCAATTCAGAGACGCTTGTTGCACTTCTTACAAGGATATTGATGATTGGTTCTGAATATTGAGATCCTTCGTTGATTATATCTTCATTTATATCTGTTGTTATTGAATAGAATGTTCTTGCAATCCAATCTTTTTCACTTCGGAAAGGTTGCATTGCTGTAAATGTGAATCTGAATGGAGCTCTTGTCAAATCATAATGCTTACGATCAAAAATATCTTGATTTGTTAGTGTTGCAAGAATTCTTCTGTATTTTCACTTTATTTTCATTGATAAATATCAAGTTTTCACAGAAAGAGCTTTTTTAATTGAATCAATTCTTGTTTCAAGATCGTCCGGATCTGTTCAAAGAATTACTCATTCAATTTGAATTGTTCTGTTTTTGAAGAATCTGTCGAGGACTCATCATCAATCATTTTTAGGATTTGTATAAGAAAGGAGATCTGTTTTCGGCATATTCCGGAAATCAATTTTGTTTGTTATTATGAATTCATTTTGCAATCAAAAGCCGTCGAAGATTATATCGTCTGTAATTTGTCCAGCTCCTCAAAGTCTTCATCAACTATTAAATAGGTTGCTATTAAATTGTGCAATGTTTGGCATTTTTTTATATAAATACTAATAAATACCTTTTTTATAAAGTTCAAGTTCTCTTGTGATTGTGCTCGCAATCATTTCTGCAAGAGCCATTTCATCTCATCAGTTATTTACGGCAACTCATCACAAATTGACGTTTAATGTGATATTTCATCAATTGAGATCTTCATTCGGAATAATATTTCAGTTTGAACTTGGAACAAATAATTCCGGTCAACGTTCTCAAACAAGAATCGGAACATTTCATCTAACAGATCAACCTGTCGCAAATCCTTGTATTTTTGAAGAAATTCGGCTTGTTGTTGAATTCCATGCACTTGAGACGGCGTTTCACATATCAACTCAAACTTTTTTCATCATGTTTCGCAATTCTTTCAATTTTTGGACTGCACTATCAATTGCCTTAATGAAGACGTTTGTTATTCTTTCTGACACAGTTCAAATCCATTCAAAAAGCATTTTCAATAAATCAATCCATGCTCTCAATCATCAATTGTTCTCGTCCATTGGGTGGAATATGCTTCTCAATGTTCAAATGAAATTGTCTTTCAAATATCCTCACAATGTCCTATGTCTTGCCTCTGCTTCTGCAATCTTTGCTTCTAATTCTTGCGTTTTTACAATATATTCTTCAATAGTGATCGATCAATTTTCATAGGCAATCCTCAAATTTTCAAGCTCTTGTTCGTAAAGAACTATTTGATCTTGTGTTGTGAGTGTGTTTTCTGATAGCATATATAATGAAGTTAAAAGAGCTCAAATTGCAATCACTATTCAAGCCGGTCATGATATTAGAGTTATTATTGACGTAATTCGAGGAACAAGCGTTGAAATTGCAAATGTTAATCAAGCAATTGAAGCTGTTATTGTTATAATGCTTTGACTTAATTCCGGATTCTCGTCAATCCATTTTGCAACATTGTCAATAACTGGAATGACTTTTGTTTCCATTATTTCAAGGAATTTTTCAACAACTGGAATCAATGCTTCTCATAATTGAGATTTTATACTTCAAAACATATTATTGACTTTTTGAAGCCTTGCTTCTGTTGTTTGAGCAAGTGTTTCGTTCAATCATCAATATGTTGAATTCAAAACTTGAACAAGACCTTGTGCTCTTTCCAATTCATTTCAATTCGCAATCAAAGAAGCAGTTTCCTCATCAATTACTCGTCAAGCCTTTGTAAGACTTGAAAAATTTCCTTGCATTGCTTTTGCAAGCCCATTTGCAAGGTTAATTGCGTCTTCTGTTGTTGCATTCATTCATTTTTCTCATGCAATATAGTCATTGAACGCTGGAAGAATTGTTGAGATTGCTTCTGCTCACATATCAAAAGTTGCAAATTGTTTTGCGGCCGCCAACGATACAGAAGAACTCACAACTCAAAGTCTTCATTGTGTTTTTATAAGATTTTCAAGACTTTCAATTGCCTCATCTGAACTATGTCATGTATTTTTCAACATAGTTTCCATTGTTGTCGTTGCAGTTTCTCGTTTTATTGCATTTGAAACGGCGCTCTTTCATAATGCAATTAGTCAAGCGGAAACAGTTCAACTAATAATTGATATTGTGTTCAAACTATTTTTAATTTTTGATCAAATTGATTCGAATGCTCTGCTTGCATTGTCTTTCGCATTTACAACAATATCAATATTTTTTGTTGCCATTTATTTCCTTTTAATATTTAAAGAATTTTTCTTCCTTTTTTCTGCTTTTGAATCTGATTGCCATTTCAAGAGTATTATTTGAACAATATCTCGTGGAGTGTTCATGAATTCTTCATGCGTCCGATGATATGCGTCAATGAACATTGTTTCTAATACTTCAATATTTCTTCAATCAAACTTTCAAGCATTATTGATTTTATCAAATTCATATATTATCAAATCTTTTTTTTTTCGTCCATTCATTGAGCGAATCTTGTCTCAATCTCTCACATTGTTTCAACTAATTCAGAAAAGATTGTTAAATCTGTTAAATTTTCGATTCGTTGTTTCTTTTCTTCATCTGTTTTTGATTCTCCGTTGATTTTTAAAACAAGAGTAGGGAACAATCTGAAAGCGAGTCAAATGTCATCTTGATCCTTTTGCCATTGCTTTGTAGCAATTGAGCACGCTTGGAAATCTTTCATTGTAATTAAATCCTTGAATTCAATTGTTGTTTCTCAAAATGTTTTTATCATTTCTATGCAGTATTAAATTATAAAACTTTTATTCGATAACTGGAAGAATTACACAACGGCAATTCGGGTGCAATGGAGGATATGGAGTGTCGGAATAGTCGAGCTTCATTTCCTTTCCGTTATCTCAAATTAAAACTTCTCCTTGTTTGAAGAAATCAGCTTCAAGTCAAACTATTTTTCAATTCATAGGTCAACAGAATTCGCAAACTCTTTCGTCAAGGGCTGTGTATCGTTGCTTTTTTTCAACGACTCCGGATTCTTTTCGTCCCATTTGAGATCATAAATTTCAAGCTCTGATTGTTTCTGTTCTTACAATCAAATCTGCTCTTGTTGTTTTTAATTCTTGAAATGTTTCGAGAAGGAGATCTCTTCATTTATCAAAAGACAATCATCTTTGAAGAATCTGTGTGAAATCATTGACGAGCTTTTTGTTTGTGTCTGTGTCAATGCTTCATGCAAACTTCTCAATGTTTTTATATAACATTTTTTCAAGAGCTTCGGAGATCACATAATCTTGAACGATTCAAACTTCAATCAATGCTTGTTCTGCTTCCATTTTAACAAGCTCGTCTTGAGCTTCTTTCAAATATGAATAATAAATCAAGCCTCGTTTTGCCATTGATAGCAATGGGAACTTCAACTCTGCCTTTTTGCTTACTTTCACGCTTTTTCATTCTTTAACATTTGCATTGTATCGTTCCTTGTATTCTTTGAGGATTTCTTCCTCTTGTTTGTTGAATACTTTTTGAATTCTTTCAAAATATATTGAGTCGAATTTGTTGTTTCTTTCGATTTTCCTTTCCCAATATTTTTGATTATATTCTTCCGTTCCTTTTGTGTTCTCTCTTATTTTTTTTTGAATGATATCTTCGCATTGTTTCTTCAATTCAATGTTTTTCATTTGAGGAGCATTCAATCATTTATCGAGATCAACGATCTCTTGATCTTCGTTTCATGCTTCGCTTCATGCTCAATATGCTCCGATGATATATGCAGAGCGGAGCTTGTCTCCGTCTTTTACTGGAGGGAGATTTCTTGTTGCTCTGAATTCGTTTAATGTCATAGCATTTGCAAGCCAATCTTGTCTTGTTTGTTCCAAATCGTTTGGAACTATGTTCACGAATTCAAATCGAACTCATTCTCAAAATAATTCATAATTGAAAGCCTCTTCAATTCTTCTTGCAAGAGGTTGAACAACTTGCTTCGCAAATATTTGTTCAAATGCACGGACATTCAAATTTGCTCCATTTCATTCTCAAAGTCAAATCATTGCTTTAGGAACTTTGAAGAATCAAAGGATCTCATCACGATTGAAACGTCTTGATTCAACAAAATCCATTTCTTTTGGTCATGGATTGATTTGTTTATATTTCAATCAACCAGTCAAGATTCCAACTTTGTGAGCATTATCTGTTCAACGATATTTCTGCTCCCATTTGTTTTGAATCTGTTCAACGCTTTCTTGTGAAAGAGCTTGATCTGTTTCAAGAACTCCGTCAACGCTTGCATTATTATAAAAGAATTTCCAGTTCCATTTGCTTGCTTGATAATCTGCGTCAATTGCTGTTGCTATTGCTTGCACGTCAGACATTCATTGAATATTCAATGGATATGGATAAAGAGGATTGAAATTCTGAATTGAGATGATTTCATCTTTTTCGAATCTCTTTTTTCTATTTGCTCAAAGATTATATTCATAATATTCAATATCTGTTTGAGTGTCGTTCAAAATAGGTTGAACAATATCAGAACGGAGAACGTGCAAAGATTGAATCTTGTTTCAAACTTTATTTTTCCAAATATATGCACCTCAATTCAACTTCATATATGAAACGATATTTTTGATTAAATCAAAAGTGATTAAATCAAGCAACGGATCATTTATCGGAACTCATTTCCCGTCTGTGCATTGTTTTGCGAGTTGAGCAACAGAATCCGAAATAGTGTTGACTGCAACAAAACACCAACCTTTGTAAAAATTCAAATAATCTGTTTTTGATAATTTATGCAAATCACGGCTTGAATATTCCTTGAAAATATCAACGAACAATCCGTCGTCGATTCCGCCTCTTGTTGTTTCGATGAATTCTTTTTTGTTTCATCAAAAGATTTTATTCAACCAGCTCATTTTCAATTATTTTTTAGAATTAAAAGTCTTTTTTTCATTTTTTTTCTTCAATTCCTTTTCTTCAATTTCTTCTGCTCACAAATCAACTATTGTTGAACGTTTGTTTGCTTCTCTGTCTTTTTTTCTTGGATAGAATTTCATGTTGTTATTTGATAGGAACTAAAACGCGACAATTCAAATTGCTTGATAAATACAAGCAAGGTCATTTTCAAAGATCTATTTCTCCAAAATTTCCTTGAGTTGCGTCAACTTGTTGAACTACTCCTCAAAGAGTAAAGTCTTGATCAAAAGCGTCAATCATCTGCTCAAAACAATTCAAGATAATATCCATTGCGTCTCCTCTTGAGATCTGATTCATTTCTTGAACAATCACAATATTAAATATGAAATCTCTGTAATTATATGCCGTGTCTTCAAATTCGCTTTGTAATTCAACCGGCTCAAACATAACAAAAGGGAATCAAGAGACGTTTTGAGTGTAAACGTTTGAACATTGTGCAAAAACTTTTCAATCTCATGTCAATGAGTCGAGTTTTGATTTTATTGCACTTCTTATGTCTGTGATTTTTATCATTTTAGTCTTTACAAAGTTCGTAAATCATTGAATTTATTTCTCTTTCAAATATTTCATCAACTTCCTTTTCTCATCTTTCAACGGCTCTTTCCATGAATGGATTCGCTTTCGTTCATTTTCTCATGATTGAGATCCAAACGCTTCAAGGATTCAATCAATGTCTCAACGCCCATTCTTCAATATTTCTTCGAGGGGCTTTGTGCGGTTTTGTTCATTCGTGAACAAATATTGCATATTCAACCGGATTGAAGAGTATTCAATAGTAATTCTTGAGCTCTGTTTTGAATGAACTTCTCAACCTTCATTCATCAACCGGAGTCTCTTCGGTTGCATATCTTTGAAGAAGAATAATTGATTTTTTGATTGAAGTGTTGAGCGTTTTCAAAACGATTTCCTTTCAGAATTTTTCTTCAATGTCTTTCAAATGCTTTTTATTCACTTCAACGTCAATCATTATTCATTTTTCGGAAGAACTAAAACAACACGCACACGATCAATTCTGATTCATTTCACATGAGCAAACGATTTCACTTGATAATTGACTCAATCAATTTGAATTATGTCAGATTCTTTCACGTCGAACGGATAATCACACTCAAAATTCCAAACTTGTCAGAATCTATTCAATCAAACGTCTTGATTGTTGCTTGATACTGGGGACAGATATCCTTTCGCTGTGATTTCTGTTGCTTCATACGTCGATTTTTTGTTTCCGTTTGAATCTGTTGAATATACAAGACGCATGAGTGTTGCTGTATAGTAATCGAGCTTGAATAAAGTCATTGATTAAATTGCTATAATTAAATATTTATTGAGAAGAGCTTGAACGTTGCTTGTCATTGTTGATTTATCAAAAGTGATTGTTGTTCATGAAACGCTTTCACTTGAAATTCATGAGGTCTTTTCTGATTCCATAAGATTTCCAACCAATAAAGCGAGAGCCATTTTCAAATCCGCATATTCTCTCGGAATATTATCAAAATTTGAATAAGTCAATTCAAATTCGACTTTTATGTTTCAATATCATCTTTGAAGAGGATTCTTGAAAACAAGCTGTCAATCATCTTTCAAAATATATGAGTATTGTTCAAAATCTATCCAATTTGGAGCTTCTCGATGATTCTCATTGTATTGAACGGATTTCAATTCTTTCACGCATTTTCAAAGGAACAATATTCTCTGTCATGCTCCGTCAAATTTTGCTTCTTGATCTCCTAAAGCAAGCAAATCAACTCAAGTCAATTCGTAAATTTTAGCGACTGCACTTTGAACATATATTCAAATTAGTGTATCTTGATCGCTTGTTGTTATTCATTTTATTGTTTTCACGAATGAGACTGCTTGTTGAAGATTTTGAGCGTCTGTTGTTGCTGTCATTTATTTAATGCCTTCAAAATAAAAAACGTCTGCAAAAATTTATTTATTTATAAAATCTCGCAAACGTCATCATTTTCATTTCAATTATTTATCTAAAATCTCAAATATTCATTTATAGTTTTTGAAAACATTTTCAGAGATTTCATATTCTTCCCCCTTGTTGAATGTTCCGTGATTTGCTTTTGCAACAACATGGAGTCTTCAAATAGGTTTTGTTGCAACTTTTGAAGAGAAATCTTGCTTGATTTCGTCAACTTTTGTTGATTCTGCTTCGTTGATTTCTTCGGAAGCATTATTCTTCACTTCTTCAATTTTCTTTGTCTTTTTTCCCATGTTGATTCTTTAAAGAATAAAATCTGAGATCATATTCATGAGAGCGAATTGCTCCGCCCTCATGGTATATGATGACAAAAACTCAACATATAATTATGCACTTGCAACACCAGTCTTCAAAACTCCGAAAGCCTTAGGGAAGATGACGTGTCCAGCAATTCTCTCGCTTGCTTTAAGAGATTGAATATCTTTCTCCCAGTTTCCGCTAATGTATCCAGCAGAAAGAGAAAGTTGTCTTCTGTCTCCGAAAGCCCAATGTTTAAGGTCTCCGAATAATACGAAAGCCTTTTCAGCTCCGCTTGTTGAATCTCAAGGCATAACGTCAACAACTTCCAAAGGATATCAAAGAAGATAATTCTCCAATTGTCCGTCTCTTATTGATCTTGTTGAGAATAAGATAGGTTGTCCTTCGTTATCCTTTAATTTTTCAATATATTTAACGATATCTTGAGACATGAACCAGCGAGGAGTTCCTTTCTTGAATTTCATTGGAACGCTTCTCATAACGTCGATTAAATCGTCATAAGAGATATTTGCGAATTCTTCTCCAGTTCCCATGTTTGTGATATTTACGTTTGTATCAGCAAGAAGAGCTGTGAATTTAGAAGAAGCAACAAGAACATTTTCGTCTTCGAATTCTGCAATCTTTTCTCCGATTAGTTCAGACATAAGAGACCAAATTTCTTGATCAGTCATGTTGTCTTCAATAAGTTCGTTAGTTGCAGAAACAAGAGCTGTGATTTTATAAGCAACTAATTGACAGTTTCCAACAGTTGGCTTGCTTCCAGTATAAGCACCAGCTTCATCTGTCCAATAAGCAACGATTGAATTTGTAATAGTTGAAATGTTCTTTGTGTCTGTTCCCATAGGGATAATTCTTGCGTATTTTCTTACGATTCAAGCATTTGTTGCAACTCTGAACACTTCTCTTGCGAATTCTTCTGGAACCATGTATCCTCCTTCGCTGTTTGTTCCTTCATTTAAATAAGTTGCTTTAACGCTTGCAACTTCTGCGTCATTGTGGCATTTTGCAAGAGCTTTGAAGAATGCTCACATTGTTTTCTTTGCTTCATTAAGATTTGTTTTTTCTTCGTCTACTCCTAATTTGATTGAAGCGTTCAAATTTGAAATAGCTTTTTCAAGACTTGAAACTTTTTCGTCCATTTTAGCGTCAACTTGAGCTTCAACGACTCCAGGAAGAACTTCCTTTAATGTTGTTTCAAGTGTTGTTTGTAATTCTTTTTGATCCATTGTGATAAAAGAATAATAAATAAAACTAAAGTTTGATTTTATGCAGAGCGTCTGACACAACTTTTGAAACATTTTGCAATGCTTCTTTCTGCAGTTTGATTTTAGCGTCCTTGTCTTCAAGTTCGCCGGAGTTGTCGTCCTCCTTTCTATTGTTAGAAATAAAATCCTTTATTTCAGAACGAAGAGCTTTCACTTCTGCAAGAACTTCTTCAATACTTACAGATTTTTCTTCTTCGTTTTTTTCATTTTCTTCAACATTTTCTTCTGTTCCTTCTTCAACAACTTCTTCTTCAACGTTTTCTTCTCATTCAATATTTTCTTCATTTTCTGCTCATGTTTCTTCGCTTTGAGCAATTTCTTCGGATTCTTGCTCATTCTCTTCTTTTATGATCAATCCTTTTTCAATCATTTCATCAAGAATCTCTTTTCAAAGACTCAAAGCATTTGGATTGCAAGGAACTGGAACGAATGATACTTCAAGCAATTCTGCCCTTGTGATGATATTTCTGTCATTTGGATCTCTTTCTTTAGGAATGAATCCAACGGAAACGGTCTTGATGAATCCGCCGTCGTATAGCTTGCGAACGTCTTGAGCGAGATCTGTTGTTGCAAATATTCATTCAACAACGAGCTTCTCGTCTTCTACGTAAATGCTCGTAGCTTTTCCGATAATGTTCTCAACTTTATATATGTGATTTGCAATGATGACTGGATTCTTCATGAAGTTTGCTAATTCCCAGCCGGAAATCTTTATAACTTCTCCGGATCTGTCAACGGTCTCATCGCTTGCAACAACTTTAAATCATCAGTCTTCTCCGATTTCTTTTAATTCAAACACATTTAATTTTTCGGAGATTTCTTTTGCGAGTTGTTCTGATATTTCAAACATTCTTCAATTCTTACAATATAAAACTAATAACTTGACTTTGTATTTAATAAAGTCGCAGTTATCATTGAAGCGTCTGTCATTGAATAAAGAGCTTTTATAGTAATTGATTGCTTTACAAGAGCATTGTTGTCTTGAGTTTTTGCAAATTCTGTCATGATAACGCTTGCAAGGTCAATTGTGAGTGTTGGATTTTGACTTGTTCCGATTGTGTTGTTTGAATCAACGACCTTGATTCTCATTGCTTTTTTAGTTCCGTCCATAAATAATTGTTTATATGTTGCGTCGTTCCATGTGAGCTCAAGAGTTCATTCAACAGAGAAGAATGTGTTGCAGAAATCATTCGGTTCTGTTGATCAAAGAACGTCAACGTCTTCAAGATTCTTATTTATAGTCAATGAAAATCATGTTGATTCGATTGCTGTTGCACTTGCTAATCAAGTCAAATCATCTGCAAGATAAACTTGAACGTGTTTTGCAAGCATTGCATAGTCTTCTGAATAATTAGGAGTCAATGTTGCGTTTGCTCCTTTTTTGCTTCTAAATCATGCAGACGCTTTCACGAAGTCTCCAACTTCTGCAGATAATTCAAGAGAGTTTATCATTGCGAGAGGAAATTGCTTGTCTTGTGTATCGTCAGCAAGTCAAATTGTTAGGGATTGGTGCTCGTTTGTTTCAGCAACTTCGAATTCATGTTCATAAGCTCCGTTTTTGCTTGCACTTGAAACAGATCCGAAAACATTCAACAATAAATATCCGATTAAATTAGCGTAAACATTACACTCGAAATTTCCTTCTGCGTATTGTTTAACAACGTGTCAATCAAAGCTGTCTTCAATCACTCCGATTGAACTTTCGTCAATCACTTTTTCAGATTTTTCTTCAAAATCGAGGCTTGCTTTTGGTGCCCAAATAGTTGGAGCAACGGCTGTCCCTCTTGTTGATTCTTTTCCGAATCAAACATTTATTTTCCTTCCGATATATTTTGACATTGTTTTCATGATTGAAATATAAAAACAATATTAAAATATTGAGGATTTATCAATTTTCAAGCCGTGTTTTTTAGTTCGCGACACTTTGACGCCTCACAAGTTCTCCCATTTTCTTTTGTAATCTTTGGAAAGTTCTCTCATTGTCAATGAATAGCTTCTTCATTATCTGTTTTTTTGTATATCTCCTTTGATATAAAAATATCAAATACGCTTTTTCACGAGATTTGAGAGAATCGAATGTTTTCTGCTCGATGAATGGAGGTGCAATTGTTTTCATGTTTCGTTTTGATATTTAGTAAAAGTTGGGCTCTTCCCTTTCTATCAATTCAAAATAAACACGCATTGAGATCACGTCAGCAATATCCGGAGAGCGTCAGAGAATCTTTCTGATTTCATCTTTTGGAATGATTTGAAGCGGTCAATCCTTCTCGATTTTCCATGCTTGAATCACGTCCAATTCTTCAAGGATTCTTGTTTCCAAATCATCATCAATATTTTTTATTGAAAGAGATCCGTCCTTGATTCGTCTTGCAAGCATGAAGAAGCATTGAGATCTCAAATTTAAATATGTTTTGTTGAGTCATTCTTTTTCTTGTTCAGTTGATTCCTTTCATGCAATTGGCTTTGAAGCTCCTTGAAAGATTTCACAACCTAATCATGAAAGCCCTCGTCATAATCATGAGCCGTCATATATCATGTTTTTTAATTTAACATTATATTCACTTTGTTTTTTCATCATTAAATGTTTAACAGATTCCGGAGTTGATTTGTTTTCGATAATTAAATCAATAACTCTTCGTCAATCTCGAGTTGTGATGATCGTGTCGTCCTTTCATGTTCAAGCAACGTCGCAAATAATATATTTTTCTCATCACGTTCCTTCGTTTGTGAAAATTGATTGCAAATCACGATATGAATAAACCTTGTTTTCGTCGTCGTCATATTCTCGATTCCCAAAAAAAAGACGTTGTTTCAATGGTCAATCCGGCATGAGAGACAACTTCTTCAAATAATCTTGAGGAATATAGGGATTGTCTTGAGCAAGAATCTGAATGAATTTCTTGTGTGGCTCAATCGTTCCGTTCTTTTGTGGCTTATAAAATTGTTGATAAACTCGATTTTTTCACGGATTGCAAGAGAGGAGAAGCATTGGCTTCAATCAGAGTTCTTCGTTTCTCCGTCTTCAAATACGAGAACTAAAAACTTGATATGCTTTCTCCGTAATCTGAACGGCTTCGTCAATAAATCATCACGTCAATTCAAGAGATCATAAATCATCGAAATCCGGATCTAAAGACGGATAATATTTCAAATCAATTAAAAGGATTTCAGAGCCGTTGAAAAATTTCAAAGTGTTTGGAGATTGAGGATCATTGCTTCATGTGATTTTATATTGTTTTCATTCCGTGAATCAGAAATATTTTTTCAAAATCGTTGTCATTGTTTTCAATGAAGTGTTCCTCAATGTTT
>Ga0265300_10002724_pt1 | contig 15036 bp, 15 predicted proteins | sample AusTroGonzalo_MG_FD_193482 | JGI IMG/M metagenome (GOLD analysis project Ga0265300, IMG submission 193482) | Bovine rumen microbial communities from tropical cattle in Woodstock, Queensland, Australia - Gonzalo_03 | ecosystem: Host-associated > Mammals > Digestive system > Stomach > Rumen ...
TACACATTTATCTCGCAAAATGTCTCACTGTTGATACAAAGGAAATGATTATGACTTACAAAGGTATACCTTATCTGCAAAATCAACTTGCAATGAAGCGGCTCCGTGGCCTGATGCGCTATGGATTCTACGATATGAAGAACATCACTTTTGATTTTGGTATTAGCACTCCGCCGGAATTAAAACTATGGAATAGTGTTGTAGGATGGTGCGGCAAGGGCGTTGATGCATTGGTTGATAGGCTGGATATCAAGAGTTTTAAGAATGATGTATTCGACTTGACACAGATATATGACCTTAACAACAAGGATATTCTGTTTGATTCGGCTATGCTTGGAGCGTTAATCACGGCATGTAATTTCGTGTATATTTCGGAAGATTCGACAGGATTTCCGAGACTGCAGGTGATTGATGGCACCAATGCGACAGGTATACTTGATCCGATCACGATGCTTTTGACCGAAGGATATGCTGTTCTTGAGCGTGATCAGCTTGGGTTAGTCAACAAAGAGGCATATTTCACGTTTGAATACACAGCATACTATGAGAATGGCGTGCTGGTTGATACAAGACCAAATAAGGCACCATATCCGTGCTTGGTTCCTGTAATATTCCGGCCCGATGCGGTTCGGGGATTTGGTCATAGTAGGATTTCGAGAGCATGTATGTCATTGGTTGGTTCAGCTCTTAGAACAATCAAACGGTCAGAGATAGCGGCAGAGTTTTATTCATTCCCTCAGAAATGGGTAACAGGAGTTGACCAGAACGCAGAACAGTTCAATAAATGGTCAGCCGCCATGTCGGCCATGATGAAATTCTCGCTGAATGAAGATGGTACAGACCATGTGAAACTCGGACAGTTTATGCAACAGAGTATGCAGCCGCATGTTGAGCAGCTCAAGATGTTTGCATCGTTGTTTGCAGGTGAAGTTGGCTTGACACTCGATGACCTTGGTTTTCCGGGTGATAATCCGTCAAGCTATGACGCAATTAAAGCAGCGCATGAAAATCTACGGTTGACGGTCAAGGCGGCTCAGAAATCATTTGGCAAGGGATTTATCAATGTCGGATATCTGGCGGCATGTATCAGAGATAATTACAAGTATCAGAGGACACAGCTTGCCAATACAGGCATTTTGTGGACGCCTGCGTTCCCGGCAGATGTATCAATGCTCGGTTCAATAGGAGATGCCATTATCAAGATTGGTGAAGTTTTGCCAGATTATCTGACGGAAGAGAAGCTGTTCGAATTAACAGGCATTTAGGGATAATCCCTTTATGTGGGCATGGCACAGGTTGCAAACTGTGAGAGAGCTAATCCGCTGGCTCTCTTTTTTCATGCCCTTTTATAAGCGGGGAAAGGCGGTGAGATATGGCAACAGATATTGTGCCACAGTTAAATGAGCGTATCAGTGTGTCATACACGAAGTATTCGATGCGTGATCGGGAATTGACAAGGATAGCAAACAAAATAAGGGATGGCACAGCAACATTAAAAGATGGCCATGAGTACTCGAAACGAGTCGGTCAACATCTCTCGGAGGCTTTACTCGATAATTTGACCGGGGAAGCGTTACCTGATGGGCGATTATATTACAATATCGCTTTGCGAACAGTTGTGCCACATTTACAGAACAATTATGAGCTTGTAAATGAAATCAACGCAGCCATTCAGACAGAAATTGATAAAGCACAAAAGATTGGCATTAAACCTGTCAAGGCAGATTTCCCGGAAGAGCGTATCAAGGGTCTCATTGACAAAATGACGGCTGAAAAAAATACACTTGATGATTCCAGAACATGGCTAAAGGAACCAATAATCAATAATTCTGAAGCGTTCCATGATGATTATATCAAAAAGAATGCGGCATTCCGGGAAAGTCTCGGATTGAAAGCGGTAATTATTCGGGAAGCATCGAGTAATTGCTGTGATTGGTGTGCAGCTCTTGAAGGTACTTATGATTATTCAACAGCTCCTAAAGAGATTTATCAGCGGCATGAGTTTTGTCGGTGCGATGTTACATATCAGACAGAGCGAAAATCACAGAATGTATGGAGTAAATCATCTTGGGAGTCATCTCAGGAAGAAATAAATAAACGGATTAATTACGGCATGGAGGAATAATATGGCGAGGATCGGAAATCAAGATCCTTCCTACACCAACGTGACGTATACAAATACTAAAGGTCAAGAAGCAATCGACCTTTATGCACAGACCACACAATCCCTGATGGAATGGCAAGAAAAGCAAGTCAAAGGGATTATGGCGGTCAATGATGATGGCTTATGGCTATATATGAAATATTGCATCTGTGTGAGCAGGCGAAATGGTAAGGGCGAGATATTGGCGGCTCGAGAGTTTGATGGAATCGTTAATCTAGGCGAGAAAATATGCCACACAGCCCACAGAAGCACCACATCACACGATGCATTCAACAGGCTTTATACTTTGCTGAAGAAAGCAGGATACGAAGAGCATTCCCGAAAGAAAAAGGAAATGCCCGAGAAATCATTCTTTGCTTCCAAACAGTTTGGTCTTGAGCATATTGAAATATCCGGCGGCGGAGTGATTGATTTCCGCACCCGGACAAATAATGGCGGTCTTGGTGAAGGTTTTGACCTGCTGATAATAGATGAGGCGCAAGAGTACACTGAAAAACAGGAATCAGCCCTCAAATATACAGTCAGCGCATCAAAGAATCCGCAGATTATATTGGTTGGTACTCCACCGACAGCAATCAGTGGTGGTGATGTTTTTGTAAAAATCCGCAAAAGCATTATAGATGGTAAGGCGGCTGAAACAGGATGGTCAGAGTGGTCAATCGAGTATGAAGCGAAAGATATTGACAATGTTGATTTGTGGTATCAGTTCAATCCTTCACTCGGCTTAATGCTGACCGAGCGTAATATCCGGGCAGAGTTGACAGGTGATCCTGTTGATTTTAACATTCAGCGACTCGGATTATGGCTCAGTTATTCACAGAAATCAGCAATCTCAAAACAGGAATGGGAATCACTCAAGGTTCTCAAGGTTCCGACATTAGAAGCGACTAAATATCTTGGGATAAAGTACGGCAGAGATGGTACAAATGTTGCCATGTCGATAGCATCAAAGACAAAGGATGGTCGGGTGTTTGTCGAGGTTATTGATTGTCGGGCAGTCAGAGAAGGAAATACATGGATGTATGATTTCCTGAAGAATCCCAAAGTAAAAAAAGTTGTTGTGGATGGTGCAAGTGGTCAAAAGGTATTAGATGATGACCTAAAAAAGGCAAACATCAAGAAAATATTGACCATGCCCACAGTAAAAGAGATTGTTACAGCAAATGCGATGTTTGAGCAGGGCATATTTTCTCAGACTATCATCCACGCAGGCCAGCAACCATTGGTTGAAATCGTGACCAATTCCGAACATCGAGCGATTGGTACGAATGGAGGTTTTGGCTATAAGTCATTGATTGATTCGGTAGACATAGCGGTTCTGGACAGTGTAATTCTTGCATTCTGGATTTGCATGACTACCAAAGAACAGCCCACAGGGCAAGCAATAAGTTATTAAAGAGCATCCTTCCGGGGTGCTTTTTTAATACAACATTTTACGTCACTCACGGTAAAGAGGAAGGAGAAACAAAATGGCAGAATTTAAGGTTATCGAGACACAGGAAGATTTTGACAAGGCGATTCAAGAGCGACTTGCACGGAAAGACAAAGAGCTTTCTGAGTTCAAGGAAAAAGCATCTGCATCAGAAGCAGAGTACAAAAAGCGGCTTGACGAAGCTGCAAATACTATCAAGTCACTCAATGAAAAGATTGCCGGACATGATTCGGTTGTGTCTGACTTAACAGCCAGAGCTACAAAGGCAGAGGGCAGTTTGCTCCGAGTCAAAGTGGCTCATGAAAACGGCGTTCCAATGGAATTGGCAGAGAGATTGGTCGGAAGTACGGCCGAGGAGCTGACGGCAGATGCTAAGTCATTTGCTTCATATATGGCTCCGGCACAGGCTCCGCCACTCAGAAGTAATGCTCCGGCGGACGGTAAAGCAAACAATTCATTGGATGCGGCATACGCAACAATGCTTGCGTCTATCAATGGTCAAATAACATAAGAAAAGGAGAAACAATATGGGATCAGTATTAGAAAAGGGAAGTCTCTTTCCCGAGATACTTACAAATGAAATGATCAATTTAGTTCGTGGTAAATCTTCACTCGCTCGTCTTAGCGGATCAGTTCCTGTTCCGTTCGCAGGCGAGAAGGTTTTCACATTCAATCTGGATAAGGAAATCGACATAGTTGCTGAATCCGGCGCAAAGTCAAACGGTGGCGGTACGATCGGAACCAAGAGTATTCAGCCCATCAAGGTTGAGTATGGTATGAGAGTATCTGACGAGTTCAGTTTTGCTGCTGACGAGATCCAGCTCGGATATCTCAGAGCATTCGCAGAGGGATTTGCGGCAAAGGTTGCTCGTGGTCTTGATATCATGGCATTCCATGGTCTTAATCCTAGGACAAAGCTGGCCGCATCCGGCACGATCGGAAATAACCATTTTGATGCACAGGTGACTCAGTTTGTTGAGTATAATGCATCAACTCCTGATGCTAATGTTGAGAGCGCAATTGCACTCATTCAGGCAAACGAGCATGACGTAACAGGTATGGCAATGGCTCCGGCATTCAGAACAGCACTTGCATCACTTCGCAAAGGTGCAAATCTTAACGAGCCTCTGTTCCCTGAGCTTGCATGGGGATCAAATCCTGGCGTTCTGAATGGTCTGCCTGTTGACACCAACAGCACAGTATCATTTAACAGCGGCGATGATAGGGCGATCCTTGGTAACTTCCGTGATTTCTTCCGTTGGGGTTATTCAAAGCAGATACCTATTGAGGTTATTAAGTATGGTAATCCTGACAACGATGCAGATGCAGGTGATCTTAAGGGCCACAATCAGGTATATCTCCGTGGTGAGGCATATATTGGCTGGGGTATCCTTGTTCCCGATGCATTCGCTATCGTAACAGCAGGCGAAATCCCTTCATTCTAAGGAGTGAAATATGAGTACGGCATACGCTACGATTGAGGATATTACAATTTTATGGCGACCACTCTCAGCAAGTGAACAGGCAAGGGCGGAGGCGTTGCTTCCGCTCGTGTCTGATGAGTTGAGAACATACGCTAAGCAAGTAGGGAAAGATCTTGATGAAATGGTTGCGGCTGATGAAGCATATGCAAGCACAGTGAAAATCGTGACAGTGGATGCGACCACAAGAGTCTTGAGACAGGATATCGAAGGTGATGCTATGACACAGGAATCCATGTCGGGGCTTGGCTATTCGTGGCAAGGAACATATGCCGTGCCGGGTGGTGGTATTGGCGGTGCCATTATGAAGAATGATTTGAGGCGGCTCGGGTTATTAAATCAGCAATATGGGAGCGAATTTTTATGGGGCGGATCACAGGCATCAACATAATTTTATATAAAGATATACAGACAGGTACAGATCCGTTTGGCGCACCTATATATAGTTTTGGCCAAGAAGCGTATCCGAGTGATGAAATATATCCTGCTAGTAATTTGTATCCAAGTGATAGTGATTTTGACATAGTGAGTAATGTTCTCGTTGGACAACCATCCGATGAGGAAATAACCACAGCCATTAATTTGTACGGCAAACGAATATCATATATGCTTGGAATCCCCAAGGGTGATACACATGATTGGCAGGATAAAGTCATTGAATGGACAGATGCATATGGCCAGACACATAGATGTAAGACATTTGGTTTTCCAATTACAGGTATTGAAGCCAATCTACCGAGGCGTGTTCCATGGCACATGAAGGTGAGGTGTGAAAAGTTTGGCTAAGAAGGTGCGGTTTGAGCTTGACATCAAGGGTCTGAATGAGTTGATGAAATCATCTGAGATGCAGGCGGCTTTACAATCAGCAGGTGATGCCGTGGCTCGGTCATCTGGGAAGGAATATGCTGCCAGAGTTCATACCGCAAGTTTTGTGGCCATCGCTAATGTTTATCCGAACAGCAAGGAAGCGGCGAAGGATAACTATGAAAACAACACACTGATTAAAGGAATCAGAGGCGCAGGATTAAGCACGAAAAAAGGTGGATAAATGATAGAAGTAGTTTTATTGGATTATCTGAATAATTCAAATCTGTCCGCACAGGTATATATGGAACGGCCAAAAGATAGACCTGACTACTATTTTATACTTGAAAAGAGCGGCAGCGGAAAAGTTAATCAAATTGAAGAGTCTGATTTTATCGTGCAAAGTTATGCTCCAACATTATATGAAGCCGCAAGAATGAATGAAGAAATCAAGGCGGTTATATTTAATGCCATTACCCTTAATGAAATATCAGCAGTCGAGCTTAACACTGATTACAACTATACAAACGCAGAATCAAAATCATATCGCTATCAGGCGGTATATGTAATTACACATTATTAACAAGGAGGAAAAATAAATGCCTAATAATACAGCCAATAATGTTACAACAGGCAAGCCGAATCCGGCCGGATCTGTTTATGTGGCTCCCAAGGGTACTACACTCCCTACGGATGCAACAACCGCACTTGATGGCGCATTTACCTGCCTTGGATTTGTATCCGAGGATGGTTTGAGCAATTCAAACGAGGTTAGCGTGTCTGATATCAAGGCTTGGGGCGGCCTGATTGTTTACAGTTCGGTTGATGAGTTCACTGATACATTTGGTTTGAAACTCATTGAATCGCTTAATATTGATGTCCTCAAGACTGTTTACGGTTCAAGCAATGTTACTGTTGATGGTTCTGGTAACATCAAGGTTAAGGTTAATGCAAACAGTTTTGATACAAAAGTTTGGGTATTTGACCTGTCAATGCGTGATGGCACGGCAGAAAGAATCGTGATTGAAAATGGTTCCATTACTTCTCGTGATGAGATCACTTATAACGATTCTGATGCGGTTGCATATGGCATTACCATCACAGCATATCCTTCAGGATCTGACAATGATACTCATATCATATACGTTGATCCAGGCGAAGGCCCTTCATACTGATAAGGAGATAACAGCGGATGAAAGTTACTACAAAAAGCGGAATAAAATTAGAGATTGACGAGCGAATCACAGATGATATGCGGTTTGCTCGTCTTTTTTCTAAGTTGAGAAAAGAGAAATCGGCAGATACATCGTTTGAATTAATTGATTTTATTTTCGGCGGTTCAGATAATGCCGAGGTTTTTTTGAACGAAGTAGCTAATCGAAATGATGGCATTTGTTCTGAAAAAGCTCTTGCGGCAGAGATTACAGATATATTGCAGGCACTGAATACAAAAAAATCATGATCCTTGGCCACATGATCGCAGTGGATGAGGATGCTTTGATTTGCGATCTTATGGAAACATACCACATTGATGATGAGTTAGATCGTTATGGGGCGAGTTTTATCGCCACACTTGCCATTGGTTTGAGGGATGATTCCAGAATAAAACGGAAGATGAGCAATAACAAACTCACGCTTGAACAAAGTTTGCTTGCTTTGTTGGTGGATGCAGTCAGGCAGAATAATTGGCTGCACACCAAGGATGCACAGAAGCGGCGAAACATGCCGCCGAGTGTATATAAGCAATTGATGGGGCTAGACAAGCCTAAAGAGACCACATACGAGCTACGCCATTTTGATTCTATTGAAGAATATCAAAAATGGCATAAACGGCGCATGGAGAATTGATATGTCGGATATAGGAAAAGCGTATGTCCAGATTATACCCGAGGCATCAGGTATATCAGGGAAAATTGAACAGGTACTCGGTGATGAAGGGCAGAAGAGCGGTAAATCGTTCAGCCAAGGATTTGGTTCTGTAATTGGCGGAGTTGGCAAGGTTGTTGCCGGAGCTGTTGCGGCAGGTACTGCGGCTGTTGGTGGTTTTGCGGCTGCTTCTGTATCCGCAGGAGCTGACTTTGATGCGGCGATGGCACAAGTTGGAGCCACCATGCTCAAGACCACAGATGAGATGGAAAAAGAAGTCGGATCGGTTGAGACCACTTTTGGCTCGTTTAGTGGCAATCTGCGTGAGTTCGCTCAGTTCCTTGGACAGAATACGGCATTCAGTGCGACAGAGGCGGCAGAGGCTCTCAATTACATGGCTCTTGCCGGATACAACACACAGCAATCCATGGAAATGCTTCCGAATGTGTTATCACTTGCGGCAGCAGGCGGCTTTGATCTCGCTAAAGCATCTGATATGATTACCGATACTCAGACAGCATTCGGATTAACTGCAGAGCGAACCACTCAAATGGTTGATGAAATGGCTAAAGCCGCATCGACAGGTAACACATCTGTTGAACAGCTCGGTGATGCGTTCCTTGTAGTTGGTGGTCTTGCCAAGGAATTGAACGGCGGCATGATTACCATGAAAGATGGTACCAAGCAGACTGTTGATGGTACACAGGAGCTTGAGATTGCCTTAACTGCAATGGCAAATGCAGGTGTCAAAGGTACAGAAGCAGGTACTCACATGAGGAATATGCTTCTTAAGTTGTCCAGCCCAACAGATGCAGGCGCAGCGCAACTTGATAAGCTCGGTGTATCCATATTTGATACAGAAGGAAAGATGCGTTCACTCTCTGATATATTTGGAGATATGAGTGAATCAATGGGGCAGTTGACTCAGGAAGATAAACTGTTCGCTATTTCCAAGATATTTAATACTCGTGACATTGCATCTGCTGAGGCTATGCTTGCAGCCGTTGAAGCGGATTGGGATGGCATAGGGGAAAGCATTCTTGGAGCCGAGGGTGCTGCAGCAGATATGGCAGAAATTCAGCTTGATAATCTACAGGGTGATTTAACGCTGTTCAATTCGGCTCTTGAATCAGCCAAAATTACGGTTTCTGACCAATTAACACCAACGCTGCGTGAGTTTGTGCAGTTTGGTACAAATGGATTATCAGAGCTGACATCCGCATTCCAGACAGGTGGGTTATCGGGTGCTATGGAAGCATTCGGAACCATTCTCTCTGAAGGTCTGACAATGGTTATTGAGAAACTCCCCGAGTTCGTAGAGGCAGGTGTTAAATTGCTTGAAGCTCTCGGACAGGGATTGCTTGATAATTTGCCGTTATTAGTTGATTCGGCATTGCAAATCACGATGACTCTGTTGAATGCATTGCTTGAAAATCTTCCGACAATCATCGAAGCCGGGTTACAAGTTATCGCACAGTTGGCTCTTGGTATTGCGCAGGCACTCCCGGATCTCATACCGACTATCGTTGATTGTGTCCTTGAAATTGTGGATGTTTTGATTGAAAATGCACCGATGCTTCTCGAAGCGGCAATGGCTCTGATAAAGGGTTTGGGCGAAGGGCTTATAAATGCTCTGCCAAATCTGATTGATAGACTTCCCGAAATAATCCAAGCCATGGTTGATTTCTTGGTTGAACATATAGATGATTTGATGATTTTTACGGTTGAGACCACTATTCAGTTAGCGGCAGGTCTTATCAAAAATATTCCGAATTTACTTGCCGCAATTCCAGAAATAATATTGGCTTTAGTGAATGGCTTGCTTGAAGGTACAGCTCAGATTATAGAAACCGGGGCGCAGTTAGTTGATGGCCTTTGGGAAGGTATCCAAGGCGCATGGGGCAAACTTGTTGAGAATGTCACAAGTCTTGGCAAGAAACTTGTTGACAAAGTCAAGGGATTTTTCGAGATTGGATCACCATCAAAGCTCTTTGCAGATGAGATAGGCCAATGGATTCCTGAAGGTATCGCAGTCGGTATCGAAGCAAATGCGGATAGTGTAACTAATGCCATGGATGATGTAGTGGCGGATACAATGGGAGCTATTCCCGATATGCAAAACACTCTCATTGGCAGCACATATCAAGTCGGTGAGGTTGACTCGGCGCAGACAAATAATAGTGATATATATAGTTTGCTTGCGCAATACCTTCCGCAGTTGCTCAGTGAATTTGCAAACGGCAGCCGCATAGAATTTGATGATGATTCTGTATTCAAGCTCGTGCGGAGAAAGAATAACGAGTTCATGAAAATGAACGGTGGCATGTCGGCACTGGCGTAAGGTGAAAATATGGCAGACACAGCGATTTTTAAGTTAAATACAACAGATTACTCGGCTCATGTAGTGGCTGAGAGTTATGCGATAAATTACGAGGATGTATATCAGGAGTGGACAGATGGTGGGCAAGTAAAGCATCGGGATGTGATCGGGCGGAAGTTGCGTGGCACCATGCAGATGTATTTCAAGAGCCAATCCGATCTTCAGATATTCTTGACAGCATTGGCAAATTGCAAGACTACGGCATCCACATATCCTGTTCAGCTCAAGGCCAACAATGATACGGTTGATTCGTTGGTCGCAAGCAAGAATGTTTTTTTGGATTTCAAGCCTGTGCGAAAAAGGGATGCGACATGGGCAGATGTATTTGAAGTATTTGAGGTTACAGTTGAGGAACCATAAATGATACCAATTTCTGATACAGAAAAACAAAAATGGGAATCAGGACGATATCTGAAGGAGCTGAAGTTATACTTCCCGAGTATCAATCTGACCATTCAGAATGACGCTATTTATGGCGAATCAATGGTGCTGAAGGAGTCGCTATTTGACGGAAATGGTGCGCTGGAGATTGTCGGGTGCGTATCGAGTAGTTTTTCGGTCGAGATCCGGCACCAATCACAAGAGCTGAAGAATCAGAGCATAATTGCAAGCATCAGAATAGATGGCGGCAATTGGATGGTTTTGTTCCGGGGATATGTTGATTCGGTCGAAACGGTCCGGGATAGAAGTTATCAAAAACTGACCTGTTATGACGCATTGTATCTGAAGCGTGATGAGAATGTAGCATTTGCGTATGACAATCTGGGCGATACTTTTACGGTCAAACAGCTCCGGGATGCGATATTCTCTTATGAATTAATCACGCAGGCAACGCAAACATTGCCGAATGATGATGTTACGCTCGTTAAAAATGCCGAGAGTAATGAGATATCGTTCGGTGATGCAGTCAGAGCCATCTGCCAAATGAATGGTATGTTCGGCATCATAAACCGGGATGGCCTGTTTGAGTATCGACAGTTGAGTTTTTGGTATGATGTATTGCCTTATCCATCTGACGAGCTGTTTCCGAGTGCAGATTTGTTTCCGGGAGAAGTCAATACACCAAACCATGAATATATTGATGCTTATTCAAGTATTAAATATGAAGATTATGAAGTGGCTCTGATTGACAAGGTTACGGTCCGGGACAGCAGTTCAGATGCTTCGGCTGGCGAGTTTGGCACAGGAGATAACAATCTGACTGTTGAGGGCAATATCTTCCTTGCTGGGCTTGATGATGTAACTAAGATAGCAATTGCAGAGAATATATATGATGCGGTTGACAGTATTATATATAGGCCATTTACGGCGGCATCACTTGGCAGACCGTATATCGAGGTCGGGGATTCTGTAACATATTATGTTTATGATTATTCAAGCGGTTCTCCTGTTACGGCAGTTATGTCATTTAATATTCTGACGAGATCACTGAAGGGAATACAATGGCTACGTGACGAATACACGGCAAGTGGTGAGCAGTATCAGCCGATTATCAAAACTGATGCGACCAGCAAAGTTGAGTCAGAGATAAATGATATTAAGGAGAATGTTGAGGAAATAAGTCGGGAGCTTCTAGACAAGCAGAACACCATCACGCTTGATATCTTAGAGCCTACATGGACAGCTCATGATGCAGACTTGGTATTCCATGATAATCCGCTAACAGGTTATCGGGATTTGTTTAGATATGACGAGGATCATTGGACAAAGGTCGAGTTCGATAACAGGATATCGTTTCTATACACCGAAGATGATGATATTATTCCCGGACAGTCACCACTTGCAACAGGTCAAATTATATTTGTATATGAATAAATTATGGCACAGAGAATATATGATGGTGTCAATAATGTGGCACGAAATACAATCAGAGCATATGGCGAGGTAAGTAATGTTGCAAGAAATCTCATTCGTGGTTATTTAGGTGATGAGAATGGTATTGCAAGACAGTTTTGGGGAGCGCAAGGATATGTGATATTTGATGAGGGCAGATTTTATAATGTGCCTGAAGGATTCAATCTTGCTTTAAACTATGTTGAAACTACCGGTGTTCTGTCGGATTTAAAGCGGTATTATCTGACCAATAAGCTGTTATGGGTGCATAGTACAGATGTTGTTGACCAATGGATAGTAGACCAGCAGGGGTTTATAGATTCAAATTATAGCGACTATGACCATCAGATAATCAAGAACGAAATATACATTCCTATCAATAATATTACGAGCGTATCGAAGTTACGAATTATTGCAAAAGGAACATTACAATTCGGTGCGTATTGGTGTTCCAACGGTACGCTGGTAGGAACAAATGTAAAAGATGGATATATTAGCAGTGATGATTTGACTGTAAAGGAATTGGATATAAGCGGAAATCATTGGGCTGATTATATCAAGATTACTGCTCCGACAAAATATGACTCATGGAATGAGGATGTAACCAATCCATATATTTATCAGCCAATACCATTCGTAGTGACAAATCATATATATACAAACAATAATGGCTTTGGTTTACCCGGATATGAATGGAATCAAATAAGCGGCGGTGAATTACGCTGTTTTTTAAAGTATCGTGAACCTGATGGAAGTAACCAATGTTTGTATATAATGTCAACTCAGGAATTTACTTTAGAGTTTATAGAGAGATGGGGCACACCAAGCCGTACCTCGATAGTTCAAAGTACCCAAATAAGTAGCAATCCACCTATTCACGCAGTTATAAGAGAAGGTTATTGGTGGGGGTACAAATTTCAAAATTTACCATTTTGGTATACGAATTATTGGGGTGGATGGAATGTTTATTGGGATGCCGATGTTGGAAATATAGTGCTTTATGGTCAGACAACCAAATTAGAGCCACATGGTATTTTTGAAGCATTACAGAAAATTAAGCGCATAGAAATTACAGTCGGCGAAATCAAAGAGCCACTGATACCTATAATGACATCAAATACAGAACCCGAAGGTATATGTTCTTCGGGAGATGGCATGGATAGCAATTATGCTTACTATGCGTTTGATGGCAATATTGAAACCTATGTCGGAGCGGCATCTGATAATGTCTATGGATGGGTACAGTACGAATTTGCAACTCCTGTGACTGTCAGTCGTGTATTAGTTACGGCAAGACAATTAAGCCTGACAGGTACATATACATTTACTCTGAAAGTATCATTATATCGTGAAGGTGAATGGCATGAGTATGGTCAGTTTACGATTGATAATTTTGGAATGCAACCGCCTTGGAAACAGTATACTATACAAGGTGTAACATATTTACAAGATGTTGAGAAGATAAAGGTGGAAACACTTAATCCAAAGGTATATGGTGAAAGCTATCATATAGCAAATATTCAAGCACAATAAATCAAGGAGGGAATCATGGCATACACAAAACAGACATGGGCAGATTTACCTGCCAAAACCACGCCAATCAATGCCTCACGTTTGGGGCATATTGAGCAGGGGATTTATGATGCTGCGGATGCGGCAGACACAGCGAATACTGCCATCGCAGGATTGGCAACAGTCGCATCAACAGGCGATTATGATGACCTTGAGAACAAGCCCACGCTCGGCACGGCGGCAGCAAAGGACAGCACAAACGCAGTTACACAGAACAGCACGGATCTCGTTGAATCGGGTGCAGTTTATTCTGCGATCGGGACGGCGAAAGATGGATTGGTTGACAAGTCAGACATCGCACCTGTGCAGTCATCAGCCACAGCCGAAACAGACTATTATCAGGGTGATGAGTTCTATCTTGAGAGCATATTATACCGAGCCACCACCACCATATCCCAAGGCAGTGCAATCGTAACATCAGGAAGTGGTCAGAATTGTGAGATTGCTCCAACGGTGACAGAGCAGATACAGAGTGGGGTTGAAAGTGCGTATCAGCTTGTGAAAGATACTGTGGGGTGGAGTGGGAAGAACCAAGGTTATTTCGTAAATAAGTGCGTAGCAGGAAATGATAACGACGGTTACAATATGTTAGATGGTGGCTCGTCCTTGATTGCAAAAATAGACAATAATGTTCAGTATGTAGCAAGTCGCAAACATGGCGTAGGAGCTAGGTTTAGAATTGTATTATTTAAACATGAACCGTCTAGCGCAACATCAACAGATACGTTAGCAGTTGTGTTTAATAATGACCTTGATACATACTCATTCAATTCGGGGTCATATAACTATGCCGTGTTTACCTACGATAACGCCACGCTTATATCTCAGGACATGGCAGAGGCTATGATAAGAAGGGCTGATATTCTTGATAGTTCATACGAACCCTACCACCCCACCGTAGACGAACAGAAATGTGACAACACCGTCATAGCCCCTGTAGAAAACGGCAGTACAGCATCACAGGCTTATGCAGTAGGAGAACACTTTATCCGTGATGGTGCATTCTGTACTTGTACTCAGGCTATATCTCAGGGTGAGAGTTTTACGCTTAATACGAATTATACAAGTGGGGATGTGGCAACACAGTTCGGCTTATATATTCCAATAGCAAACAATGCAGGATTTCATAACTCTATCTTTCGTGGTAAGAATCTCGGCCCGATTGTTACAACGGCTCAACGTAATGCTATTCAAGCTGGCACGTTTGAGGATATGTTTATCGGGGATTATTGGGAGATCAACAGCGTTAAGTATCGTATAGCACACTTTGACTACTGGCTGAATTGCGGTGATACAGGTGGAGTAGGTATCTGCACAAGCCATCATGTAGTTGTTGTACCGGACAGCGCACTGGTTAACAAGAGGATGAATGCAAAGGTTGACAACGTGGATACAACCGCAGGCGCATATGTCAATTCTGAGATGCGCACAACTAACCTTGCAGACGCTAAGACCATTGTTAATACAGCGTTTGGTGCTGATAATATTCTGACACACAGAGAGT
>Ga0265300_10002725_pt1 | contig 15033 bp, 9 predicted proteins | sample AusTroGonzalo_MG_FD_193482 | JGI IMG/M metagenome (GOLD analysis project Ga0265300, IMG submission 193482) | Bovine rumen microbial communities from tropical cattle in Woodstock, Queensland, Australia - Gonzalo_03 | ecosystem: Host-associated > Mammals > Digestive system > Stomach > Rumen ...
CCTTCGCATTCTTCCGCAATTCAGCGGCAATCCACTTTAAAGAGTCACGGTTCGCATAGTCGGACCACATCTGCAGTTCGAGGGTAGCAGGGAAAGGATTGACACCCAGAAACTCAGAGGGGTCGGAACCCATCGCCGCCGTCTGTTCCTTCAAGGCCTGCTCACGGGTAATGAACTCAACACTCTTGGAATAGGGACGCTGACGGAGAGCCTTACACAGCACTTTCGCATCGGCCTGCGTCGCATCGTCGCTTAGCATCACCGTCACCGTCAGGTTCTCCTTCACCCACTGCGATAGATTACGCGAGGTCTGTACGGAAAAAACAACCAGACCTAACAGCACCAAGACCATCGCCGTGCTGATACACAGTGTCACCAACTGTACGCCACGATGATTGCCGGCATACTTCCTACGTCTCTTCATGAACTACTTTACGTACGTAATTGAGTTTGCAAAGTTACAACATTTTAAGCGAACGCGCAAATTTTTTTGCCACAGATTTCACAGATTAACACGGATTGATGGAAAAAACTTCTTGAAAATCTGTGTTATCTGTGGCCTTTTTTGTACTTTTGCATCCTGTTATGAGTACCATCATCTACCCCTCGCCCATCTTCGGCCCCGTACACAGTCGCCGACTGGGCATATCACTGGGCATCAACCTGTTGCCGGCCGACGGAAAAGTATGTTCGTTCGACTGCATCTACTGTGAGTGTGGTTTCAATAAAGACCACCGTCCTACCCTTCCCTTCCCCAAACGCGAGGAGGTAGCCAAGCATCTGGAAGAGACGCTCCGGAAGATGGCCGATGACGGACAGTTGCCCGACGTGCTGACATTCGCTGGCAACGGAGAGCCGACCTGTCATCCGCAGTTCGCAGAGATTATCGACGACACGATCCGGTTGCGCGACCAATACTGTCCTAAGGCCAAGGTGTCGGTACTGAGCAACTCAACCTTCATCCATCGTCCACAGGTACACGAGGCGCTGATGCGGGTAGACAATAACATCCTAAAGCTTGACACCATCGATCCGACCTACATCCAGAAGGTGGACCGTCCGAACGGTGCATACGACGTTCATCAGATCATCGAACAGATGAAAGCCTTCAACGGGCATCTGATCATCCAGACGATGTTTATGAGGGGGGAGACAGAAATCGGGAGTCAGGAGTCAGTGGATAATACCAGTGAGGAGTACGTAGGCCCGTGGCTTGAGGCGGTGAAAGCGATCAGGCCACAACAGGTGATGATCTACACCATCGACCGGGAGACGCCTGCACAGGGTCTGCTCAAAGCGACACACGAGCAACTCGACGCCATCCGCGACAGGGTCATCGCCACCGGTATCCCCTGCACAGCTTCCTATTAAGACTTCTCTTCAAATTACACTTTATCAGATGTCAGTAGGGCTGCTTTCGCCCTGATTGCCATAGATGCCCCAGACACGGGAAGTCCATATTGCGTTCTTATAGTCAATGATCTTTGTCCCCATGATCTCTATTTGCTTCAAGTGTTCCATCTCGCTGGGCCAACCATTGTAAAAGTAGCTGTATTGCTCTACATCAGTCACTGTGGCATCCTCAAGTTCCTGCTTTTTTATTTCATCATTGACTTTCCCAGCATACTCATCACTCAATGTCAAATTGATATAGTTGCCTATGGTCTCTTTGAGGTCTTCTTTAGGAATGGTCGTAACAGTCCGTCCGCTTATGAAATAATCATCCTCAAAACCATACTCCTCGCTGCTTTTATCATAGCCACAGACAACGGTTGTTTGCTCTGGCCATCCGTGGGCATCTGTATCGTCGCTTTCGGTCTTGCCTATTGCGAATGAGTTACCATGCAGAGAGAAAAGCAACTTAAGATCCGCGCTGTTCTCAATATATGCCTTCTCATCAGCGAATTGAAGGGTCATCTGCGACTCGAACCGTGCCCGTGGTAAGGCTTCATTCAATTGAGGCCGGCAACTGTACAGTGAGTCTAAGAACGACTTAATCATTTTTCGTGAGAAATCCTTGATTTCCTTCCAGTTCTTGATGTGCTCTATTCTTCCGTATTCGTCTGTGGTGATAATCGTATTGATGTCTCCAGTTGCCTCCACAAGCGACTGCATGATATGTGTCATCAGGGTATCCTTACCGAAATCGACTTTCGTCTCCAATGGTATGCACTCTATCTCGTAACTGGTTGCTGTAGAGTCTCTCACAATCAATTGAAATGTACTTAGCATCTGGCGCTCCACAATCGTGTCATTGTCCTTAACCTTGGCTCTAAGGTCTTGGTATTGATAGGTCAAGGTGTCGTTCTTGCAGAAAAAGGCAACGACGTTGATGGTGGTATCTTTGTTTTCCTGCTGTGCCGTCATCAACTGAGCAACAGACGGAAGCGCCAAAGCTCCAAACAACAATGAAAGGATAAGTTTTTTCATATCATATAAATTTTGATGTTTCATTAATGATTCATGCGCCACATACAGACCTTTCCAGAGAATCTAATTCTCTACGATTTTGTACGTTGCCCCCGTAGAAGCCGTATGTCATCTTCTCAGGCTCCTCCACGTCTATATGGTAGAATAAACAAATCCCTGCCCATTGGCAGGGATTCGATTGTTATTTGCACATAATACCACGCTGGGTGCTCTCGAGGAAACGGATGATATCACGTATCTCGGGACTGTCGGGCACCTGTTCCTTAATCTGGTTGATCACATCGAACGTGCTGGTCTTACCATGGAACAGCAGACGATACGCATTGGCGATATGCTTCTGCACCTTCGGGTCGATGCCGGCCTCGTTCATCATCGTGGTGTTGGGACCACCATATTTCAGCGGTTTACCACCAGCCACCAGGAACGGAGGTACATCGTGTGAGAACGTACAACCAGCCTGGATCAGTGACAGACGACCGACACGGGTATTGGCATTCTGGATCGCACTACTGGAGAAAATCACACCATCGCCGATCTCACAGTCGCCAGCAATCTTCACACCATAGCCGAACACACAGTGATTGCCCACCACAGTGTCGTGACTGATATGCGTACCCTCCAATAAGAAATTGCCGTTGCCGATGACCGTCACACCATCCTGCTGAGTGCCGCGGTTGATCACCACGTTCTCGCGGATAACGTTGTTATCGCCAATCCTCACATACGACTTGGCACCACGGAAATTGAAATCCTGTGGCAAGGCAGCGATCACACTACCCTGATGGATCTTATTGTTATTGCCGATACGCGAGCCGTCGCAGATGGAGACAAAGGGGAAGATGATACAGTTGTCACCAATCTCCACATCGTCCTCGATATACACGAAGGGGAATATCTTACAGTTTTCACCGATCTTCGCCTTTGGGCTTATCTCGGCTTTAGGGGAAATTTCACTTGCCATATATAATACAATTAAGTTGTAGTTTATTTAACACCGCCACCTAAGGCCTGATACAGGTTCACCACAGACTGCATCTTGTAGAACTGATCCTGTACCTCGGAGATCTCGGCATTAAGCAGGTTGCTCTGGGCAGAGATGACCTCGAGATAGGTGGTGTTGCTGGCCGACTCCATCAACCGCTTGGTGTCCTCGACATTCTGCTTCAGTACGGCGACACGCTTACCGTCAAGGGTAGCCTTTTCGGCATAGGAGTTGTAGCTGACGAGAGCGTTAGACACCTCGTTGCCGGCCTTCAGAATGGCGCTCTGCCAGTTGTTGAAGGCCTGCTCGTACTGAGCCTTGGCCACCTTCAGACCAGCAACGATCTGACCGTGCTGGAAGATGGGTTGCACAAGACTACCGACAGCAGAGAGAAGCCACTTGCCAGGGTTCACCAAACCGTTCTGGTTGGTGAAAGCCGCCGTACCCGTGACCGTGATGTTCGGATAGAAACGGCTACGGGCCGTCTCCACATCATAGAAGCACTGGGCCAGCGCCATCTCCTTGGCATGGACATCGGCACGGTTGTTAAGCATGCGAAGAGCGACACCCGTCGAGAGATCGGTGGGCAGTGTCTGACCGTCGAAACGGCCACGGCTGATGGTCTGTCCCGACTGACCGAGCAGCAGGGAGAGAGAGTTCTCCATCTCACGGACCTGACGCAACAGGTCGACCTTCTGCGACTGCACACTGTAATAGGCGGCCTCAGCACTCTGCACGGCCGTAGAACGATAGCCGATACGACTGTCCTTCATCACCTGCATCTTCTCCCAGGTCTCTTTGGTCAACCGCTCCATATCACTGACGATCTCCACCTGACGGTCGAGCATCAGCAGCGTGTAATAGAGATTGGCAATACCGGAGATGAGATTGCACTTCACCACCGTCTGGTAGTCCTTCGTGGCCACGAGCTGCATCTGAGCAGAACGCTTCACGCTAAGCAGGTTGCCGAAGAGATCGACATTCCAACTAGCACTGACAGGCAGGGTGTATGACTTCGTGGCGGCAGCACCGTCGAACGAGGTCAGCGTTCCCTGTGGAGAGAGCGCCAGCGAGGGCAGGAAGGCCAGTTTGGCAATCTTCAGTGCCTCGTTGACCATCTGTACGTTCAGCGCAGCATTCAACAGGTCGGGATTGTTCTGCAAGCCCGTCTCGATGAGTGTCTGCAGCTGCGGGTCGGTGAAGACACTACGCCACGGCATATTACCGAAAGACGTCGTATCGGTCACTGCGAGCGTATCCGTCAGAGAGACAGGATCACGGACGATACCCGTCACATCCACATCAGGGCGCTCGTACTTATTATAGAGTCCGCAGCTCGACAGCAGCAGGGCTGCGGACATGTATATCGTCAGTTTCTTCATATTACTTTTCATAATCAACGGGTTTTGAATGCGCATACTGTGCCAACTCGGCAGCCACCTCAGGATTCTCCTCGTCTTCGAACTTCATCGGCGAGATCTTCTCCTGCAATGACTGGAAGATCACGAAGAGCGTAGGTACCACGAAGATCTGGAGCAACGTACCAATGAGCATACCACCCACGGCAGCCGCACCCAGCGTCTGGTTTCCATTCTTACCAACACCCGAAGCGAACATCATCGGCAGCAGACCGATGATCATAGCCAACGAGGTCATCAGGATCGGGCGCAGACGGGCAGCAGCACCGAGTACCGCCGACCATGAGACAGCCATACCCGTCTGACGGCGCTCAAGAGCGAACTGTACGATCAGGATGGCGTTCTTGGCCAACAGTCCGATCAGCATGATCAGCGAGATCTGCATATAGATATCGTTAGCATGTCCGAAGATCATGGTGAACAGATAACATCCCGCCAGTCCGAACGGCACAGAAAGTACCACTGCCAACGGCAGGATGTACGACTCGTACTGGGCCGAGAGGATGAGGTAGATGAAGATGAAGCAGAGCACGAAGATCAGACCTGTCGTATTAGAAGCCTTGGCCTCCTCACGTGTCAGACCCTGATAGTCGTATGAGTAACCTGCCGGCAGCATCTCGGCAGCGATCTCCTCGGCCGCCTTGATAGCCTCACCCGTAGAATAGCCGTCGGCCACCGTCGCCGTCACGTTGATACTCGTGAACAGGTTGAAACGGTTGATATTCGACGGGCCATAGACACGCTCCAGGTTACAGAATTCCTGAACAGGTGCCATGCCCGATGGCGTGCGTACATATATATTATTAAGCGACTCCGGTGTCATGCGGGTCTCGGGCGATGCCTGCACCATCACACGGAAGAGCTTTCCGTAGGCGTTGAAGTTAGAGGCATACAGTCCACCATAGTAACCCTGCAAGGTAGAGAGGATCGTCTGCGGAGAGATACCGCTCTGCTTACACTTGGCCACATCGATATGGATCATGTATTGCGGATAGTTGGGGTTATAAGAGGTCTGAGCCATCTGGAACTCCGGACGTTTGTTCAGTTCCGCGATGAAGTCCTTCACCACGCCATAGAACTTGTTCAGACTACCACCGGTACGGTCCTGCATCACGATCGACACACCACTGTTGGCAGAGAAACCAGGAATCATAGGCGGCTGGAAGGCCAGGATAGAGGCATCCTTGATATGAGCCGTCTTAATGAAGATCTGGGCGATGACACCCGTGGCGTCCGACGGATCGAGGAAGAAACGGTAAATACCGTCACCTTGCCACAGACCCGATATCTTCCACCACAAACTCTTCTGACGCTCCTTGAACGGCTTCAGCTTGATGATGAACGTAGCCTGGTCGGAACCGGAGCCAGCGATAAAGTTATAACCCTGGATCTGCTCACGGCTCTGGATAGCAGGATCGGCAGCGAGGATCTTATCCACCTCGTCGATCACCTGACGCGTGCGAGCTACAGACGTAGCAGGAGGCATCGTGATTGTACAGAAGAGCGTACCCGTATCCTCGGAAGGTACGAGACCAGACTTCGCGGTGAACATCGTCGTAGCAAGCACGGCAATACCGATAATCACCGAGACGATGATGGCCACAGGCTTACGCACCAGTTTCTCCACGATATTCTTATACTTACCCAATGTGGTATCGAAAGCCGTATTGAACGACTGATGGAAACGGTCGATGCGCGACATCTTACGCTCATGTCCCTCAGCATCGTGAGGTTTCAGGAAGATCGCACAGAGTGCCGGCGACAGTGTCAAGGCATTCAGAGCCGAGATGAAGATGGACACAGCCATGGTAACACCAAACTCGCGATAGAATGTTCCCGACGTGCCACCGATGAATGATACAGGAATGAACACCGAGGCCATCACCAGTGTGATAGAGATAATGGCGCCCGAGATCTCGTTCATGGCATCGATAGAGGCAGTGAGCGAGGACTTGTAGCCCTGGTCAAGCTTGGCATGCACCGCCTCGACCACCACAATGGCATCATCGACCACAATGGCGATGGCCAGCAACAAGGCCGACAACGTGAGCAGGTTGATGGAGAAACCCATCACACTGAGGAAGAAGAACGTACCGATCAACGATACCGGTACGGCGATCAACGGGATCAGCGTAGAACGGAAGTCCTGCAGGAAGATGTACACCACGAGGAACACCAGGATCAGTGTCATGAACAAGGTGAACACCACCTCCTCGATAGAAGCATATAGGAACTCTGTCACATCGTAGTTGATCTTATAGGTCATGCCCGGTGGAAAGAGTTTGGCCTGCTCCTCGAGCTCGGCCTTCACCTGCTTGGCAATCTCGTTGGCATTAGAACCAGCAATCTGCTGCACCATACCCATCACCGAGGGTTGGTTGTTGTTCTTCATCGAGACGGAATACATCTGACCGCCCAATTCGATCTTAGCCACGTCCTTCAGCTTCAAGGTGGTACCATCTGCATTGCTCTGGATAACGATATTGCCAAACTCCTCGGCGGTCTTCAGACGACCCGTGTATCGCATAGCGTACTCATAGGCCACATCAGAGCGCTCACCAAAGGTACCAGGAGCTGCCTCGACATTCTGCTCAGCCAATACGTTACTGATATCGCTTGGCATCAGGCCGTACTGTTTCATCACATCAGGCTTCAGCCAGATACGCATCGAGTAGCTCTTCAATCCAGGCGACTGAACGTCGCCCACGCCCTGGATACGCTTGATGGCTGGAATGATGTTGATATTATTGTAGTTCGTGAGAAACTCATCATCATAGCGTCCATCCTCTGAGGTCAGCGTGAACATCATCACCTGTGAGGTCTGACGCTTCATCACGGTCACACCGATACGTGTCACTTCGGCCGGCAGCAGTGCCAAAGCCTGCTGCACACGGTTCTGCACGTTCACGGCACACATATCGGCATTCATACCCTGACGGAACAGCACCTGGATGCTGGCCGAGCCCGAGGAGGCCGTCGAACTCAGATAGTCCATACCCTCCACACCATTGATGCTCTCTTCGAGCGGTACGATAACGGAGTTCTTCACCGTCTCTGCATCGGCACCAGGATAGCTGGTCATAACCACAACGGTAGGCGGCGCAATGTCCGGATACTGCTCAATAGGCAAGGTGGCCAAGCCGATGAATCCCAGCAAGACAATGACAATAGAAATCACCGTCGACAGCACTGGGCGTTTTATAAATGTTGTAAAAGTCATACTTGCTTGTTTTTGGGGTCAAGGAGTCGGGAGTCATGAGACGCCCCGATACCTTTTGTTATTTTTTCATGGCAGAAACAATATCACCGGCAGACATAGCCTTAGCCTGTTCGTCGATCTTCTGCTGATAACGCTCCGGCGTGATGGGCACAATCTCCATACCATCGGTCAACTTCGTGATACCGTTGGAGACATACTTATCGCCAGTCTTCAAACCGTCGATGACGATGTAGTTATTACCATCGTTCTGCGGATCGACCATAATCTCGGTGTACTTCACCTTGTTGTCCTTGCCAAGGGTGTAGACGAACTTCTTGTTCTGTACCTCGGAGACACAACTCTGCGGGATGACGATAGCGTCGTTGTTCAAGCGCGGGATAACGATAGAACCAGAGGCACCACTCTTCAGCAGTCTCTCGGGGTTGGTGAACACGGCAATCATCTGTATCGTACCCGTTCCCGGATCGATCACGCCACTCATCTTGGTCACCTTACCCGTATGTCCGTAGATGGTTCCATCGGCCAACTGAAGTTGTACCTCAGGCATAGCCTGTACGGCACCATTCAGACCGCCTTCCGATTTACCCATCGCCAACACATCCTTCTCGTTCATGGAGAAGTAGACCTCCATAGAACTGATATTAGAAACCGTAGTCAGCGTGTTAGCAGCACTCACCAAGGTGCCAACCTTGAAAGGAAGCGTACCGACGACACCGGCAGCAGGACTCTTTACATAACAATAGCTCAGCATCTCCTTAGCAGAGGCGAGAGCTGCCTGAGCCTGTGCTAGACCGGCCTTTGCACTCTCGTACTGGTTGGTTGCCGACTGGAGCTCGAAATCACCGATGACCTTGTTCTCATACAGGTTCTTGGAGTTCTCATAGCTCAACTTGGCCGTATTACATGAAGCCTGGGCCGTATTCACCGCAGCCTGGGCCTGACGCACCTGAGCCTGATAGGTCACATTGTCGAGTACAAACAGGACCTGACCAGCACTGACCGTCTGACCTTCCTTCACATGAATCTGAGTAATAAAGCCCTGTACTTTCGGATGGATCTCCACATCCTGCACACCCTTGATGGTTGCGGGGTAAGTAGACTGCATCGTCGTGTTCGATGTTCCGACAGTCACTACAGGATACTCATTGTCGCCAAAGCTTGCACGACCGCCACCACCACACGAAGAAGCCAGCAGTGCTACGGCTGCAAACAAACAGAATTTGTTCTTTTTCATACTTATTTTAAACTAGTTTATCTTTTCCAAAACGGTTCACACAACGAAAACTAAAGTATATGCCTTCAGTTTTCGAGTTGCAAAGATACGAAAAATATATCTTTAGATATATCTCCGTACCGGAATTTTAACAAAGTTTATTGGCTGTTATAGTTTTATATAAATCTTCTTCCGATACAGCACATAGCCAAGCAAGAAGTTCAACAGAACGAAACAGACCGCGTAAGTCAGCGAAGCCCACTTCAACGGAGGGATGATGGCATGAATAGCCCCATAAACCATTCCCAATAAGCCTATCTGTTTCAGGACAATGGCCAACAGCTCTGCCGATATATAAAGGGCCAGTGCATTCACACCAAAAACATGAAAAGGCATGAACCATGAGGAAGGAATTACAGGTCGTTTTCCATCATCATTCATGTCAATAATATTCATCAACAGAGCCTGAAGCAGAGCCGCCAGGCCACAGGTCACCATCACATAGCTGGGACTCCATATCCGTTTGTTCAGCGGAAGACCATACGACAGCAGGTAACCACCTATCATCAAGACGGTTCCAATCACGAAGAGGGCGATAACCTTCTGAGCGACCGTCTCACGAGTCTTGATAAGTCGGCCGCAATAGAAGCCGATCAGAACATGTGCCACGGCCGATATCGTACCCAGAAGACCTTCCGGATCGACCGGACTCTTATGATAGATATGCTGATAGCCGAACACCTTCAGGTCGGCCTGCGCCAGAATATTGACGTCGGCATCGTAGGCATAGCCGTTGCCCAGGATAAGGATCAGCGAGTAGACGACCAACAGGAGGGCGGCGACAGAGAGGATATGACGATGATTTCCGAAAAGGGCGAACAGCGATACGATGCCATAGCAAAGGGCTATACGCTGCATAACGGCCCAGACACGCAGATGACCGAAACACAGAAGATCGCCTTCAACAGCATGATCGAACCAGTTGATGAAAAGACCGATGGCAAAAAGCAGCACCGTACGTTTCACAATACGTCTTACTACAGGAGCCGAGGGCTGAAAGGACGACTTCGACAGGGAGAGATAGCACGACACGCCCATGATGAACAGGAAGAATGGGAACACCAGATCACAAGGCGTCAGACCATTCCACTTCGAGTGCTGGAGCATCTCGAACGACTCGTCCCAGCCATTGTTGACCAAGATCATTCCTGCTACGGTCAAACCGCGTAATATATCAAGACTTAATAAACGCTGACTTTGTACTGCCATCTTGAGAATGAATAATGATGAATACCTGAGAAAGAAGAAATCAGTGACTATTGCGGGAGGAGCAGCTGCATGACTTCGCGGGCGATATCGACAGGCGAACCTTCCGCTACAGCGGAATAGGGATTATGCTGGAGAGTCCACGGCTCCTCCATCGCATAGTAATCGAGCCTCACCTCCTGTGGAAGTGCCATCTGGAAAAGTTCCGCGGCCGTCTTGTTGGCATGAGGACCACCACCCAACAGTTCTGGCTGAGGAGCCGTCTGCGCCTGCATCTGAGCCATCAGCGCATCGAAATAGGTCTTCCACCGGACATAGTAAAAATCCTTCAACAGTCCCTGCCACTCCTTATGAGCATAGTCACGCAAGCCACCCGTATCAGCACAGTAACGATTTCCCCATGTCGTGATCTGCACGCGAGCATTCCACTCATAGAGTTCCTTCTCCTCGGACGTCGTGCCACAGCGACGAGCCGCCTCGGTCCAGTGGCCCAGACGGAACTCCGAGCGTGTACCCAAGAGCTTATCCTGCATCAGTAACATCTTGAGAAAGCGCTGCGCATCCTTGTCAAACTCCTGACGTGCAAAGGCCTTGTAGTCGGCTATGGTATGTTGATACTGCAAACGAGCCTGATCGGCCAGTGCCTGACGCGTAATATCAACCAGATCGTATTCGAAATTATTGTTTCCACGATACTTCTCCGCCACGCTGTTCATGAGTCGTGCCGCCTCACGAGTATCAGAAGGATCGTAATAATTCTTCATCTTCGACCATGAGGAAGCCTGGAAGTTATTGAGCGACGGACGACCGCAGAAGATACTCTCGTGAGGACCCTGTTGGTTGTTACCCGCAGGACAGTTATAGATACTCTTTGCAAGAATCATCCATGCCTGTTCGATGACGGGATCGTCTACCCCATAGCGTGCCTTCACGTAATTCTTCACCCATGTCTCCTTCGTGAACTTCTCCGGTCGCCAGGGCAGTTCACTCATCAGTTCAAACATCACGGGGTTGTTCTCCGAGCCCTCCATAGTGAAACCTATACCCTTTGGACCTTGGACTTTGAACTTTGGACTTTGAGTATGTTCCGTAGAATAGAAGTTGTCAAGGAGCTGATCCATACGTCCATGCAGACCGACATTCGCCCCGAAATTCTCGAGCATACAAAAGAGCCAGTGATGCTGTTTGTATCCCTGCTCACGCCTCCAGATGCTGGGAATGCCAAACATCGGCCGACACTCCGAGAAGAGGTCGAGCACCAGCAGGTCGCCAGCCTTCATACCATCGACCATCGCTGGGCGCGGGTTCTCCGTCCATCCCTGTATCACCCACACCGCCTTGGGGTTTACACGTTTCATGGCCGTCATCATCGCCTCACCCGCCTTGGCATAGTTGATGGAGGCATCGTCGCTACTCTCATGGAAGGGATCCATGGAGTAATAGTCGGCCTTCCCGAACAGTCGTGTCAGTTCCTCATAATATATCTTGGCAATCTCTGCAAAGCGCGGATCAGTGGGAAGCAGATTGGCCGGTCGCTGGAAGCCGTTCCACAGTCCGGCATCAGCTACGTTCAGTCCCAACTTCTCCTTGGCATCATGAGGTACCATCCCACAATAGCCCGGCAGTACAGGATGCATATCGAGCTGTTTCATACGAGTCAATATCTGCTTCTGGAGCTGCTCCTGACGGGTATACCACGAAAGCGGCAGCGGACCACCCCATCCTTCGAGGTTGTTCATCTCCCACCATGCCAGGAAGGCAGGACCCGCGATGAACGCCCCCACCTCCTGCTCCGTATATCCGAGCCTCAACAGCATATGACGCCATACACACTCCTCACCGACGATGGCCAGCGGCAGATTAACACCATGGAGAGCTAGCCAGTCGATCTCCTGTTCCCATCGTTTCCAGTCCCAGAAGGCCATCGAATAAGAAAAGGTGCAGTAGTTGAAGGCATAACGTTGCGACAAGTCCGTTTCATGGCGCTCTCTCTGTTTCACTGCCGGCAATACGACAGGCAGTTTAGCCTGCATCTGGTTCCATGAAAGATGGATGCCTGCATAGTATTTCAGGTACCAGTTAACGCCCGACGCAATGTTCACCCACGTGTTACCACGCACCACGACCCGTCGGCCCTGCTGATCAAGCTCGAAAAAGTCTTTCTGACTCTTGACCCGTTCAATCTTAAATTTAGCCGAGGCGCCCTTATCGATACGCTCCAGCAGGTCATCCACAGGATTGGACCACACCTGCATCGACAGCAGGATGGCCACAATGGTTAGCAGTTTTCTCATATATCAGTTCTTCGCTATATCAGTTTCATCTTCTTCGCCTTGTCCATCAGCAACTGCATCAACGGCTCACGCTCGTTCTCCACACGGTTGTCAAGGACGGCATCCTTCAAGTATTGCTTCAGAACGCCCACCTCGCGACTCGGCTTGAGATGGAAGATCTCCATAATCTCGTTGCCATCGATGACAGGCTGCAGCAGTCGAACATAGTCTTTCTCCTTCAAGTCGGCCAACTTTTCGCGCACCATACGGAAGTTCTCGCGAAACATCTTCTTGCGCACCTCGTTCTTCGAAGTGATATCCGCCTCGCAGAGTGTCATCAAGTCGTCAATATCCTCGCCGGCATCGTTCATCAGGCGTCGGACGGCAGAGTCGGTCACCTCATCGTCGGCAATGGCTATAGGACGCATGTGCAGGTCGACGAGCTTCTGTACATACTTCATCTTCATATCCATCGGCAACATCAGGCGACGGAAGATCAGCGGAACCATCTTCGCTCCGATTGTGTTATGATTGTGGAAGGTCCAACCGATGGCAGGATCCCAGCGTTTCGACTTCGTCTTGCCGATGTCGTGCATCAAAGCCGCCCAGCGCAACCACAGATTGTCAGACTTAGAGGCCACGTTATCCAGTACCTCCAGCGTGTGATAGAAATTATTCTTATGCGCCCTGCCGTTCTTCTGTTCCACGATATCAAGAGCAGCGAGTTCAGGCAGGATGATGTTCAGCAGTCCACAGCGTTGCAGGTCGACGAAACCCTTCGAAGGGAAAGACGACAGCATGATTTTGTTAAGCTCATCCTTGATACGCTCACCACTAACAATCTTAATCCGTTCTGCCATCCGTTCCAATGCCACGAAAGTCTCCTCCTCGATCTGGAAGTTCAGTTGGGTGGCAAAGCGGATGCACCGCATCATCCTCAACGGATCGTCCGAGAAGGTAACATCCGGTTCGAGTGGTGTAGCGATGATGCCATCCTCGAGGTCGGCCAGACCGTTGAACGGATCGACCAACTCACCGAAACGTTCTTTATTCAGGCAGATGGCCATGGCATTGATGGTGAAGTCGCGACGGTTCTGGTCATCCTCCAGGGTTCCATCCTCCACGATGGGCTTCCGCGAGTCATGACGATAGCTCTCCTTACGGGCACCTACGAACTCCACCTCGTACTCCTTGCCTTTCTGACGGAACTTCACCTGAGCCGTTCCGAAGTTTCGGAACACAGAGAGGTGCGCCTTCCGTCCCACCATCTTCTTCAACTCCTCGGCCACGGAGATACCACTGCCCACGACCACCACGTCGATATCGTTTGAGGGTCGTTCCAGGAAAATATCACGGACATAACCGCCCACCACATAGCACTCCAGACCCAATCGGTCTGCAGCCTCACTAATCTGATGGAATATCTCCTGATCTAGTATCTCCGCCAGTTCTTCGTCGGAATATAATTTCATCGCTTATTCGTCTTTGAGAGTGCAAAGATACAACAAAATCCCCACATTTCCGCCTTTTCCCGTCTTTTTCTTTGTTATATCAAAGAATAAACCATCCCTCATCCCGACGCGACTCACCCCTACCCATCAACAATTTATCAGGATTTCTTGGTAATACGCATGATTTGTTGTATTTTTGCAGGCAGATTATCCATCACACCACTAAAACTATAAATGTAGAAATGAAGAAAAACGTTCTCATGACAGCTGCCATCATCGCAGCACTGTTTGTATCACTGTCTGGTTTCGCTCAGACAGACAAGGTCAATAACTTCCGCATCAAGCGTGGTACGAATGTGAGCCACTGGCTCTCACAGTCGGAACAGCGCGGCGAGGCCCGTAGGCTCCATATCCAAGAGGACGACTTCGAGCGCCTCGAGGCACTGGGCTTCGATTTCGTACGTATCCCCATCGACGAGGTACAGTTCTGGGACGAGCAGGGCAACAAGTTGCCTGAGGCATGGCAACTGCTGTCCAATGCCCTCGATCAGGCACGGGCACACAATCTCCGCGCCATCGTCGACCTACACATCATTCGTTCGCACTACTTCAACGCCGTAAACGAAGACGGGCAGTCGGCCAACACCCTCTTTTCCTCAGAGAAAGCCCAGCAGGACCTGATCAACCTCTGGTACCAACTTTCCGACTTTCTGAAAGACCGCAGCTGCGACTGGGTGGCCTACGAGTTCATGAACGAGCCTGTGGCCGATGAACATGAGC
>Ga0265300_10002726_pt1 | contig 15031 bp, 9 predicted proteins | sample AusTroGonzalo_MG_FD_193482 | JGI IMG/M metagenome (GOLD analysis project Ga0265300, IMG submission 193482) | Bovine rumen microbial communities from tropical cattle in Woodstock, Queensland, Australia - Gonzalo_03 | ecosystem: Host-associated > Mammals > Digestive system > Stomach > Rumen ...
CGGTCAGTGCGTCCAGGTTTGCCCAGTCGGCGCCTTGAGCGAAGTTGACGACACACGTAACGTGATGGCAGCCATCAACAATCCTAAGAAGACCGTCATCGTGAACACAGCTCCTGCAACACGTGTCGCCCTCGGCGAAGAGTTCGGCATGGAACCAGGTACAATCGTCACAGGCCAGATGGCAGCAGCATTGCGCCGCCTAGGCTTCGACTATGTGTTCGATACAGACTTCACCGCTGACTTGACCATCATGGAAGAAGGTACAGAGCTCCTCGGCCGTATCAAGAAGTTCATGGCAGGCGACAAATCAGTACGTCTCCCAATCTTGACTTCATGCTGCCCAGGTTGGGTCAACTTCTTTGAGCACAACTTCCCGGATATGCTCGACGTTCCTTCAACAGCCAAGTCACCTATGCAGATGTTCGGCGCTGTTGCTAAGAACTACTGGGCCGAGAAGATGGGCATCAATAGAGAAGACCTCGTCGTCGTTTCTATCATGCCTTGCTTGGCAAAGAAATACGAGAGCAAACGTAAGGAATTCTACAAAGACGGTAACCCGGATATCGACTACGTCCTTTCAACACGTGAGTTGGCCCGCTTGATCAAGCAGTTCAACCTCGACCTTAAGGATATGCCATCTGAAGACTACGACGATCCGCTCGGCGAGTCAACAGGTGCTGCTGTCATCTTCGGTGCAACCGGTGGTGTTATCGAGGCAGCTACACGTACAGCTTACGAAGTGTTCACAGGCAAACCATTGCCGAAGATCGACTTCACCGAACTCCGTGGTATGGACGGTATCCGTGACGCTTGGGTTGACTTTGCTGGCACCCCAATCCACATCGGTATCGCTCACGGTCTGGCAAATGCCCGCAAGCTCCTCGAGAGAGTGCGCGAAGGCAAAGAGCAGTTCCACGCTATCGAAGTCATGGCATGCCCAGGCGGTTGCGTCGGTGGAGCTGGTCAGCCATATCACCATGGCAACAGCGAGATCATCAAGAAACGTACAGAAGCTATCTATCGTGAAGACGCCGGCAAACCGATCCGTAAGTCACACGAGAACGCATCTGTCATGAAGCTCTACAAAGAGTATCTTGGTGAACCATGCGGCCACAAGTCACACGAACTGTTGCACACTCATTATTTCGACAAGTCAGAACATGTTGAGATTAGCGAAAAATAATTGTTGAAAAATTAAAAATTAAATATTATGGCAGTTATTAAATTATCAGAAGATAAAATCAACTTCATTAAGAATGTATGTAAATCATTCCGTAATGACGGTGGTGAAGTTATCAACGTGCTTCATAAGGTACAAGGTGAGTACGGCTACCTCTCAGCAGAAGTTCAGGAACTCGTCGCTAAGGAGTTAAATATCCCTGTATCAAGAGTTTACGGTATCGTTTCATTCTATTCATTCTTCACAATGACACCTAAAGGCCGTCACCCAATCTCAGTCTGCTTGGGTACAGCTTGCTACGTGCGTGGTGCAGAAAAGGTTTTGGATGAGCTGAAACGTCAACTCGGCGTTGAAGTCGGTGGCACAACAAAGGACGGTAAGTTCTCATTGAACTGCCTCCGTTGCGTTGGCGCCTGCGGTCTTGCTCCAGTCTGCATGATTGGCGACAAGGTCTATGGTCGTCTGACACCTGACAAAGTCAAAGAAATTTTGGCTGAATACACTGATTAATTCATTACGAATTAATACAAAAATGTAGGGGCGAATCATCATTCGCCCCTTTTTGTTTTTAACGGTTACTGACAAAAATCAGGTTGTCATTCCGAGCGACTTAGGTCGCGAGGAACCTCCTTATTTCTTAACGGTAACTATCTGTGTTTTTTCTCCGTCAGCAGTCTTAACTTTCACCATATAAATCCCTGATTCACAACCGTTTATGTCGATAACGGCCTTATCTGTCGCATTCATCTCCATAACCTTCTGCCCAAGCGTGTTCATCACGCTGATGGTCATCTCACCCTCACCCTCGATGTTGAGGATTCCGCTGGTCGGGTTAGGGTAGAGGTTGACGTTGCTTTCAGCAACTTCTATCACGTTGGCACCGTGGCAGTTGTTGTTGTAGGTTAAGAAAACGCCGTCGACGTGATCGCTGGATGTGTAAAGCACCTCGTCTTCGCTATTCTTGATGATGAAATGGCACTCATAGTCGGTGTCGTAGCCTTCTGAGTTATGATACCAGCCGTGGTTCCAGATGAAGTTGAGGTTGCCTTTCAAAAGCGGCATCACAACTGTCTGTGCCGAGCCTTCTTCCATCGTTACAGCACCTATGCGCTGTCCGTCTTCAGTTGTCACGCTGATGCAGGCGCCTTTCCATCCGTCGCCGCCATCATCGGTGAGTTCGAAGGTGATATCGCACTTGTCGCCGACAAGAATTGTAGCGTATTCCTTGCGGCTGAAGCCGTATTCGTTGACAATTGCTACACCATATCGGTAAAGACCATCCTCAAGATCAAAATCATCATAAACCATCTCAGAGCCGGACGTTTGACCGAAAAATGCATTTGCGATGAGTTCTCCGTCGCGATAGATGTAAATGTCGAAATTATCAAGCGGCTCGCCGTTGAGTCTGTTGGCTGGGTTGACCCACTTAATCCTTACGCCTGAGTTGTCTCTGTTTTCAACCAATTCCAAGTTGGTGATGCATTCAGGGCGCTGGAAATACTCCGGTGAGTCTGGGATGATATGTCCTGTGAAGCCATTAAGTTCGTTGAATGCGTATTTTGTTGTGTTGAGCGCTCCGACTGGGCACCAAGCGTCGTCTTTGCCGCTCCAACCCCAGTTGAAGTGGAAATAGTCGTTCTCATCGTAGCCGTCGCATACGAAGGCGTGGCCACCTGCGCCGTGATCATCCTGACCGCTGTAATATAACGGTATGCCTTCGTCGAGACCGCCGTCTTTAAGCATCTGGATCCATTCTTCGTTGGAGTAGCCGGGGCCCCAAAAACCACCGCCATAGTTGGTGATATGGTCATCGCAAGAATATCCAAAATAGGTGCGTAACGCTGGAGGAACGTCACCAGAAAAGGCACCGCTGCCGTCGGGGCCGTATATCATTTCCACGGCAATGCCGCAATGGTGCAGTAATTGGGCAATATAAAAATAATCCTCCTCAGTGTTCAACGAGTCGAGGTCGTTAGGCATCAATTCGAAATGATATTCAGTCTCACCAAAGTTGGCAGTTTGTTGCGGATAACCACCAGGATAATAAGTGTACGAACCATCTCCCTGTGCCGGGTAGTCCCAAAATTTCATCACCTGTCCCATGGCTGTGGCGACGCATCCGGCGTAGACGTGACCACCATTACCATCAGGATCTTCAGGGCATTGGCTGTTGTATGGGAAGTTCTGGTGCCAGGTTGACTGAAGAAGCGGACCTACAACAGCGCGATTTCCCCTACCTATATTGATAACGCCGTTTTTCGAAACAGATTCCCATTCAGCAGCTATGTCTGCTGTAGCTTCAAGGTTATGCTCTCTAACATATTGAATTTCTTCAGAAAAACTGTTGAGCGTAAAGCCGAAACCGTCTGAAAGATTGTTGACATCGAAGCTTCCTGTGGTTGAATATGCCAAGATAGGCTTCACTCGGTCGTCGCCGGCAACGATGACGAAACCATTGTCGCCAGGAACGTTAAACACGTAATAATCAACGGCATCGCGTGTCGCTGAGGCATAAGCAAGACTGACCTGAGCACTTAAGAAACGCTGTCCAAGCTGCTGAGCGCGCTGAGCGTCGACAGGCCCTGCAAACAATTGACCCATAGAAATGGCCAAAATAGCAATAAATAAAAGAGTTTTCTTCATTTTATTTTGAATTAAGTTAATAATGGTTAAGATCGCAAAGATATAAAAAAAACTTGAAATCTCACTGTGATTTCAAGTTTTTCTCTTTACTCTTTTCTCTTTACTCTTTTATCTTTTATCTATTTTCTCTGTCTTTACACCAGTTCCTGTTTCGATTCTCACCATATAGATTCCTGATCCGAAACCGCTTAAATCGATTGTGGCGTTGTCGGTGGCGGCTATTTCAAGAACTTTTTGTCCGAGTGTGTTCATTACGGAAATGGTCATCTCTCCGTTGCCTTCGATGTTGAGAATTCCGTTGGTAGGGTTAGGGTAGAGGCTGACGTTGTTTTCGCTGATTTCAGCTACAGCCGTGTGCTCGCAGTCGTTGTTGTAGGTCATGAAGACGCCGTCGACGTGTTCGCCTGAGGTGTACAAAACCTCGCCTGCGCTATTCTTGATGACGAAAGCGCACTCATAGTCGGTGTCGTATTGCTCGGTGGTGTGATACCAGCCGTGGTTCCAGATGAAGTTGAGGTTACCCTTCAGCAGCGGCAGCACGACGGTCTGTGCTGAGCCGGCTTCCATGGTGGCTTTGCCGATGCGGTTACCTTCAGCGTCGGTTACGCTGATACAGGCGCCTTTCCAGCCGTCGCCGCCTTCGTCGGTGAGCTCAAAGATGATGTCGCACTTGTCGCCAACGAGAATCGTGGCGTATGCCTTGCGACTGCAACCGGCGGTGTTTTCAGCCATAATTGCATATTGATAAAGACCTTCTTCGAGATTTTCATCGAGAAAATCCATCCTCTGACCTTTTGTGCCTTCGACTGAAAAGACAAGTTCTCCGTTGCGATATACTTTGACGGTGAAGCTTGTGAGAGGCTCACCGCTGAGGTTGTTCTCAGGGTTTGTCCAGCTGATGTTGACGCTGCTGAAGTCTTCATTTTCAACTAATTCAAAGTCGGTGATGTTTTCCGGACGCTGGTAATAATTATCGTCCTGTGGCTGAATATGTCCGATGAAGGCGTTCGAGTCGTTGAAGGCGTATTTGGTTGTGTTGAGTGCTCCAATAGGGCACCATGCATCGTCGCGGCCGCTCCAGCCCCAGTTGAAGTGGAAGTAGTCGTTCTCATCGTAGCCGTCGCATACGAAGGCGTGACCGCCAGCACCGTTGTCGTCGGAACCGCTGTAATACAAAGGCATTCCTTCATCAAGACCGCCATTTTTCAGCATTTCAACCCATTGTTCATTGGTATAGAAGTAAAACCCCCAGAAACCTTGCTGTTCCAACTCGTCGGTAGAATAGCCGAAATAGTTAGTCAAAGCAGTCGGTACGTCGAAAGAGTAGGCGCCGCTGCCATGACCGCTATACTGCATGTCGACGGCAATGCCACAATGATGCAGGAACTGTGCAATGTAGAAGTAATCATCCGGTGTGCTCAACGAGTCGAGGTCGTTAGGCATGAGTTCAAAATGATACTCAGTTTCACCGAAGTTGGCTGTCTGCTGAGCGTAACCGTCAGGATTATAAGTGTGCGAGCCTGTGCCTTGTTCAGGATAGTTCCAGTATTTCATTACCTGTCCCATCGCTGTGGCGACGCAGCCTGCATAAACACGGCCTCCGCTGCCTTCTTCGTCTTCAGGGCACTGGCTGTTGTAAGGCCAGTTCTGGTTCCAGGTAGTCTGGCAATGAGGTCCCACCAAACGGCGATCTTTTTTCTCCTTATTAATATAACCCGTCTCGCTGACCGACTTCCACTCAGCTGTGATGTCGGCTGTGGCATCGATGTTATGCTCTCTAACGTATTGAATCTCATGACTGAACGAGTTTAATGTAAATTCAAAACCGTCGGCGATATTGTTCGGGTCGAATTCACCGCTTGTAGAATAAGCAAGAATCGGTTTTACGCGGTCATCACCGGCAACGATGACAAAGCCGTTGTTGCCTGGCACGTTAAAGACGTAATAGTCAACATTTCCGCGTGTGGCAGAAGTGTAAACCATCTGAATGTTAGTCTTTGCCCATCCAGTCTTAGCACCCATGAAACGCTGTCCAATCTGCTGCGCGCGCTGAGCGTCGACTGGTCCTGCAAACATTTTAACCGTTGAGATGGCCAAAATGGCAATAAATAAAAGGGTTTTCTTCATTTTATTTTAATTAAATCGTTAATTGCATATTTATCTAACCTGCAAAGATACTGTTTTTTTTCATTTCGACACCTATAATTAATTTATTAAAAATTTTGTTTTTGTAAAAAATAATCTCTAATTTTGTAGTTTGTAATTACTGTATTTTAAAGGAAATTATCTAAAATTTTTATATTATGTATCTGATAGTCAATAAGAAAGAATTAGCACAGGACACCTTTATGATGGAAATCGAGGCTCCGCGTCTCTCGAGAGCAGCTCTTCCAGGGCAGTTCCTGATTATTAAAATGACAGAAAAAGCTGAGCGTATCCCGCTCACAATCAGCGACAACGACCCTTGGAACGGCACTGTGACAATCGTCTTCAAGGCTATCGGAAAATCGACTCAGGAGATGGCAAAATACAAGGTAGGTGACACCTTCCTCGATGTTGTGGGCCCTCTCGGACGTCCTTCGGAGTTCATCCACATGTCGTATGAGGAGCGTAAGACCAAGAAATACGTGTTCATCGGCGGCGGCGTGGGCATTGCGCCTATCTTCCCGCAGGTGAAATGGCTCTATCATAACGGAGTGAAGGCCGACGTCATCATCGGCGCCCGTACGCATAGCCTTCTCGTCTACGAAGATGAGCTCTCTTCAATGTCTAATCTCTACGTCATCACCGACGATGGCTCATCAGAATATAAAGGTGTGGTTACCGACATGCTGCAAATGCTTGTCGACAAAGGCAATCACTACGATGAATGTATCGCCATCGGCCCGATGATCATGATGAAGTTTGTGTGCCAGCTCGCGCAGAAGCTCAATATCAAGTGCACCGTTTCGATGAACGCCTTGATGGTCGACGGCACAGGTATGTGCGGCGCCTGCCGTATCAGCGTGGGTGGTCAGACTAAGTTCACCTGCGTCGACGGTCCGGAGTTCGACGGCGCTAAGGTCGACTTCGCTGAAGCTATGAAACGTCAGTCGATGTACAACAACGTGGTCGAGCATAAACAGCTTGAAAACGCTGAGAAAGCAGAGAATCATAAATGCCATATCGGCGGAATTTTGGATGAGCCACGCGACAAACATCATCGTGTGAAGATCACCGAACAGGATCCGCTCGTGCGCGCACATAATTTCGATGAGGTGTGTCTCGGCTACACAGCTGAAGAAGCCATCGTGGAGGCGCAGCGCTGCTTGAACTGCGGTCGTCCTCAGTGCGTCACAGGCTGCCCGGTTAATATCAACATACCTGGATTCGTTAAGAAGGTGGCTGAAGGCGACTTCCTCGCTGCAGCTCAAATCATCGACGAAGACTCAGCACTGCCGGCAGTTTGCGGCCGTGTGTGTCCGCAGGAGACACAGTGCGAAGGCAAATGCGTGATGGGAGTGAAGTTCGAGCCTATCGCCATCGGAAAACTCGAGCGTTTCGTGGGCGACTGGTCACGTGAAAACAACATCAACCTTACCAAGCCAATCAAGAAGAACGGTAAACGTGTGGCTGTCATCGGATCAGGTCCTTCAGGCTTGACATGCGCCAAGGAATTGCTGGTAAGAGGCTACGACGTCACTGTTTTCGAGGCTCTGCATGAGTTCGGCGGCGTATTGGCTTACGGCATCCCGTCGTTCCGTCTGCCTAAAGAGACTGTCGTCCGTCATGAAGTGGAGAACGTGATGCGTTTAGGCGGCCATTTCTTCAAAGATGTGGTCATCGGACGTACAGCATCTATTGAATCTCTAATGAAAGACGAGCATTTCGATGCAGTGTTCATCGGCTCAGGCGCAGGTCTGCCTAAGTTCATGAACATCCCGGGCGAGAACCTCTGCGGTGTCGTCTCGGCAAACGAGTTCTTGACAAGAAATAACTTACTCTTCGCATATAAAGAAGGTTACGAAACGCCTAACTACGTTGGTAAGAAGGTGGCCGTTGTCGGTGGCGGTAACGTCGCCATGGACGCTGCCCGTACTGCCTTGCGTCTCGGTGCCGACGTGCATATCGTGTACCGTCGTTCGGAGGCTGAGCTTCCGGCACGTGCCGAAGAGGTGCATCACGCCAAGGAGGAAGGCATTCAGTTCGACTTGCTCTGCAACCCTGTCGAGATTCTTGGCAACGAAGAAGGCTGGGTCAACGGCATGAAATGCATCAGGATGGGCCTCGGCGAGCCTGACGCATCGGGTCGTCGTCGTCCGGTCGAGATTCAGGGCTCGGAGTTTGTGCTCGACGTCGACATGGTTATCATGGCACTCGGCACATCGCCTAACCCGTTGATTTTCAGGACCACACCTGGTCTGAATGCCGACAAGCACGGTTGTATCATCGCCAACGACAACGGCCGCACCACACGTAACGGTGTGTATGCCGGAGGTGACGCCGTGAGCGGTGCAGCGACGGTGATCCTCGCCATGGGAGCCGGAAAGAAGGCTGCCAAGGCCATCGACGATTATCTCCGTGGTGAGATGATGTAACATTGGCTTTTGGCATTTGGCCTTTGGCAGCCAATGGCTAATAGCCAATAGCCAACAGCAAAAAAAGTTTGTAAAGAATGTACACTTTACAAACTTTTTTGTATCTTTGCAATCGATTTCAGGTGCCTGAAGAAGGCCCAACAGGGAATCGGGTGAGAATCCCGGACAGTTCCCGCTGCTGTAAACTCTTGCAGCGCCTGCAGATGTCACTGTTTATCCCATATAAACGGGAAGACGCCGGCGTAAGGAGTGAGTCAGAAGACCTGCCTGAAATCGAAGACATTTGAGACTTTCGGGATAAGAGTCGGTCGAAGAATTCAGATTGGTATGAAGAAATTGTGTGTATTGCTGTTTCTTTTAGTTTCCTATGCCGCTTTGGCTCAGGACACTATCGTTTTGCAATCTGTGGAGGTCAACGCTGATGCCATCAGGCAGAACCAAGCCGAGGCCGCCATGGAACGCAAGATGGACACCGCTCTGCTGAAACGTCTCAACACCATCACCATGTCGCAGCTGCTCATCCAGCACAGCCCTGTCTTCATCAAGACGTACGGTCCAGGCGGAGTGGCGACGGCATCGTTCAGAGGCACCACCGCCAGCCACACCCTCGTGCTGTGGAACGGATTCCAACTCAACGCGCCGACACTCGGACAGGTTGACTTCAGCACCATACCGGTGTTTATGACCGAACAGGTGGCGCTCAAGTGGGGTAGCGGCACGTCGGCCAACAGCGGCGGCCTCGGCGGGACGGTCAACATCGAGACAAACCAGCATTTCGGCGAGGGGATGATCCTCGACCTGAAACAGACATACGGCAGTTTCAATACCTTCGGCTCTTACATTACTGCCGGTTATTCATGGGCAAGTCACCTTTTGCGGGTGAAGGCTTATCGTACCTCGAGCGACAACGACTTCGAGTATAACAACATAGGCGTGATCCCGCATCAGATGATGAAGCAAAAAAACGGCGAGTACGTCGACTACGGACTCATGCCGGAATATCAGTGGCGTTTTCGTAACTCGTTGATAACCATTGTGTCGTGGAACCAATGGAGCGACCGTAACTGTCCGCAGATCATGCCTAACGTGGGCAACAGCGACCGTACGAAAGAGTATACCGAAAACGGCTATTCGCGTAATTTCATTTCTTATAAAACCTATTGGGAGACAGGTAAAATTGAGGTGAAATCGGCCTATTTCTACGAAAAACAGCATTATTTCCTGGATACTTATACCACTATAGGCACCCAGGTGACGCATATCGAGTCGAGAAACGACGCCCATGTGCTGCATCATATTGTCGATTTGAATCAAAACCTTTATAAATCGTGGAAAATCAACGCTAAGGTGCAATGGGACTACGAACAGGTGGAGTCGAACAACTACGATAACACCAATGACCAGAATGCCGACCGACATGTACTGTCGTTTTACGCCGCTTTGATGGGTAAGTTGTTTAAACCCATTGACTTACGTTTTACTTTGCGTAACGACCTTGTCGACTGGAAATCGGCTGGATTCTTCCCGACGGCAACCGTTTCGTATAGCTGTATTTATCTTAAAGGTCTGAAAATCAATGCGGGATATAGCCACAACTATAGAAATCCGAGCTTGAACGACCTTTATTGGAATCCTGGCGGAAACAAGGATCTGAAGCCTGAAAACGGTCATACCGTCGACGGAAACATCATGTATGAAAGGAAGTTCGGACATTTCTCGCTTGAGAGCACTCTTGGCGCTTATTATTCCGAAGTGAAGGATTGGATTCAATGGGTGCCTTCGCCTTGGAGATATTGGAGGCCGGAAAATGTGGCTACTGTGGTGGCGTATGGAACGGAGGTGCACCTGAAGATGAATTATTTCGTCAACGACTGGAATTTCTCGGTTTCAGGCAACTATGTCTATAGTCATACCACCAACAAGGAGGACGGTTTCCAGCTGATGTATATCCCGCTTCATCACGCCAATGCCTACGCGGGAGCGAAGTGGAGGACGTGGTCTCTGAACTATACTATGGAATATACCGGAAGGCGTAAGACTCAACTTGACACCGAGGAAGTGCTTGCGGGACGGCTTTATCCTTACACCTTGCATCATGTGGCGATTGGTAAGCAGATTAGGAGATTCAATGTCGAATTTAGGGTGAATAACATCACCGATGTCGATTATCAGGCGGTTTTGTATCGTGCCATGCCAGGTAGAAGTTATGAAATCAGTCTGAATTATAAACTTTAGTATTGAATTATTAACTATTATTATTGAATTATTTAATTTTAAATTTTAAATATTGAATTTTAAATAAAAAATTATGAAAAAAGCATTTTTAGTTATGATGATTGCAATTTCGATAGTATTTGTCGGTTGCAAAAAAGAGAAAGATGCAGGACCAGAGGTGTTCACAGTAGGCAAGGGCGTTTTTATCCTCAATGAGGGTACCTTTACATACGCCAATGCATCGCTTTCGTTCTACGATTTCGATAAGAATGAGGTCGAAAACAATCTGTTTTTCAGAGTTAACGACGCTCCGGTAGGCGATGTGGGACAGTCACTTACGAAGATCGGCAACGATTTGTACATCGTGGTCAACAACAGCAGATATATTTATAAGGTGAATGCTAAGACCATCAAATATAAGGAAAAAATCGAAGGTTTCAACTCGCCGCGGTATATGCTGCAGGTGAGCGATAACAAGGCTTACGTGTCGGATATCGAGAGTCCTGGTTTCTGGAAGATGGATCTCAGCACCAATGCTTTGACTTTTATCCAATATGGTAGTGCTACCGAGGCCATGGTGAAGGTCGGCAACGAGGTGTTTATGTCGAACTGGTCGAATTATTACGTTCCAACAGGCTCTAATAAATCTGTACAAGTGATTGATTGTGAGGCTGATACACTTGTTGCAACCATTGAAGTCGCTCAAGAGCCTAACTCTATGGTTGTGGATAAAAACAACCACATCTGGGTGTCGTGCAGCGGCGGTTATATGCCACCTTGCGACCCTGCTATTATCTGCATCGATGCGGCAACACATGAGGTTATCAAGCGTTTCGACCTTGCTGATGGCAGTTATCCGAGCGGTCTGACTGTCGATGCGGCAGGGGAGAACATCTATTTTATGAATGGCGGCTATGGCAGTCTTAATGTTTATAAGGTGTCGGCCGATGCTAACGAACTCCCTAACACTCCGTTTATTGCTTCGGAAGGAAAGTTGTTTTACAACCTGAAGGTCAACCCGCAGAATGGCGAATTGTACATCACCGATGCGAAGAACTATGTGCAGAACGGCGATTTGTTGCGTTATTCAGCCGATGGCACGCTGCTTGGCACCTTCTCGCTTGGCATAATCCCGAGCTATATGCTTTTCAATTAATATAATCCTAATTTGCTCGGAGAACCGCCCCCCAAAGGCGGTTCTTCTTTTTTTATGCAATTGTGGGGGAGAATAACATTTTTTTGTATTTTTGTAGATTGAATTAATCATTTTGAAATGGGCACAAAAGGTTTATCCTCAATCACTAAGAAATTGATAATGGCCATTACTGGCGGCGGTTTGGTGTTCTTTCTGCTGTTTCACGGCGCGATGAATGTCGTCTCGATATTCTCTGAGGACGGCTATCGTTGGATCTGCGAGTTTTTGGGCGCCAACTGGTATGCCATCGTGGGAACTATCGGTCTCGCTATTTTGATGGCACTTCATCTCATCTACGCTTTCATCCTTTCTTGGCAGAACTTCAAGGCGCGAGGCAGACAGCGTTATGCTGTCAACGAGCGCCCGGAAGGGGTCTCGTGGGCATCGAAAAACATGCTGGCTATAGGCGCTTTTGTGTTGTTCGGTTTGGTGTTTCATCTCATCGATTTCTGGTCGAAGATGCAGCTCGCCGAGATCAAGGGCGGCGCTCCCGTCGACGGCATCGACCAGATAAAATTCATCTTTGCGAACAACTATTTCAGCGTCATGTACCTGCTCTGGCTCGTCGCGATTTGGTTCCATCTGTCGCACGGAATCGCCAGCGTGATGCAGTCGATTGGCTGGAACAACCTTGTGTGGCAACGCCGTATCGAATGGCTTGGAAAATTCTTTGCAGCAGTCATCGTGATGATGTTTGTTTCAGTTGTAATTTATTATTGGTTAATTGTTTAAGATATAAAAGTTAAAGTATTACTTTAAATATAAAACTTTATAAACTTTATAAACTTTATGAACTTTCTAGACTCAAAAATACCGGCGGGCCCTCTGGCCGAAAAATGGACGAAATATAAAGCTGAGCAGAAGCTCGTCAACCCTGCCAACAAACGGAAGCTTGACATCATAGTCATAGGCACCGGTCTGGCTGGAGCGTCGGCTGCGGCCTCGTTCGGCGAGCTGGGTTTCAACGTGAAGGTGTTCTGCATCCAGGACAGCCCGCGCCGCGCTCACAGCATCGCCGCCCAGGGTGGCATCAACGCGGCGAAGAACTATCCTAACGACGGCGACAGCGTGCAGCGGTTGTTCAACGACACCATCAAGGGCGGCGATTACCGCGCGCGTGAAGCCAACGTCTACCGTCTGGCTGAGGTCAGCAACAGCATCATCGACCAGTGTGTGGCTCAGGGAGTGCCGTTTGCACGCGACTACAGCGGCTTGCTGGCTAACCGTTCCTTCGGAGGTGCACAGGTGTCACGCACGTTCTACGCGCGCGGCCAGACCGGTCAGCAGCTTCTTTTAGGCGCCTACGGCGCCCTCAGCAAGGAGATAGAGAAGGGGACGGTAAAGATGTACCCTCGCCGCGAGATGATGGATCTGGTGGTCGTTGACGGCCGTGCAAGAGGCGTGATAGTACGAAACCTCGTCACTGGTGAGCTGGAGCGTTACTCCGCTCATGCCGTCGTAATCGCTTCTGGTGGCTACGGACGCGTGTTTTACCTCTCCACCAACGCGATGTCGTCGAACGGCTCTGCCATCTGGCAATGTTATAAAAAAGGCGCCTGCATGGCGAATCCTTGCTTCACACAGATTCACCCGACATGCATCCCAGTGCACGGCGACTACCAGTCGAAGCTGACCCTGATGAGCGAGTCGCTGCGTAACGACGGCCGCATCTGGGTGCCTAAGGACGCCGAGAAAGCCCGTCTGCTCCGTGAAGGCAAGATCAAAGCCACCGATATCCCTGAAGATGAGCGCGACTACTACCTCGAACGTCGTTATCCTTCATTCGGCAATCTGGTCCCACGAGATGTCGCATCCCGCGCGGCCAAGGAGAGATGCGATGCCGGCTACGGAGTCAACAACACTGGCCGCGCGGTGTATCTCGACTTCAAAGAAGCTATACAACGTCTTGGAAAACAAGCCGTTGAGGAGAAATACGGCAACCTCTTCGAGATGTACGAACGCATCGTCGACGAGAACCCTTACGTCACCCCGATGATGATTTATCCCGCCGTCCACTACACCATGGGCGGTCTCTGGGTCGACTACGAGCTGCAGACCACAGTGAAAGGCTTGTTCGCAGCAGGCGAGGCCAACTTCTCCGACCACGGAGCTAACCGTCTGGGCGCCTCAGCCCTCATGCAGGGCCTTTCGGACGGATATTTCGTGCTTCCGTATACCATGCAGAACTATCTCGCCGACCAAATCAACGAAAAACCGTTAGACGAAAACCTTCCACAATTTGAGGAGGCGGAACTCGCTGTGCGTCAGCGAATTACACGGATTTTGTCGATAAATGGCAATATCGTAACTGACAATATTCATCGTCGTTTGGGACGAATTATGTGGGAGAAAGTCGGCATGTCGCGCACCGAACAGAGTCTCAAGGAAGCCATCGAAGAGATCAAGGCTTTGAGAGAGGAGTTTTGGGCACGTGTCAAGGTGCCGAACGTCGAAGGTATGAACACCGAGCTTGAAAAAGCCCTCCGTGTGGCTGATTTCCTCGAGATGGGCGAGCTCATAGCACGCGACGCGCTGATGCGTAACGAGTCGTGCGGCGGTCATTTCCGTGAGGAATATCAGACTCCCGACGGTGAGGCCCAGCGCGACGACGAACATTATGCCTTCGTCGCTGCCTACGAGTTCCAAGGTGTTGATAATGAGCCGATTCTGCATAAAGAAGAGCTTAAATTTGAAAATGTTGAACTGAAACAACGTAACTACAAATGAATATAAAACTCAAAATCTGGCGCCAACGCAATGCAACTTCAAAAGGCAAATTCGTTGAGTATCAACTCAATGACGTCCCTGCTGAAGCGTCGTTCCTTGAGATGCTCGACATCCTTAACGAACAGCTTGTCTTGAAAGGCGAGGACCCGGTGACCTTCGATCACGACTGTCGCGAAGGCATCTGCGGCGCCTGCGGATTATATATCAACGGACATCCTCACGGACGTTTCAAAAACACCACGACATGCCAGCTGCATATGCGTAAGTTCAAGGACGGCGACACCATCACCGTCGAGCCGTGGCGTTCGGAGGCGTTCCCGATCATCAAAGACCTGATGGTCGACCGCTCGGCCTTGGATAAGCTCATTCAGGCTGGTGGTTACATCTCTGTCCACACCGGCGGAGTGCCTGACGCCAACGCCATCCCGATCAACAAGCACAACGCGGATCTGGCAATGGATGCGGCGGCTTGCATAGGCTGCGGAGCATGCGTGG
>Ga0265300_10002729_pt1 | contig 15028 bp, 12 predicted proteins | sample AusTroGonzalo_MG_FD_193482 | JGI IMG/M metagenome (GOLD analysis project Ga0265300, IMG submission 193482) | Bovine rumen microbial communities from tropical cattle in Woodstock, Queensland, Australia - Gonzalo_03 | ecosystem: Host-associated > Mammals > Digestive system > Stomach > Rumen ...
GCGAGGCGTCCAGGTGGCAGGCGTTCGCGCCGCCCTGCGCCATGGCGAACGTGGCGCCGCCGGAGTAGGCAAAGAGGTTGAGCGTGTCGGAGTCGGCGGGCAGGAGCGCGGCGGATTCGCGAAGCCACGCCCAGTTCCCGATCTGCTCGGCGAAGAATCCGAGATGTCCGAAATGCGTCGGCTTGACCAGGAAGTTGACCTCGCCCCAGCGTACGATCCACTTTCCCTCGTCGGGCTGCCGCAGGCCGCGTTTCCATGTCCATACGCCGCCGCCCGTACTCTGGCGCTCGAACACCGCGTCGGCGGCGTTCCATTCTTTGTCCGGCAGGGTGGGCCGCCAGAAGGCGTTGAGCGCGGGACGTATGATCCGGTACGGGCCGACTTGTTCGAGTTTGCGGCAGGAACCTGAGTCGAGGAGGAGATAGGGGAGGACGTTCGGTTTGTTCATAGATACGTGTCAGATGTCGGGATTTTCGGAATCGTAGATGATGTTGCCGCGGGAGACGGTCATTCGGACGCGGTTCGTGACCGAGTCGAGGATGGTGATGTCGGCGCGCTTGCCGGGGCGGAGTTCGCCGCGTGTGATGAGGCCGAGGTCCTTGGCGGGGTTGGTGGAGATGCAGGCGGCGGCAAGGGATTTGGGCATGTTGCCGTAGCTGAGGAGGTGGAGCCAGGAGTTGTCGAGCGTCATCGTGGAGCCGGAGATCACACCGTCGTTCGTGCGGATGATCTCCGGTTTGGCGTCCGGTTCGCGGTTGTGCTCCAGGATGACGGCGTTGCTGATGACGACGATCTTGTCGGCGGGCTTGCAGCGCACGATCATGTTCACGATGGTCGGATGCAGGTGAAGCCCGTCGACGATGATCTCGATGGTGACGCGGTCATCGGTAAGGGCGATCGCCGTGAGGGAAGACGACCTGTGGTAGATGGCGGACATGGCGTTGAAGATGTAGGTGCAGCGGTGCGCACCGGCGTCAATGGCCTTCAGCGTCTCGGATTCGGTCGCGAGGCTGTGCCCCATGGAAGGGATCACGCCGTGTTCGAGCATAAGCTCGACCAGTTTGACCGCATTCGGCATCTCGGGAGCAAAAGTCATGACCTTGATGCGGCCGCGTCCCGCCTCGAAAAGCTCGCGTGCGAACCCGAGGTCGACAGGCGAGATGTTCGCCGCGATCTGGTCGCCGCGTTTCTGAGGGTTGATGAACGGGCCTTCGAGGTGCATGGCCTGCGGTTCGGCGTACCGGTAGCCGCTCTGAATGGAACTGCACATGGCATCGACCTGAGCGATCATGGTCTCGCGCGGAAGCGAAACGATCGTGGGGAAGAACGTGGTGACGCCGTGGCGCGCGAGGATCCTGCTCATCTCGTGGACAGTGTCCTCTCCGCCGTCGAAATCGGGCATCGCTTCCGCTCCGAGGCCGTGGATGTGGGTATCGATGAAACCGGGCAGGCCGTAGGCGCCCTTCAGCTTCACGACTTGCAAGCCGGGTTCGTCCAGCGAGAACGCCGTTTCGCCGCCGATGGCGATGATGGTGTCCTTTTCGCACAGGATGCCGCAGCTCTCGATCCGCTCGTAAGGGGTCAGGCAGTGGTCCAGAAGGAACAGGATGCGACGTTTTTTCTCCATAATTGATATACTCCGTGAAAAAAAGTGATACCATAATATGCACCCGAAATAATTTTTTTCAACATGAAATCAACAGGATACGGCAAAAGTCCGAAAAATCCTTCGTTTTCGACTTGCTAAATCGGAAAAATGGTGCAAATTAAAGATAGCGTTCTTCGCGATTCCGGCGTCCCGCCCGGCTGTTTCCCCGCTTCGTCCCGGTACGCGCATCTGCTTGATGCCGCACCGGCGGTCCGGCATGACATGTCCGTCCGGCATCCGGTACGGGAAGGATGTCCGCACCGCGGTTTTGACACCGGATGATAACAGCGACTGTCAACAACTTGTCAACAACTTGTCAAGAGAGCTGTATGTCGTTGATTTTCGCAGGGTTTTCCGGGGTTCAAAAAAAGTGCGGATTTTTCGGAAAAACGGCTTGACTTTTCAAAAAGTCATGCAGGGGTTCCCGAAACAACGGAACGATACAGCGTGCAAGCTCAAAACGAGGCGCAGCCAGGTGCCGCGATTTTCCCGCGGAAACCTTTTTGCGCCCGTGATTTGCGGGTCGTTGTGCCGTTCGGTCCGGACAGGCTCCGGACGGCTTCCGCAAGGGCCGCCCGCGGCATTGTCAACAAGTTCTGAAAAAACAACCTTAAACGATACGACAAGAACAGATAGAGGAAGAAAATGTCGCACGGAGAAAGCAGTGCCTCCGAAGTATGGCAGTCAGCAGTCGGGTTCATCAGGGCAAAATCCGAGGCAGTGTTCAAGCAGTGGTTCAAAAAGATGGTGCCGATCTCTCTCGATGAAACGCAGATCGTGCTCGGCGCGCCCGATGATTTTTTCGCCGACATCGTGTCAAAGAATTACGGCGACCTCATTTCCGAGGCGCTCGCAGCCGCCGGACACCCCGACCTGAAGATCGTGTTCGAATCCGGCTACTACGATTCCGACGAGCCCGTGGAAGAAAAGATCGACATTGACCCCGATTTCTCCCAGGTCTCCACGGAACTCTCCGCGGACGATGACATGGTCAGCCCTGAACTGGCCTCTCTCATCAGCAAGCATTCCTTCGACAACTTCGTGGTCGGCGAGGAGAACCGCTACGCATACACGGCGGCGCTCTCCGCGGCACAGAACCCCGGCATGATCAACCCCCTGTACATCTACGGCGGGTCCGGCATGGGCAAGACGCACCTGCTGCTCGCCGTGGCGCACGAGGTCCGGGCGCGCAACCCGAAGGCGCGCGTCCGCTACACATCCTGCGAAAACTTCCTCAACGCGTTCCTGGATTCACTGCGCACCAAGACCATGTACGAGTTCCGTGAGATGTTCCGCAATGTGGATTACCTGCTCGTCGACGACGTCCACACGCTCGGCAACAAGACCAGCCTGCAGGAGGAGTTCTTCAACACGTTCAACACGCTGTACGGCCTCGGCAAGCAGATCATCCTCACCTCCGACAGGCAGCCCTCCGAGATCCCCGGCCTCGAAAAACGCCTCGTCTCCCGGTTCGTCTCCGGCGTGACTACACAGATCACGCAGTCGTCGTTCGAGACCCGCCTCGCCATCCTGAAGCAGGAACAGCAGTGCCTGCACCTGAAGCTCAGCGATGAGGTTCTTTCGTTCATAGCCGAGCGCATTTCCTCGAACATCCGCCCGCTGAAGGGCGCTCTGATGAGCCTTTCCATGTACGCCGCCGCGATGAAGAAGGAAATCGACCTGGAAACGGCGAAGGGCATCCTGTCCGACCAGCTCGAAAAGGAAGCCGAATCCCGCGCGATCTCCGTCGAGGAGATCCAGAAGGCGGTCGCCGAGTTCTTCAACATCCAGGTCTACGACCTCACCGGACCGAAGAAGCCGAAAAACATCGCCGAGCCGCGCATGATCGCCATGTACCTCTCGCGCAAGCTCACGTCCAAGCCGCATCAGGAGATCGGACGTGCGTTCGGCGGACGTTCCCACGGCACCGTGATCCACGCCGTGAAGCAGATCGAGGAGAACTCGCTGAAGGACGAGGAGCTGAAAAGCGTGCTGAACCAGCTTCAGCGCAAGCTCCGCGGCTGATCTGCGTCCGCACTGCTCCGTCCGCTCTTTTTTCCGGCGTCATTTCACTGCACATACACGCTCACTTCACAAAAGGATCGAACCCATGTCCGAAAACTGCTCCGGTTCCTGCTCCACCTGCGCATCCGCGGGCTCCTGCGGCGAACGCAAACCCTCCCGTCTCGACAAGATCAAACACAAAATCATGGTGCTGTCCGGCAAGGGCGGCGTAGGCAAGAGCACGGTCGCGGCCTGCCTCGCGGTCGCACTGGCGCGTGAAGGCATGAAGGTCGCCCTGCTGGACGTGGACTTCCACGGCCCGAGCCAGCCGACCCTGTTCGGCGCGGCCGACCAGCGACTCGGCGGCACCGAAGCCGGCCTCGTGCCGCTCTCCATCGCGGGCGTAAAGCTCGTCTCCATCGGATTCCTGCTCGAGAACCCGGACGACGCGGTGATCCTGCGCGGTCCGGCGAAGATCGGCCTCCTCGGCCAGCTCTTCGAGGAAGTGGACTGGGGCGACGACCTGGACTACCTCATCCTCGACTTCCCGCCCGGGACCGGCGACGAATCGCTTTCCGCCTGCCAGATGATCCAGGGCGACAAGGCCGCCATCGTGGTCACCACCCCGCAGGAAGTCTCCCTCGCCGACTGCCGCAAGTGCATCAGCTTCTGCAACCGCCTGGACGTCCGCATCCTCGGCGTCGTGGAAAACATGAGCGCCTACGTTTGCCCGGACTGCTCCGCAAAGCACGCGCTCTTCTCCTCCGGCGGCGGCGAAAAGCTCGCGGATCAGGAAGGGCTCGCGCTGCTGGCGCAGATCCCGCTCGATCCGAAATTCCTCGCCGCATGCGATGCCGGAAAGCTCCCGCAGGGCTTCCTGGATTCCGACGCGGTCTCCTCCGAAATCGCCGGCATCACGAAAGCCGCGCTGGCGATGAATTCCTGACGGTTCCGCCGTTTTTGTTTCCGCCGGACGCATGCCGTTTTTCCGTCTGCGTCCGGTCTCCCGATTTCGCCGTTCGGACCGCCGAAACGCCTTGCAAGGTCTGAAAAATGCGGGAAAAGGCAAAAAAAATGCGGGTTTTTCTTAATATAGGCTTGCATTTTTGCGGAATGGAGGATATTTTATCCCGTTAAATCGGAATACACACCAATCTTTATAGAAAGGCAAAAACTATGAAACCGGAATTCGTAAAGTACCTCCAGCAGGACTCCATCCTGATCGTGGAAGGCGAGACGAAAAAGAAAGTGCTCGACGCCATTGTCGCCCACGCCTGCACCCGCTGCACCATGGAAGAAGACCAGATCCGCGATGCGATCTGGAAGCGCGAGCGCATGATGACCACCGGCGTTGGAAAAGGACTTGCTCTCCCTCATATCCGCATCAACGGCTTCCCGTCTCCCCTCGTGATCGTGGCCGTCTGCAAGAACCCCGTCAAGGACTACAAGACGCTTGACGAACAGCCCGTTTCCCTCGCCGTCTTCTTCGCCGCGGACGAACGCGACCCGGAAGCTTACCTGAAGCTCCTCGGCAGCATCTCCTCCCGCCTCAAAGAAGACAATGTCATCCCGAGCATCCTCGCGGCCGGCGACGACCGCGCGAAAATCTTCGACATCCTCTCCGCGGATTGAACTCCGCAGACCGGGGGCTCCCGGTCCCGGAGCAGTCGTTCCGAGGTGTTCTCTAAAGGCTCTTTGCCAGTTTTCGGGGCGTTCGCCCCGGTCCGCCGCCGGACATGTCCGGCGTGTTGCGTCGTTTTCCGGACGCCGGGCGGAATGGTCTTCCGCCTCCGTGCCGGGGAATAATGCCCGGACGGTCGCGAACAGATCAAAACAACAGCCGGAGCGATCCGGCAAGCAGGAAAGCAGGTCTCCATGGGCAGAAAAAAACTTTTCAGTCTGATTGAAATCGCGGTGGCGATGGCCGTCGCGGCGATCGGTGTGGCCGCCATCATGGCCCTTTTGCCGATCGCCGTCAAGTCCACTTCGGACTCCGTCGGCGACACGCTCGCCGCCGATGCCGCAAATACCGTGATCGCCCAGCTTGACCGCGCCGCATGGGAACACTTCGACTGGATCCAGGGGCTGAAGACCACGAAGCCCTCCTATTTTGCCGACGCCAAGCGCCAGGAATACGCGACAAAGAAACTGGACGAAAACTCCTACAAGATCGAACCCGCCACCGGCCTTCAGGACGGCCATTTCGCATTCCTTTTCGGTCCCCCGAACGAGCCCGCCGATTTCGCCGCCGAGGTCATCTGCTGGAAAGAGCTGGACAGCATGCTCAAGCTGACCGCGACCAATGCCCAGACCGGCAAGCCGACGGCTCTTGCCCTCTCCACCATCAAGCATCCGGAGACCGGCAAGCAGCCGTATGTGCGTGTTTACGTCGAGATCACCTGGCCGATCGGGAAACCGTACAAAAAGGGGTCGGGCAGCACCGCGTCCTTCCCGCGCCAGTCCCGCATTTTCGTGCGCGAGTACCTCGACCCGACCTATTACAAGCCCGTGAACTGAGGAGTGATTCCGATGAAAAAGCCTTTTACACTGGTTGAAGTCCTGATCGCGATGAGCGTCCTCTCCGTGTTCCTCCTCGGGTTGATGCAGTTCTACTCCTCCACCGAAAACGTGCTGAGCTCCGGCCTTGAGAAAACCGAGATGTTCGAACGCGCCCGCATCGCCATGGACATGATGGCGAACGACCTCACATGCGTCTATTATTCGCAGACGGACAAGGAACTCAAGCCGGTAAGTATTCAAACCAACTCTTTCGAGGTCGCTACGGTCCGCCCGGAAAAGCTGAACAAGAGGAGTGCCAAGACGAACATCGTGGCGGTGAAATACGAATTTAGCAACGATACTTTGGTGTATTCCAGCGACGGGACCGGCGACAATTTCGGAGTTGACGGCGCCAGCTACGGCAACAAGACCGAACTCGTCGAGGGCGTGACCGATTTCAAGGTCCAGGCGTATTACGGCAAAGACGCTTTTGGCAAGGAATTCGATATTCTCCCCGCGCTCGTCGTGATCCGCATGGAACTGGTCGACAGCAAGACGCTCCGCCGCATCAAGGCGAATCCCTCCGCTAAATCAGCCATCCTCAAAAACGCAAACAGGCGCGAGTTCCGCCGCATGGTCGTCATCGACCGCGGGCAGCCGAAACCGAACCTCTGACCGGGAAGGAGCTAGTGCATGATGGTTAAGAATAAACAGAACAAGATGGTCCGGATGCTGAAACGGGGCACCCGCGCGCGCCGCGAACACGGCATCGCGCTCCTTTTCACGCTCTGCATCCTCTCCATGGCGCTGATCACCGCCATGATCTTCTCCACGAACGCATCCACCGGCCGCAAGGTCGCCAGCGCCTACGTCGACTCGTCCGCGGCCAGGATCCTGGCGGACGGCGTCGTAAACCGCGCCATCCTCGCCCTGATGCAGTCCGAAAACGCATCCTATGTCTGCTCCAGCTACAAGACGAACCCGCCGACCGGCAACGCGAACGACTATGCGTCCGACTGGATCTGGAAGCTGGAGAAAAACGGGCTTTATTCCTTCAACGACGGCCCGATCCGCTTCAACAAGGCCGTTTACTACGACCGCGAGGATTCCCGCTGCCCCTCCTGGGAGTACGTCTACAACAAAAACATCTACGGCGACCCCAACACGTCCACGGAGCGCATCTACGGCCGCTTCGCCTACGTCGCCATCGGCCAGAACGACCAGCTGAACCCGAACGCCCTCGGAAGGCGTGACGGCGTGGACAACTCAATCCTCCAGAAGCGCCTCGGCCGCTACACCTGCGAACCGCAGTTCATCTTCAAGAGCACGCGCAACAACTGGAACTACTCCTCCGTGATCTCCCCCAACCTCATCCGCGACAAATACACCGCCCCCGACGGATGGGAAGACCTCGACGTCTTCGTCAACGACCTCTTAGGCACCGCCAGCGGCGGCGCCGGCTCCAACTCCGACAAGCAGCTCAAGATGATGGCGGACCAGTATTTCGACGTCTCCGGACAGGGCGAATACAACAAGTTCCGCTCAGACGGGCAGCCCATCGGCGACCTCTCGAAGCACGGCCTTGCCAGCGGTGAATCCTACCGGTTCCCGCTCATCCGCAACGACTGGGATTCCATCAGCTTCAGCACCGTGAAGGATTCGATCCCGTGGTTCAAGAACGCCTCCGGGGCAAACGTGAACCAGACCGTCGCCAACCTCATTAATTATAACGCATCCTTCAACCGCCCGCCTGTCACCGACAATGACAACTGGATCGGCGGCGAGCCGACCTACACCGGCAACAAGCGCACCCCGTACATCAACGAGGTCCATGCCGTCGTCTCCGTCGGCGGCAACCTCGGCGTCCGCATGGCGGAGCGCTACCTGGCCGACCCGAACAATCCGTCGAGCTGGAAATGGCGCGTGTGGTATACCGACTGCACCTATTCCCACGAGATCACGATCAACGTCGAGACCGTGAACATGTATTCGCTCAACGACGGCGTGCTCTCTGTCCGCGACCCCATCCTGGTCGGCACGATCAGCTATGATTACTGGAACGCCAACGGCGACGGGAACGGATTCTGGTCGTCGCAGACCATCCAGATCGACGCAAACACGCAGTGGACCGCTATTGATAGGACCGGCAACGACGCCGGATACAAAGTCTACGCGTTCCAGCTCGACAGAGGCTCGGTCGGAAGCATGACCACGCCGAAACGCGACAACTACGACAGACCCGTCGGACATGAAGCCGATTTCTACGAGCACGTCAGGATCCGCAACGTCAGGCTCAGCCTCGACCGCGTCGTGCTCCAAGACAATACTGGCCGGAACGCCGACCTCGCGCTGATGCCGCAGGGGCTTCAGGGCGGACGCGTGTTCCTGACCGGAAACGGCGAACAGGTCGCCGGCGCGGGCGATTTCGGCAGGCATTTCTATTTCGACACGCAGGCGAACGATCCGCGGCAGAACCTCGGGCGCAACGACTGGAGCACCCCGCTCTTCTCGGAAAAGGAAACCGAAGTCAGCGGAACCATCGGAAACATGAACAGCGCCATCAGCCTCGGATCCTATCATGACAATGAGAAGCGGACCGATCCCGCTTATGCCGGAAACGACTCCATCTCTACGGCGTACATCCGGCACGCCCCGATGCAGTCCCTGTGGGAGCTCGGCGCGATCCACCGCGGCTCTCCGTGGCAGACGATCAACCTGAAGTGCGCCGCCGCCAAGGGTACGCGCATGGAGGCGTACCAGAACGGCGACGGGCATTTGCTGGACCAGGTCGCGCTCACCAGCAGCACCCAGAACGCCAGCGACTGGGTCCTCGGCATGATCAACCTGAACTGCGTGGCGACCTTCGGCGGCAACAGCGCCCCGTTCGCGTTCAAGTCCCTCTTCACCAACTTCCCGGTCTACAAGACTTATGCCGCGATGAACAGCTATACAGGAGGCAAATATGAGCCTTCTATCAAGGGTGACTCCGTCGACTCCAACAAGAGCGGAAACATGGATGCCGATGCGCTCGCGGCGGACCTTTCCGAGGCCGTAACCTACGCGATCTCGCAGGGGAATTACCTGCGCCGCACCGCGGTTTTCCCGACCTCGTACCCCGCCTCCGGGCAGATGGAAAATATCATCAAGCAGGGCGTGCCGGACGCGGAAGCCGAGGAGATCTTCTGCCGCGTGGTCAACCTGCTGAAATGGAACAAGCAGCCTCTCAAACGCGCGACGATCCTGGTCCTGGCTCAGACCATCAAGGACATCGGCGGCGTGTCCCTCGAACGGAACATGCCGGATCGTGACCTGGATCTGATGCGCGATGCCGGGTTCCTGGCCTACAAATCCGGGAACGTAAACAGTTACAAGACCGCACCGTCGGCCGTAACCGCCGCCACGGTCCGCTCGTCTTACGCGAAGCGAGCCGTCACACTCAAACAATACGACAACTTCTATGACCAGATCACGGGCGAAGCGAAGATCATCGTCCGTCTGGAATGGGACGAGTCGGCAAATGGCAACAAAGGCGCCTGGAAAGTAACGAGGAAAGAATATGCGGAATAACCACTTTTTCAAAACTCAGATCCTGCTGGCCGCCCTCGCCGCGGCTGTGATTGCACCGATCTGCGTCTTCTCCCAGCAGAAGACCGCAGCCCGTACTGCCCGGACCACCACGATCAAGGACAGCGACATCTATGTCCCGGACAAAGTCCTGGAACCCTCCTATACCAGAAAGGAAGCATCCGATCTCCTGAAAGAGTACATCGCGGCCTTCGGCGATTCCGACATGCCGCATTCCTACGAGTCATTCGCCAAGGATCCCGACAAATACAAGCGCATCGGAAGCCGTCAGCTGAAGTCCGCCATGGCAAACCTCTACAACTACATTTTCGATACCACCGTCAAGGCGAACGGCACCAGTACCACGCAGGTCAGCCCCGAACTCATGGAGGTCACGGAAGCCAAGGAATCCTGGTTCAGGAACCTCTACAACAAGGCGCTGGAGCTGAACGAGCCCGCGGAGCTGATGGACAAGGCCATCCGCCTGAAAAATGCGACCCTTTACACGCAGGCCACAAAGGCCTACGCCGAAAAGTACGATGAGCTGAACAAGTTCGTCAAGAAGCCGGAACGCATGGACGCCGCCGCGCTCGCCCGGCTCAAGGAGGCGAACAGGGCCAGGCGCAAGGCCGAGTACATCGCCCAGCGCAAGCAGCAGCTCATGGAACAGGAAGCCGCCGCAAAACAGGCTTATGATGAAGAGATGAAAAAGGCGTCCTCCTCCAAAAAGAAATAACCATATCCCACCGGGAGACATGATATGACAAAACATGCAGCCAGGCCATTTACGCTGATCGAACTGATCGCGGTCATGGGAGTGATGATCCTGCTCGCCGCGATCGCGATCCCCGCATACAGCTCGCTTTTCGCCGGACGCAAGACCACGCTCGCCGCGAACCAGGTGAGCGGCGCGATTATGGAGGCCCGCGCGCATGCCGTGTCCGCAAAGACCTATACCGCCCTGGTCTTCGTAAAGAACGCGAGTGCCGACAAAGGCTTCCAGAGCACCCGTACCGCCGAGGTCTACCACGATCCCGATTCGGATACCGAGAACTATGTCTGGCGCCGCTGGGTGCCCGGCACGTCCTTCTCGCCCCTGCCCGAAAACACCATGATCCCGGACACGAACGACGACCTCGGCACGACGTCCTCCGGCACGGACGGCGACAAGGGCTCCGGCAGCATGACGAAGATCACCGGCCTGACCAACAGCGGCCTCGCTGTCACGAGCAACGTCCCCGCGATCATCATCAAGCCGAACGGCCAGCTGGGCGGAACAGGCGACAAGAACGTGGTGGTGCGGTTCGTGGAGAAAAATCGCTATGAGGCAAGCTCGAGCCAGACGCCGAAGCTCCCTCTGAACATCAACTGGCTGACCTGCAAGGTCAAATATCTGGATCCCGTGCAGTAATCCCCCACCATTCGGAGAGACAACAGAATCATGCGTTTTCAATGTTCTTCCTGCGGACGGATCGTAGCCGTCGACGACATCGACGCCGGCATCATGGTGCAGTGCGGCCACTGCGGCAGCGTGGTGCAGGTTCCCCCGACGCGCCTTTCCCGCGGCTCCGTGATCGCCGACTTCATCATACGGCGCGCCATCGGCCAGGGCGGCATGGGCACGGTGTACCTGTCCCATCAGATCACGCTTGACCGGCCCGCCGCGCTGAAGATCCTCGCCGAATCTTACGCGAACAATGCCGAATTCGTGGCGCTGTTCATCAAGGAGGCGCGCGCCGCCGCCAAGCTGAACCATCCGCACATCGTCCAGGCCTACGCCGTAGGCGAGGACGACGGGCTGCTGTATTTCGCCATGGAGAACATCGACGGCGAGACCATGAAGGACGTGCTGGAACGCGAGGGCGCGATCCCCGTGGACCAGGCCCTGAACATCATCCAGCAGATCGCCGAAGCGCTGAATTACGCCTGGATCGAACAGAAACTCATCCACTGCGACATCAAGCCCGACAACATCATGCTCACCTCCACCGGACGCGCCAAACTGGCCGACCTCGGTCTCGCCCGCGTCACCGGCGACATGAGCGATGCCGACGACGATGAAGTCATGGGTACGCCGCAGTACATCAGCCCCGAGGCCCTCACCGGCGCCCCGATGGATACGCGCAGCGACATCTACAGCCTCGGCGCCACGTTCTACCAGTTCGTGACCGGCCGCCTCGCGTTCGACGGCAACACCGCCGCCGAGATCGCGAAAAAGCACCTCACCGAGCCGCTGATCCCGCCGCGCTCCGTGAACAAGGACATCCCCGAGACCGTGTCCCGCATTATTATGAAGATGATGGCGAAGAACCCCTCCATGCGCTATCAGGATGCGTCCGAACTTATCGACGATCTCCGAAACGCCCGTCGCGGCAAGCTCGCCGGGCCTTCCACGGAATCCGAGATCCTCAGCAGCGGCGCCAAAAACGCCGTGCGCGTCGCGCGTCCGTCCGCCGGCGGGACCGTCATCGACGGCGCCGGCGACCGTCAGAATGACCGCGCCCGCAACATCTACAACCTGAAGAAACGCCAGCAGGACGAAGCCCGCAAGACGAAGACCATGATCCTGATCGCCTGCATCGTGCTGGTCGTTTCCCTGATCGCCGCCGGGATCCTGTTCTATTTCAATAACGCCAAGGCACGCGAGGAACGCGCCCGCAAGGAGGCAGCCGAGGCAGCCGAACGCGAGCTGCAGCGCGACACCCCGATGACGCTCGCGGTCGACGAGATCGTGGCATTCTCCCGCGCGAACCCCACCGACAAGCGCGGCCTGCTGGATAAATGCGAGGCTTTCATCGCCAAGAATTTCCAGCCGACGAAGCCGAAAGAGGACCAGGCGCTGATGACCTTCCGCGCGATCTTCCAGGAAGTCGACGAAAGCATGATGTCCTCCACGCGTGATCTGGAGTCCCGCAAGCTCCGCAAATTGATCGCCCAGCGCAAGGACGATGCCGAGGCTGCCGAAGAGGCGCGCCTCCGCGCACAGCAGGCCGCCGAAGACAAGCGCAGGGCCGATGAATACGCCCAACAGGCCGACCAGCTCCGCAAGGAACAGAGCGCCCGCACTGCCATGGAGCTTTCCGAACGTCTCGCCCGCGAAAAAGAGTACTTCGCCGGACGCATGATCGAGCAGACCCGCCACGACCATCTGGACCGCGCGGAAAAGGATTATGCCGACTGGTTCCAGAACCTCGAACGCAACGCGCAGGATTCCGACGAGGCCGTCGCCGAAGTCGCGCGCCCGTACCGCGACTGGGCCAGGACCGTGCTTGACAACATCGCCGGCGCAAAGGCCATCCGCGAGAACACCTACAACGGCAACACGATCCTCGCCGACACACAGATCGGCTACGGCCCATCCGGCATCTGCCGCGTGAAGTCCATCAACAACGGCGTCGTGAAGGCCGTCATGGTCGACAACAAGCCGTTCCAGTTCGATTTCGACGACCTGCCCCTCAAGCAGCGTCTGGTCCTCCTGAAGAAGGGCGCGGGCGAAGCCGGACACGCCGAGTCCCTGTATTTCTATCTGCTGCTTTACGGCGAATTCGCCGGCGCCAAGGAGATCGTCGCAGACAACGACGAGGCGAAAGAGATCTCGAACTATATCATCGCCAGTTTCTTCAAGCACGCGCTCGAGATCGCCGACGAAAAGGGTCTTGAGGAGCTCAAGTCCAAATACGGCACGATGCGCGAATTCCGTAATGCGCTGTCCGCGAAGAACAAGCAAAACAATCCCTGAATCAATCCGGGGGCAACGATACCATGAAGATCACAGAAGACATTGTCAAGGCTCTGCACGCGTGCATCGCGGACGGTTACGATTCCGTCACCGATTTCGCGAACTGCGCCAACGTCAGCGCAAACACCATTTCCAAGTACATGCGGCGCGAAACCGAAGTTATGCAGAAGGATACCTGGCTGAAACTTCAGCCGCTTCTGACGGCCTATCTGCCGAAGGACGGCGACAAGGTCAAGTACGAAATCGAAATGACCGCCGACCAGAAGATCCTGCTGGACGCGTTCGACAGCCTCCCGCCGGACGTCCAGAGCCAGAAGCTCATGGAGATCATCCAGCTCGCAAAAAAGCATCTGGCCGCACTCGAGGCCGAGAAAAACGCCGACAAATGATTTGATGCCGGAATCCGACCCGAACCTCACGAAGTTCCTGGCGACGTCCGGCGTCGCCTCCAGACGCCATTCCGCCGAACTCATCAAGACCGGGCATGTGTCCGTCAACGGCGAAGTCTGCACCGATCCGTCCGTCCGCATCGGCCCCGGCGACCGCGTGTCGCTGGACGGAAAGGACATTGAGCCGGTCCGTGCGTACGTCTATGTCATGCTCCACAAGCCGCGCGGCTATGTGTGCACCGCGGACGATCCGCACGCCCCGAAAAAGGCGCTGGACCTGATCCGCATTCCCGATGTCCGCCTCGTCTCAGCAGGCCGCCTCGACAAGAACAGCGAGGGGCTTATCCTCTTTTCCAACGACGGAGCCTGGATCGAAAAGCTCACGCATCCGCGCCACGGTACGCGCAAAACCTACCAGGTGACGACCGACCGGCCGCTTTCCCCTGCCGACATCCGCCGCCTTACCACCACTGGCGTGCAGAACGATGGCGAAACGCTCCGCGCGCTCTCCATCCGCGAGGAAGCCCCCTGCCGTTACATCTTCATCCTCGGCGAGGGCAAAAACCGTGAGATCCGCCGTATGCTGGAATCGCTTGACAACCGCACGCGCAGACTGAAACGGATCGCCGTCGGCAGGCTGCGTCTCGGCGGCCTTCCGATCGGACAATGGCGCAAGCTCTCCCCCGCTGAAGCACAGCTCGCCCTCGGGGAAACGGAACCTCCACAGCGGTAACGCCGTGCATCCCGACGGCAGGAGGCGAAGCCTCCGCTGAAATAGTTCCCGACTCAAAAAAACGAGCCATCCATTCCCCTCCCTCATGCCCATGCCGCTTGCGCTCTACCTGGCCGCGGACATCTCTGTTTCGATGCGACCGAAAAGAGCAGGCTAAAAGAAGAAAAAAGAAGCCAGCCGGATCGTATTGCGACCCGGTTGACTTCTATTGATGTCAGGTCGGGAAAACCCGACTCAGATTACTTGGATTCGTCGAGCTTCTTCTGCAGATCGCGCATTTTTTCGCGATAGGCAGCAGGATCTTTCTGACGGAGTTCCTGAGCAGCCTTGTATTCATCCGGGAACTTTTCCTGGATCTGGCTGACCGTGCTGACAGTTGCGCCGCCGCCCTGCGGGCCGCCGCCCATACCGCCCATACCGCCGCCAAAGCCGCCCATGCCGCCGCCGAAGCC
>Ga0265300_10002736_pt1 | contig 14960 bp, 6 predicted proteins | sample AusTroGonzalo_MG_FD_193482 | JGI IMG/M metagenome (GOLD analysis project Ga0265300, IMG submission 193482) | Bovine rumen microbial communities from tropical cattle in Woodstock, Queensland, Australia - Gonzalo_03 | ecosystem: Host-associated > Mammals > Digestive system > Stomach > Rumen ...
AAACAGCGTCTGCAACATCTCTTGCAGCATGCGCTTGTTCAGTCGTTTTCCACCTTTTTTCTTACTCATAGTATTACGTGTTTAATAGTTTCTTGCGCAAAGTTACGAAAAGTCGAGAGCAAAACAAAGAAAATCTTTTCTTTTTTTGCCGAGACGCAGTAACTTCGCCATTTTTATGGCAAAGATACGAAATAATTCCGAATTTCAAATTCCGAATTAGGAATTATTATAAAAAAAAGGAATATTTGCGACATCAATTGCAGCATTACCCCTCCTTTGTCGCAAAACGTTGACTCTGTCGCAACAACATACGAGACTTAGGCAAAAAAAAAGCGAAAAATTTGGTGGTTTACTTGATAATTCATATCTTTGCAGTCATATTATCGCTAAAAACGCTAATTTTAAAAAATTTAAGTTTCGCATGTTAAGAAGATATAGGAAGATAGAGGTAGATAGCCGCTTTTCAGCGGCGGAAGATAGAGGACATTACTCCATCTGCGGTGATTCTGCAGAAAAACAATTGTCATTTTTCTTCTTCTATCTCCTTCTAACTCCCTTTATCTACAGAGCAAGCGGAGCTTGCGAAAGTTGAGTTAATTAAAAAATCTAAAACATATTATGAGTAAAAACAAAAACTATCATGTTAAAGGCCGTGCATTAGTGCGCACGTACCTTTTATTATGTTTGATGTTCGTTTCCCATAGTGTATGGGCCGATGATTACATGCAGAATGCATCTAACTACACCTGTATGCAGATGGGAATGGATAAGCTCCGTTTTACCCTGCCTACACAGAATGACCTGACTATCAATGAAGGTGTTCAGGAAGGAAAGGTCTATGTGTCATTGAATGGTGGTGATCAAGAGCTGCTGTTCGACTGGAAGTGTGACGACTACAGCGACCTGGACAAAGGCTATTTGATCAAAGCCTACAAGGGCGGTACCTTCCAGTTGGTTGGAAAAGCTAAATCGTGGAAAACGTTTACTTCAAGCGATGGTTGGGTAAAATACTACTTGTACGATGACGACAATGACGATGATCATCGTACGACCACTATAGACTGGGTGATTCCATACGAAATGCGCGGCAAGAACCTGAAGCTCTATGTGTGGGCACATGTGAACCACAGCGGCGCTGGCGACTGGCACGTTCCCTCTGCCAGCACGAGACGACTGATGCTGGACTGGGATGCTCCCGATGCAGCAGCTGTAGGTGTGGAGTTGTCAGAATTCATGCTGGCCTACGATCAGAGGCAGGTGGGTAAGATAATGGCTGTCTATAACTTCAATGCCAAAACCATCAATACGGCTAAACTGTATTACACGGATGCCGGCACAAAGGTCAAGAAATCCATTGATATTGATAAGAAAACGGTGGGTTATGCTTATCTGCCCATGAACCGTCCATACGAAGACGTCTATATTGAGGCCGATGTGATTGATAGTGACGGTTATCCCGTAACCGTCAAATCAGAAGTTCTCCCATCTGTCTCGATGGTTCACGTTCCGCTGAACTTCAGTGCGAGCCTGACCACCAAAGGCACTGCCATGCTCTATTGGACCGTTGAAGATCCTTCGCAGCCGGATATGGACGAGAATGATGCCTTCGAGATACAGCGAAACGTTAACGGAGGCGACAACAGTTCTTGGCAGTCCTGTGCTACAGAATTCTTTGAATATGGTAAGAATACCTATACATTCGAAGACGAGAACTATCTGGATTCCTATAAAGGAAAGCCAGTAGTCTATCGTATCCGTCGTGTGAGCACAGGTGTCTGGTCGTGGTCTGATGGCTCTGGTTGTGCCACGGCTATACAGAATAATACGCCGATATTGCCACAAGTTGTTGATGCAACGGTTGCCCGCTCTACTAAGTGGGATGATGAGAGCCACATGGTGAATGTAGCTTTTGATTTTAAACCTAATGGCACTTACGACAACGATGGCAACATCGTCATTGACGGTAGATCGTACATGCTCATCAACAGCGCTGTCGACTGGCTCCGCTTCAAAGATGCCGTACAGGCAGCGTCAGGAAAAAAAGATGTCTATGCTCTTCTGAACGGTGATATCACTGTCGACCAACCGGTGGGCTCTACATCAAGCCCGTTCTGTGGCGTTTTCAATGGTAATGGTCATACCTTGAATGTCAATTTCAGTGACAGCAGAGCACCTTTCATTGCGGTGGGCAAGGCTACGATTAAAGACCTGACCGTCGACGGTACGATTAGGAGTTCTGCCAGATTTACTGCTGGACTGATAGGCGAAGTGCAAAGTCAGAGGGTTACTATCGACCGCTGCGTCGTAAAGGCTGAAATCACGATCCAGGTTAATGGTGATGCCAGCAGTGGTGGCTTGATAGGTTTGATGAGTAAATATTCTGAGGCTAACATCAGCAATTCGTCCTTTACTGGTTCTATCTTGAGCGAGAATAGTACAAATAATGCCGGTTTCATCGGTGTTGCACTGGCTAGTTGTAGCATCAATATGACTAAATGCCTGTTTGATCCTTCCTCCTTGCCAGCCAATATGACAGGCTGTGCTACATTTGCCCGCTACGACCAGACCGCAACTACGGATTTCAACAAGTGTTACTACACCAAGAGCTATGCACAGAGCGAAGCCAGCGGCCAGAGTCAGGGTACTTCTGCCTCGGCAATGACGCCGACAGAGCTGATGACTGCCTTGGATGACAGCCAGTGGACGGTTGTTGGCGAGAAGGTGGAACCCATACCCACCATCGCTTATAGTCAGTACATCTGGGATTCTCGTGCCAGGTTGCAGTTGCGTGTCAATATGCATGGTGAGAAAGGTGTGACCCACAATGTTTATGACTTGTCGGGCAATGAAGAGGCACTGCAGAAGCATCAGTTCACACAGGAACTGACGCGTAAGTGCGTGGACTATTCATTCGACCTGATTGTGCGCAGAGGCTCCTCGCCCTTGAAGATTTGGGAAACTGAGGCAGACTCGCTGGTAGTCCCCGTTCAACTGTTGGACGAGAGCTATCGCTTCCAGAACAGTGACACCATCAAGACCATCACTCCGCAAACCAAGCAGAGCAGTGTAGAGCTGACATGGGAGACCACTGGCGGCGAGCACGACTACTATCAGGTGCTGCGTAAGGACAAGATAAATATGGAGGCTAAGTGGGACACCATCGCCACCAACATTCTTGGTCAATACTATGAAGACAAGAGCGTACTGGTGCAGCATACCTATCGCTATCGTGTAGAGAGCGTGTTCCAGTGTGAGGGCACCCACATCAGCGGCATCGAAACCGAAGGCTACTGCGAGACCACAGGTATGATCAACGGTTATGTTCGTTTGGCCGATGGTACTGCCCTGGCAGGCGAGAAGATGGTGTGCGAACCAGACGACAGTACGATTATCGGAAAGCAAACCTTTACGACCTATACCGATGAATCCGGCTATTTTGAGTTCAAAGGACTGCCTTATCAGATTAATGAAGAGGGCGTTTCCAACGGTAAATATAAGGTCCATGTGGAAGCAAAAGGCGACCGTGGTACCTATACTGGTCCCAGTGGCCCAGGTGCAGGCTATGTGACCTTTGGTCAGAACAGCAACTGGTCGAGTAACTTCAACTTCTATCTGGACACCTATTATGTATTCTCAGGTAATGTGTACTATCGCGACACCTCTATGCCTGTTTCTGGCGTATCGTTCAAGCTGGATGGTAATGAGATTCACGATGCTACCGGTAGAGCTATCATAACCGATACTCAAGGTGGTTTCAGTCTGAGTATTCCTAAGGGCGACCACACCGTGCAGGCTGTGAAGGAAGGTCACTACTTTGCTGAGAACGGCTTCCTGGTGAACCACAATGCAGCTCGTCCAGAGGACAGGTACCTGGTTAACTTCTCGAATAATATAACCAGTGTATTCTGGGATTCTACCACCGTAGTATTGCGCGGTCGCGTAGTGGGTGGTGACATACAGGGCAGTAAGCCGCTCGGCCAGAGTCTGTCGACAAACAATCTGGGCGACTCATTGAAGATTGTGATGCAGTTGGAGGGCGACAATGCCTCTTATCTGATTCGCAAGCAGGACGATGAGACGGTGAAGTCGGTCAACTACGACGTTAGCTTTGGATATGACAATCAGGATACCACCCGTGTCAATGTGACGCGTCATACGCTGACCATCCGTCCTGACAGCAAGACGGGTGAGTATCAGCTGGAACTGCATCCTGCCAAGTATAAGGTAATTGAGGTTTCTGCCCAGGGCTATGCCACGCTGTTCCAGCAGGGTAAGGTAGGCGAAACCATCGACCTGACGTTCAATATGAAGGGTGATACCTGCGAGTACAACCGTATCTATCACGCCGTACCCAGTCTTGAAGTGAAACAGCTGAACGGTGGCTCGGAGGACTACTTTGGCTTCAAGAAATACACAGCCAACAATAACGTAGGCTATAGTGAGGTGGTGAATACCTGGTACAAAGATTCACTGGGTGTGGGCCATTACAGCTTCGGCTATCCTGTATTCATGGCTCAGTCGCCATATGTTTGGACGTTGCAGGCTTGTGAGAAGTACTACAAGAACAACAATATCAATGAAGTGCCTGACATCGTGAAGCTGAATGGCGGCAACGTGCACATCAAGAACGCGCTGACTACCAACGCCACGACCAGCGAGTGTAATGTGCCTCTCGACGAGGAAGGTGGTGCACAGTATGTCTTCACGCCTGACAATGCCACCTTCTTGATGGAGAACGACAATGCCTTGAAGGAGGTCAGCTTTACCTTGGAGTATGACGGCAGCTACTACGACATCAAACCTCTGAACGGCAATCCGCTGAAGGGCTTTGTGATGGCTGTCAGTCAGGCAAAGGAGGGACAGTATACCGTTGCTATCGGTACGCCTCAGTTGGTTGACATCCTGCGCGATCCTCCTGGTGGTGGCAGCTCTGCCTATATCGAGAGTGGTTCCAAGATGAACTGTTCTTATTCGCTGACGCTCGATGCTTCTATTGGTGTGAGCCTGACAAACAAGACCATTACGGCAGGAACCACCATATTGAATGGTGCGGTTGTGGCTCCGTCAGGGAACGGAACCTTCTCAGGTACTATCCATGAGTCGAACTCACGTACCGACTTCACGTTCTCTGCAGTCGTAACCTACAATGGTAGCTGGAACTGGTCGTACAACTACGATGTCACTGAGCGCATCCAGACATCGAGCAGCAATAAGTGGGTAGGCAACAAGGCCGACCTCTTCATGGGTCATAACGAGAATATCATCCTGTATAAGGGTCTGGCCGTACGCGCCATCCCTGAGGATCAGTATCAGCTCTACAAGACCCACGAGGGTGGTACGTTCAAGACTAAAAATGGTATCACAGTGAGAGTACCTGTTGGCACGATGAAAGTGCTGGCCCAGGGTGTTGACAATCAAGGAAAGCCCATCTATCTGATACGCGACGAGGTGATTGTTGCCGGACCAAAAGTGAACTCTACCTTCGTTCATTCGCAGCACTATATCGAGAACGAGCTGATTCCTGGCTTGATGAAACTGCGCAACTCGCTTATCTACCCCATGAACACCGGTCTTGACTTCCAGGCTTTGGCAGATACAAACAATAAGCCTTACTATGAGAGTACGGTGCCTACGGACGACGAGAAGTTTGGTGGCGAGAACACCTATAAGGCGTATTATCCATCAGAGTCGTCATTAGTCTATTCCGACAGTATCAGTGCCCTTAACAGGGAAATGATTACTTGGCTAAACTATCTGGCTCTGAACGAAAAGGAGAAGCTGGAGGTGACACCCGACCGACTGGTGAAGAACTACGACTTCGATGGTGTAGCCAACATCCAGTATAGCGAGAACTTCAGCTCGGACCGCAAGGATGCCGGCCAAATCAAATACCCGCTGATTCAGGGACAGAGTCTTAGTAGCTCGCTACCATCGCTCTTTGACACTTTCCAATGGTTGAAATGGTTGAAGAACCTCGACAAGATTGATAGATGGAGTCAAGATCCAAATCCAAAAGAAGCAGCCCTCCGTGACGCCAATAATGGAGAAAAGACGCTGGATGTTGCTGTCGCTGGCACTGGCTTCACATTGAAGTGGGCTCCTATTCTGGCCTACAACATCAATGGCATGAACTCACAGCAAACCACCTTCACCAAGAAGATTGGTTTCACGCTCAGTGCTTCTGCTAAGTCGAGTCTGAACGTCGATGTCTATCGCACCAAGAAGAGTTATTGGGACATCGATACCAGTAACAATGGTCTGGATACTATCAATAACGTGAAGCTCGACACTATCATGTTCGCTACAGCAGACAACCTGTTCTGGCAGCATGCGGGCAACACTTACCAGCCTACCTACAGTGACTGGACAGTCTATTCGAGCCTCGTGTACCGCACCCGTGCTGGTGTGACCAGTCAGCCTTTTGAGGATGAACGTGTCACCAAGTGGTACAATCCTGGTGCCGTCATCGATGTAGCTACAACTCCCACCGATAAGCCCAGAATCTGGATTGATGAGCCTGTGAAGAGTAATGTTCCGTTCGACGAGCCTGCCCGCTTCACGCTACACATGGCCAACGAGAGCGACTATCCGGAGCGTGCTACGAAAGTATTCAACTTCTTCCTGCTGGCAAGCAGTAATCCTGACGGTGCCAAACTCTTTGTGGACGGTAACCCCGTAACCTCGGGGGGTACGAATATCACGCTAAGTCCCTGCATGAACACCAATACTGGCGAGGTAATGGTGTACACCAAGGAACTGGAGGTACTGCCAGGTAAGGAGTTCGACTATAACGACCTGACCATGTGCCTGTATGACCCGGAAGATCCTAGCCGCGTGGCCAAATGTAATTTCTCGGCTCACTTCGTGCCGACAGCAGGCAAGGTGAATGTAAGCATGCCTGGCGACAACTGGGTAGTCAACACGGAGAGTCCGTACGACGGAAAGCGCCAGGCGTGGTATCTGCCTGTGAGAATTGACGGCTTTGATACCAACTATCGCGGCTTCGACCATATTGAGTTGCAGTATAAGCTATCGACACAAGGCGAAAAAGACTGGGTAAGCGTATGCTCATACTATGCTGACAGAGAACTGATGGCCAAGGCCAGCGGTGTGACTGACACCATTCCTTCCAATGGTACCATCATCGCACCATTCTATGGCGAGGTTGACCCGATAGAGCAGTACTACGACATCCGTGCCGTGAACTATTGCCGTCATGCCGGAGGCTTCCTGACACGCTCGTCAGAGATACTGCGTGGTATCAAGGATACCCGTCTGCCAGTAGCCTTCGGAACACCTAAGCCTACAGATGGCATCTTGGGTATCGGCGATGATATCCTGGTGAAGTTCTCTGAACCTATAGCAGGAAACTATCTGCGTAAGCTCAATAACTTTGAGGTATTGGGTTCGAAGATCAGCAATGACGTGTCAACCTCGACTTCGCTGAGCTTCACGGGTATTAGCATCGCCGCGACGCAGGGCAGTCGTAATCTGGCTGGCAAGAGCTTCACTGTCGACGTGATGCTGAATCCTGTGGTAGATGAAGTACCAATGACCGTCTTCTCACATGGTGGTGCGGAAAAGGGACTGAGTTTCGGACTCACTGCCGACCGCAAACTGACGGCTACCATCAACGGACAGACTGCGGAATCGACCGAGCCGATCAGATTCAATAACACCCTGCATGAGGTCGCCTATGCCCTCGACCAGTCGGGCGACAGTATGACGATCCGCTTCTTCGACGGCAGTAGTGAGATAGGCAGCATGCCACTCTCTGGCAAGTATGAAGGAACATCGGCACTGAAAATGGGCTTCAACAATCAACTTAAAGATCTTTATAAGGGTGATATGTTGGAGTTCCGCTTATGGAACCGCGCCATGGACGGCGGCGATCTTGATACCTATGGAAAGAAGAAACTTACAGGTTATGAGAATGGACTTCTTGACTATTATCCAATGAATGAAGGTGAAGGTGTCTGGGCTTACGACAAGGCTCCTGGCAGCATGGACCTGCAGTTGGCTGGTACCAGTTGGAAACGTCCTGCCGGCATATCTATGGCATTGAAGGGCGAAAAGGGCTTGCGTCTGAAGAAAGAGAAGTTCTTACGCACGAAGGCTCATGATTATACGCTGATGTTCTGGTTCCGTACGGTGAACAGTAATGCAACGCTATTCTCTAACGGTGAGGCCCGTAGCGATCAGGATGACCAGATTAACATCGGTCTGAATAAGTCTAACCTCTATGTTCGCTCTTCAGGCTTCGAGAAGAATACGAAGGTGGATCCAACTGATGGTAACTGGCATCACTTTGCCATGACAGTATCGCGCTCACAGAACGTGGCTAACGTCTATCTTGATAAGAAACTCGTCGATTCGTTTGCTGCCGACAGTCTGAGCGGTATCAATAGCGATGACGATATTGCACTGGGTGCAACATACGTGGACAAGTACACACCGACGAACGTGTTGACCGGTAATATTGATGAGGTCGGAATGTTTGAGAGTGTACTGCCGCTGAACCTCATCAAGGAGTATGCTAACCATACACCGCTTGGAACGATGAGCGCACTGATGGCATATCTGGATTTCGGACGCTCTAAGAAGCAAGATGATGAGCAGATGACGCTGGAGCCGACAGGTGTCAGCATCAAGAGATATATGGATAGTCAAGGCAATTTGCTGGATCGCCGCGACATCTTGGCTGATGACGAGGAGGTGAAGGCTATGGCCGACCGTAATATCTATGCACCGATGGTAAGCAATTCTCAGCAGGATGGTCTGAACTACAGTTTTGTCGCTAACGACAATGAGCTGTATATGAATATCAACGAACCAGACTATATGGTGGAGAAGACCAACATCTATGTCACCATCAAGGAAGTTCCCGACCTGCAGGGCAACCTAATGGCTTCGCCTATTACGCTGAACCTCTACGTCTATCGCAACCCACTGCGCTGGGATGTGAAGCGTATTGAAAAGGATGTTGACTATGGTGAAGGAATTACCTTTGAGGCAACGGTGAAGAACCTGAGTGGTGTGACGCAGAACTACTCGTTGGAAGACCTGCCTGTATGGATTTTGGCTTCGCATGTCAGTGGCACCATTGCCGCTCTCGACGAGCAAGTTATCAAGTTTACCGTTTCACCGTATATCAATATTGGTACCTATAACGAACAGATTAGCCTCATAGGCGACAGCAAGATGGCCGAGCCGCTGCCTATCACGCTACGTGTTCGTGGCTGTGAACCCGACTGGGAGGTTAGCGACCGTCTGAAGCAGCTGAACCAAACGATGATGATGGTGGCTCGCGTAAAGATTGACGATGTGGTGGCTAACTCGGAAGATGATATCCTCGCTGTGTTCGATGAGAGCCAGCAGGTACTGGGTGTGACACATATCGAGGTGAACGAAAATGCCAACGCCAACGAAGCACTGGCCTATCTGACCATCTATGGCTATAGCAACCCCGACGGCTCGATGCCTACGCTGAACTTCCGCTTCTTCAAAGCCAACACGGGCGCTGTACACAAAGTAACGCCTGCTGACGGTAAGGTTTATACCTTCCAGAAGGATGCTGTGATAGGTTCTTCTAATGATCCAGTTGTCTTGGATGACGAGTCCTCTAACAGCGTCTGGTGGCTGGCACTGAGGAAGGGCTGGAACTGGGTATCTATACCTTTCTCACCTGTGCAGGATACCATAGGTCAGTTCCTGAACGGCATGTCAACGTGGGAGGTTGGCGACAAGATTATGACAGTCAACGGTACCACGAAACAGGAGTACACCTGCCGTGAGAACAAGAAGTCAGCACGTGGTTACAAGTGGGACAACGAGGATCAGCCCGTCAACTTCCATCCGACGCAGATGTATAACATCTACTCGATGAGCGATAAGATTGTTTATCTCGAGGGTATACGCTACTTCGGTTCAACCACTGTACATAAGGATTGGAACCGCATCAGCTACACGCCAATCATCAACTTGCCAATCTCTCAGGCACTGTCTGACTACATCGAGAAGGCCCAGGAGGGCGATGTGGTGAAGTCGCAAGACGGATTCGCCATCGTCAGCCGAGGAAGCAACGGACTCATCTGGAAGGGTACATTGCAGTACATGGAAGCCGGTAAGGGCTACATGCTGAAGCGACAGGCCGACAGTGAGGCTAAGTTCTACTTCCCGCATTACTTCAAGGATAACCGTTACAGTGGTGATGAACAATTCAAGGCTCCACGCCAAGTCAACACTATAACAACGATGAACATCGTGGCAACTGTTGAGGGCGTAGAGACTGAGACTGGTGACCGCCTGGTAGTATATAGTGGTGCTGACCGCATGGCAGAAGCGACAGCTGATGACGAGCAGAACTACTACCTGAACATCGGTAGCGACTCTGGCAATGGTGAGACGCTGACTTTCGCCATAGAGCGTAATGGTGAGACCATCGCCATGACAGGCAGCCACATCAGCTATGCTGCTAACAAGGTAATCGGTAGTCCTGATCAGCCCACAGCCATCAACTTCACGGCTCTCGATCAGATGCCGCATGACGGCAAGTGGTACACCATTTCTGGTATCCAGCTGCAGAAGAAGCCGACACGCAGCGGACTGTACATCTACAACGGAAAAGTAAAGACCATTAAGTAATATGATGCATATGAAAAAAACTATATTTGCTATTGCAGCCCTCGCCTTCTTGGCGTGGGGCTGCTCATCAGACAGTGATGAAGATACACGTCCTACGGGTATTCCTGAAGGTACCGAAACACGACCTGCATGGACAGCACCTAACTATGACCTCTACGAACAGACGATGAGCGTTGACGTGCTGTTACAGGATACGCTGGTACAGTATGCCTCCGAACAAGACCTGCTCTGTGCCACCATCAACAATGAGGTGCGTGGCGTGGCTACTGCCCTGCAGGTGAACGACCAGTGGGTGTTCCCCCTGACGGTGGTTAGTAATGAGGCCGGTGTGACGGTGGGCCTATCATACTACTGCGACAAGCTACACCGCATCTTCACCATCAACTGGACCCAGTTTGATGCCTCTGTAGCACCAACAGGAACAGGAGATATCTATAAACCTAAGTTCGTAGAATAACCCTTTAGCGCATTTCTCAAGATGAACAAGAAAACATATAAATCACCCTCCATGAATACCATCATGCTTCGCCAGCACGCTTCGCTGTTGGCTGGCAGCGGTGGTGTAGGGGCCACACGTGGCGGGTACGGAGAAGCAACGGTCCAATCATGGAATGAATCAGAATAAAAAAGAGATACGACAATGAGGAAAGGGAAAATTCACTATATTTTCTTTGCAGCACTGGCCATAGCTGGTGCTGCATTAACAGCCTGCTCGTCAGACGATATTAACAAAGTAGAAGCAAATCAAAAAGGGCTGGATGCGAGTAAAACCTACTATATGTCTGTAGATGCCACCAAGGGGAACAATGAAGCTGCCAGCCGCTCCAATCGTGCACTCACACTTAGCGGTAGTACGCTCAGTGTATCATGGGCTACTAATGAGCATGTCTATGTGCAGGGGGCATATGCATCTGGTGGTTCATTCTTGTATAAGGGGGATATCCAGCCACAGTCTGCTGGAAGTAACGAAACCATACTGAATGGTACTATCACCGTTCCAGATGAATGGGCATATACATATAAGACTATACAAGACGCTATAGATGGAGGTGTTATTATATATCCTTTAGAAATAGTCCTTCAGTTCCCGCGTTCAGGTGAATTGAACTATACTGGTCAGGTAGGAACCCTTGCGGACATAGCCGAGAAGTACGACTATGCTATCGCTACGGACGCCATATTTGACATAAAAGATGACCATATTGTGGGCACAAAGTCAGCTACATTCATCAACCAGCAGGCCATTGTGAAGTTTACGCTCAAAGACAAGGCAGATGGTACGACTCTGCTCAGCCCAACAGCACTGACTGTCAATTACGGTTCGGGAACCATCTTATTAACTGATATTCCTAACGCTACTTACTCCACCAATACTGCTGGTGTGCTCTATGTGGCTATTCCAGGCTTTAGTGGTCAGGATGTCACCCTTACTGCAACCGTAGGCGCTGACACCTATACTTATAATAAATCCAGTGTAACCTTCGAAAACGGCAGATACTATGATATTACCGTTAAAATGACAAAATAGCAATGAAAAGTTGCTATGCGTAGTCAGGAGGAATTCGCCATGAGGATGGTTCGCGAGATTTTCATCGGTGATCAGGATTTGCCATAATTGTATAGTATCTTCTTGACTTATTTCGATTACGTTCAGAAATGAAAATTTATCTCATTTCTGAACGTAATCAAGTTGATTAAACCGAACGAAAAACAAAAAAAATCAAGAAAAGCTAGGATTCTTAACTAGAATTCCGCATCTTTTGACTGAGGTTTTACTCCGTGTCTGAAAAAATAAAAAAATTATGATACGAGGTCTTGCAAGATAGATATTTTATTTGTAACTTTGCAGTCATAACTAAAAAAATAGCTCTATTGAATAGATACTGATAAATGGGAATGGGAAACGACATCATATTGTTATGGGGCCTCGGTATAGACGCCTGGATTACCATTGCCACGGTGATAACAATGATCGGCGGCATGCTGTTGACAAAGGTGCGTACGGATGCCGTCATGCTCATCGCCATCGGTGTACTGTTCGCCGTAGGTGTGCTGGATGCCAAAGAGATGTGTTCAGGCTTCAGTGCGGGTACGGTGGTGGTAACGGGCGTTCTGGGCGTGGTGATGGCGGGACTGCGCTTTACCGGTGTTTTGCAATGGATCATGAAGCATGTGTTCGGACTGCCCAAGCGTTATCCGACGGCACTGTTGCGCATGATGGTGCCGGTGGCAGCGCTGAGCGCCTTCCTCAGCAACACGATGCTGACCATGCTCTTCGGCAACGTGCTGAAACGGTGGGCAAGGAAGCTGGACGTGACGCCCTCGAAACTGTACCTGCCCATGGTGTATGCGGTGCAGATGGGTGGCGTGTTGACGCTGATCGGTACGTCAACGAACATCGTGGTGGCCGATATGTACGAAACGGCTACGGGCAGGGCGATGAACGTCTTTGCGATTTTCGTGCCTGGCGCACTGTGTCTGGTGGTCGGCATTGCGTTCCTGGTTGTGGCGTGCCGATGGTTGCCGGAGCGCAGGTCGCCCGAGGAGGCTTTCGAGTCTGCCAATGACTATACGGTGGAACTGCTGGTGCCCTCGGACAACCCGAACATCCTGAAGACGCTGGGCGAGGCGGGACTGTTTCATGTGAAAGGCGGCAACCTGATAGCCATCAGTCATTTCGACCACGACCCGTCGGTGCTCAGCGAGGATGAGTTCGTGATGGGCGGCGACCGTCTGGTCTATGCCGGACAGATTGACGAAATACTGGAGTTGAAGGCGTCGCACCAGCTGGTGGTCTCCAACCATCCCGTCCGTTCCATGAACGAGATCAACAGAAACTACGAGCTACGTATTGCCTTTGTCAACTTCTATAGCAAGCTAATCGGGAAGAGTATCGGCGGCAGCACGATAGAGCGCGACAACAACGTGATATTGGTAGCGGTGGCCCGTCGTGGCAGGCGCATCGAGGCATCGCCCCGTGAAGTGGTGTTGCAGGCGGGTGACACCTTGCTCTTCGAATGTCCGCGCAAAACAGATACGTACGCTAAGAACTTAGCATCGCAGTTGCAGTTCTCCGACTTTCAGGAGGTGGTGAGCATCGGGCCTAACGCCATTGTCTCGTCGCTGATCATGACAGCGATGATGGTGCTCACGGCCCTAAATGTGGTGTCGCTACTGCACGGCACGGTGCTGGCAGCCCTGGCCATGTTGCTGTTCCGCTGCTGCACCATCAATCAGGCCATGGACTCTGTCAGCTGGCGTTCGCTGATGAGTCTGGCGGGAAGCATCGTGCTGGGCTCGGCCATAGCGAAGACGGGCATAGCGCAGCAGATGGCCCTCGGCGTCATCAGCATGGTTGGCACGCATCCCGTTATGATTATGCTTGGCGTGTGTCTGGCGGCCATGCTGATAACCCAGCTGGTCGAGAATGTGGCTGTCACGGCCATGTTCTTCCCCATTATGTACCAGGCAGCAGTACAGGCTGGCTACGAACCCGCACCCTTCCTGCTGGCACTGATGATAGCGGCCAACGCGTCGTACTCCACGCCCATTGCGGCGTCGCCGAACATGCTGGTCTACGGTCCTGGCGGCTACCGCTTCTCGGACTATATGCGCATCGGCATTCCCCTGACGATCATCGTCACCGTCACGGGTGTCGCCGCCGTCATCTTGGCTTATCCGCTGGTGAAACTGTGAGAAAGTGAGAAAGTAAGAAGGTGAGAAGGTGAGATAAAACTGAAGGAATATATGAGAGACTATGAAGTGACAAGGGACGGCACGGTGCTGACTATAGTGCTGGGCGAGGAATTGGCAGTAGACAATGCGCCGATGCTGTTGGAGGAGTTGACCTCATACAGGGACCAGGGCGTGGAGCGTGTGGTATTCGATGCCACGCGGCTGACATACCTTTCCAGCAGTGGAGTGCGCGTCATTTTCTACTGTAAGAAGTACCTGAGCGACAATCCTGAGGTGGTGTTCATGAACTGCAACAAGGATGTCCTGGACGTGCTGGACCTTGTGGGCATCCGACCTCACATTATTTTCAAGGAGACAAGAGGTTAGAGGTATGCGATACAGATACATCCCCATATTTGCAGCACTGTTCCTCATCATCAGCATGGCGGTACAGTTCGTGATGTCGTACAGGCAGGCCGTGCGCCAAGTCCAGGAAAACATTGACTTGAAGACGCAGATTGCGCACGAGAAAGTGCTGTTCGAGCTGTACGATGCCTACGAAGTGGTTGAGCAGATGAAGCATTTCGTGGCAGACAACGTGTCGCAGCCGGACAACATGCTCAAAGGCACCCGCGACCTGT
>Ga0265300_10002739_pt1 | contig 14956 bp, 9 predicted proteins | sample AusTroGonzalo_MG_FD_193482 | JGI IMG/M metagenome (GOLD analysis project Ga0265300, IMG submission 193482) | Bovine rumen microbial communities from tropical cattle in Woodstock, Queensland, Australia - Gonzalo_03 | ecosystem: Host-associated > Mammals > Digestive system > Stomach > Rumen ...
ACGCTGTGGAAGGCCTCCTCAAGCCGATTATGCGCGAAGAACTCGTTGGCGAAGCCGAAATCCGCCAGGTGTTCAAGGTTCCGAAGGTCGGTCTCATTGCTGGCTGTATGGTTACCGACGGCGAAGTCGACCGTACGAGCCATGTCCGCGTTTACCGCAATGGTGTGGAACTCGGTACGACCGTGGTCCAGTCTCTCAAGCGCATGAAGGACGACGTCAAGTCTGTCGCTCGTGGCTTCGAATGCGGTATCGGCCTCAAGGGTTACGACGATATCAAGGAAGGCGACAGCCTCATCTTCTTCAAGGAAGTCAAGGTTGCCCGTACGTTGGAAGACGTTGCCCGCGAAGAAGCCGAAGAAAAGGCTAAGAAGGCCGCTGAAGAAGCAGCTGCAGCAAAGAAGGAAAGTAACTAGAACTTAGAACTTAGAGCTTAGAACTTAGATTATCTTTCTAAGTTCTACCAACTAAGTTCTGCCAACTACGCCGAAGGCGAAAATGACTAGAAGAACCGATAGATTGGGCGAGCAATTCCGCGAGGAAATCGGAAAGCTTATTCAAAAGGGCTTGAAGGATCCGCGCGTGAGTTCTCTCGCGAGCATTACCCGTGTGGATATTACCGAAGACCTGAGCTATGCAAAGGCTCTCGTCTCGGTGATGGGTTCCGACAAAGAAAAGCGCGATACGCTTGTCGGGCTCAACAATTCCGCCGGATTTATTCGTGGCGTCCTGGGCAAGTCCTTGAAGATTTTCAAGGTCCCGGAACTCAAGTTTGTTTTGGATGAAAATCTTGAACATGCCATGCATATTGAAGAAATCCTTGCAGAACTGAAGCAGAAAGGGGACCTTTAATTGACCCCTTCCGGCTTCGTCCTTTTGGATAAAATAGCAGGTGAAACTTCTTTTAAGGCCCTTTTCCCTCTGAAAAGGGTCTTTTGTACTAAGCGCGTCGGCCATGCGGGTACGCTCGATTTGCGTGCAAGCGGTCTGATTATCGCGGCTATTGGCCGTGCGACGCGCCTTTTGCCTTACATCGAGGCGAAGGATAAATGCTATACGTTCCGCCTGCATCTTGGCTACGAAACCGATACTTTAGAGTGGGATGGCGAAGTCGTGGAACAGGATGTGCGCGAAGGTGTCATTACTCGCGCCGCCCTCGAAGCAGTCCTTTCGCAGTTCATTGGCGATATCGATCAGGTCCCGCCAAACTACTGTGCCGTAAAAATCAACGGTCATCGAGCTAGCGACTTGATGAATCGTGGCCGTGAAATTGAACTCAAGCCTCGCCGCATCCATATCGAATCTCTCAAAGTCTTGGACGAGGGACTTGTAACCGAAGGATGTACAGGCAAGTGCTTTGCAACGTTTGACTTGGAATGCAATTGCAGCAAGGGAACGTACATCCGTTCGCTCGGTCGCGATTTGGCACGTGCGCTCGGAACATGCGGTTGCGTCTCGATGATCCGCCGTCATCGCATTGGTAAAGTGACCGTTGACCAAGCTGTTCGCGGTGATGCCTTGACGACGGAACATTTGCTCCCGTTGGACCAGGTGCTGGATTTTCCGGTCGTGCGTTTGAACGATGACCAAGTCAAAGCCGTTCGTTTGGGAAATTGGGTGCCTTGGCGTACACCTGTCGAGAATTTGAGTGCTGAACCGGGCTGTGAAAAATTTGTTTTTACGGCCGACAAAGATGGCTTTATTATTGGACTTGGCGTTTACGATCCGGGTCGTATTTGCCCTAAATATTTCTTGGCGGGTGATGAATAAAAAGGAGATGCCCGATCGAGTCGGGCATGACAAAGTAAAGGTTGAAGGCTGATGAAACGCGCTGTAACGATGGGCAATTTTGACGGATGCCATTTGGGGCATCAGGCGCTTTTCCGTACGCTAAAAGCGGTTGCCGAGGTGAACCATTTGCAACCGACCGTCATTAGTTTTGAACCGCATTCCAATTATGTTTTGCGCGGGCCAGGCGATCCGCTCTTGCTTACGACTACCGAAGAAAAGCGCGAATTCGTTGAAAGTCTTGGTCTTGAATTTTTAGTGCTGCCGTTCACGAACGAAATGGCGAAACTCCCGTTCGACAAGTTTGTCCGCACTGAATTGATTGAAAAACGCGATGTTGTTTCGATGTTCTTTGGCCATGACCATTGCTTTGGTGCAGGCGGCAAGGGCAACTACGAGACGATTACCGCGGCGTTCCCGGAACTTAGCACGCAGATGCTTTCGATGGTGCTCCACAAGGGCGAACGCGTGAGTTCTTCGGCAGTACGCAATGCGCTTTTGAACGGCGATGTCGATCGTGCCCAGACGTATTTGGGCCGCCCGTATCGCTTGTCCGGAACGGTCGTGGTGGGCAAGCGCCTTGGCCATACGATTGGATTCCCGACGGCGAATGTGCAGGTGGAACAGTACAAGTTCTTACCGAAGGGCGGCGTGTATGTGGCCAGTGCAAGACTTTCGGATGGCCGCATTTACCGCTCTGTCGTGAACATCGGAACGCAGCCGACAACGCCCGGAACGCATAACCTTGCAATCGAAGCGTTTTTGCTCGATTTTAACGAGGACATTTACGGGCAACACCTGATTTTGGACTTGCTTGCTTTTTTGCGCCCCGAAAAGAAGTTCGCGAGCATCGAAGATTTGATTCGTCAAATCGGCATGGACGCCGACACCGCTAAGAATTACAATGGCAACCATTGGGCGGAGTAAATTATCTATGCTTTCGAAAAACAAACAAAAAAAAGAATATCAGAAGCCTAAAATGGAGGTGATTCCTCTTGAAATGCAGGGGAAGCTTCTTTATGATAGCAACCCTAATGAAATGCCGATGATCATCATTGGACCATAGATTAGACAATTGTATTGTCTAGCCTGAATATTTCGGCGAGCTGCTTGTCGTCCATGTCGGCAAGCCATGTTTCGCCGGCATTCACGGTCATGTTCGCAATCGCCTTCTTCGTTTCGAGGAGGGCGTTAATTTTTTCTTCGAACGTTCCCTTGGTAATGAATCGGTGGACTTGGACATTACGCTTTTGGCCAATGCGGAACGCACGGTCGGTGGCCTGCGCTTCGATGGCGGGGTTCCACCACAAATCGTAATGGATGACTTGCGAGGCGGCGACGAGGTTCAGGCCTGTGCCACCGGCCTTGAGCGAAAGAATGAGCACCTTGCAATCCGGATTTTCCTGGAAGTCCTGGATCATTTCGGAGCGCTGCGTTTGTGTGCAACCGCCGTGATAGAAGTGCGTGCGCAGTCCGAGCTCGCTTTCAATGGTGGATTTGAGCAAGTGGCCCATTTCGGCAAATTGCGTAAAGATAAGCGTCTTTTCGCCCTGTTCTTGGATGGATGTGAGCAAGTCCAAGAGCATCTGCATCTTGCCGGACTCTAGTTTGCTCGTTTGCTTTGGTGAAGCGACAATGTCACTGGGTGGTGCTTCGCCCCTCCCTTTCGGCTCGGTCATGCCCAAGCCAGCTTGGTCGCGACTCTCGCCTTTAAGGTAGTCTTCCTCCCTTTGGTCGTCAGGATGACTTGCAGTAGGAGAATCTACGCCTTTTAGGAACGTCGCGGGGTGGTTGCAGATTTGCTTTAATGCCAAAATCATCTGCAAAATGATTCCCTTGCGCTTGAAGAGGGCGTGGGCATCGTTCGCGAGTTCGCTCATTTGCTGTTCTTCTTCGAGCTGCGCCAAGAAATGGTCGAGGGTGCGCTTGTAAATGGCCGCCTGCGAGCGCGTGAGTTCGGCGTATTCGTCCTGGATGATTTTTTCGGGCAAGTCGCTGATGATGCTCTTGTCGGTCTTAAGGCGGCGCAGCATGAACGGGGCCGTAATTTTGCGGAACGTTTCGGCGACGATTTGGTTGCCGTTCTTTTGAATGGGCGTTTCGTACTTTTCGCGGAATTCGCTTGCGCTCGGGAAGAACCCGCGATTCGCAAAATCCATGATGGTCCAGAATTCCATGAGGCGGTTTTCGACGGGGGTGCCGCTCATGGCAATTTTCATGGGCGCCTTCATCTTGCGCAAGAGCTTACTCTGTTCGCTATCAGCATTCTTGATATTCTGCGCTTCGTCGATGATGATGGTCTGCCATTCGATTTTGTCGAGTTCCTTAAAGTCCTTGCGGAATGTAGCGTAAGTCGTGAGCAATACATCGGCGTTGAACTTTTCCAAGTTGCGGCGACCGCCGTGGTACGCGAAAAACGTGAGCTCGGGCGCGAACTTTTTGATTTCGACTTGCCAGTTGCAAAGGAGGCCCGCAGGCATTACGACGATGGCTTTTTTCGTCTCGAATTTGCCTTCCTGCTTCATCTTGAGGAGGAACGTAATGACTTGAAGCGTCTTGCCAAGGCCCATGTCGTCGGCGAGAATGCAGCCGAATCCGATTTCCAGATTCTTGTACATCCAGGAGTAGCCGCGCATTTGGTACGGGCGCAGTGTGGCGTTCAGATTTTCGGGCAACGGGATTTCTGTTTCGGCGCGCCAGGCGTCGAACTGTTGCTTGAAATCGCTTGCCATTTCCACGGGGATATTGTCGCATTCGCCGGTGAAGCAGGCTTGCACGAGCTTGGCTTGCGTGATTTCTGGAACGGCGTCTTCTTCGAGAATTTCGCCATCGTTTGCGGACGATTCTGCGGTTGTACCCGTAGCGTTTGAAGCGTCGGAATTCACGGACTCTCTGTCGCGAGACTTCGCGGACTTTTTGTCGGCTGCGCCGGACTTGCCTTCAATTTTATCGCGGATGGATTGCAAATCTTGTTCGGTTACTTGCACGTACTGCGACTTGTATTTTAAAAGTCCGTCGGCTTGTTCGGCAAGTTCCAAAAATTCCTTTGCGGAAATGTTTTCGTCACCGATGGCTATTTCCCAATCAAAATCGAGAAGGTCGCCTGCGGTAAATGCGCCAAAGCTCATGCTGCCTTGCAAGCGCATTTTGGGCTTCGGCTTTCCGATGTTCAACAAGTTCTTTGGAATCTCGGTCTGGATGCCAAACAATTGAAGTTTCTTGAGGCAATCCTGCAAAAAGTCGAGGAGTTCTGCACCGCGCATTAAAATGGGGGAGTTAGCGCGACGTTCCAAGTAAGCGTCAAGCGGCTTGAATCCGTCGGCGATGCCGTTCAAAACGCTTAAAATCGAGAGCAGGCGAGAGTCGTTATTTTCGAAAAGTTCCGAAAGCGGCGTGCGCTTGGTTCGATTTTCGCCAATTCCAGCGCTAGTATTCTCGCCAGCATTTGCATCATCAATTGTGCCGACGTTCGCCGTTCCATCATCATCGCAAACAAAAACTTCTAGCGCGACATCGTCACCGGATTCGTAACAGACAAAAAGAATCTGTGTGCGGCAACCAAGGCAAGAATACACCGAAAGCCATTGCTGGATTTTACCCGGAATCGCGTGGGCGTTGTTTGCGAGCTTCCCGGAAACGCTATCGAAAAAGAACGAAAGCAAGTTGCCGTGATTCGTCTTGAGCGGCGTCTTGTACGTGCGCGCAAACTTCAACAATTGCGAAATGAACAGCGAAAGAATGTGTTCTGCCGGTTCTGCAATTTCAAAAAATTCTTCGTCCTTGCAAGTCCATGCGAGTTCTCGCGGAGCGGTCACTTCGAGGTCTGCGACAATGTAGAGTATTTCGGGCAACATTTCCGCAGGGAGCCAGCGCATTTGCGCGACGTCTTTCCCGATCCAGAATACTTGCGGGTAAATCGCTCCGGTGCGCACGAGGTAAAATGCCACTTGCAACATCAAGTGCAAATAGCGCACGGAATAATGGTGCCACGAAAAATTTCCAGCGCTCAAGCAACAGAGCGCACCCATCACGTTCTTGACGGTGAGATTGCTGTCAAGAATTTTGTTTGCAATTGATTGCTCGAAATTCCAATGCCAACCGGGCTTGTGGAAAAGTCGCAGTTGCTCGTTTTCCATGAGGAATGTTTTGGCGTTGTTCACGCGGAACTGTTCCGAAAATGCATCGAAATTTTCAAAGTCACAAAAGAACTTGTGGCATGCTTGGAGTTCGTCTGTAAAACTCTTGCGGAAGTTCCCGGCGGGGCAGAACTTCGGAAAATTCTGCAGCATGGCCGGCAAAATGTGCGAGTAATCTTTCCAGCTCTTGAAATCGAACGTCGGCAATTGCTTTGGTGGAATGTTGTTTTGCGATTCGCGACCCGAACCTTTATACCCACCAAATAAACTTGCACTTGCGTCTTCGGCATGGGCTAGCTCTGCGGCTTGTTCCGCTTCAATTTCTGCGCGGTATCCAGCAACAGTTGCGCTATCCCCGGTTGCGATGGCGCGGTCCCCGGCGGCATTCCCAGTTGCTGCGGCATTCCCGCCAGCGTTTCCACCAACATTCCCGGCAGCGTTCCCTGCATCCTCGCTGTTCTCACCACTTTCTCCAACAAGTCTTGTAGCCTTACTGAAGGATCGTATAAGGTTTGTTTCAGCGGGCGCCTCTATTTCCATCGATTCCGGCTTGTAGTCCTTGATGAATTCAAGATCAAGTCCATGAATCTTGAAAAGGACGTTGGGTTCGTTGTCGGCCTGTTCTGCAATTTTTAGGAATGTCGCAATGAGGTACTTGCACGGGCGTTCGTCGCGGCAATCGCAACCCATGTTCACCTTTGCCGGGTCGTCGAAAAGCTGGAGCCCGCTCTTGATCATCAGAAGTTCAAGCGACGGACTTAAGGCCTTGTTGTTGAACGCCAACAGCTCCGCAGGCTGCTGCTTTAAAAAGTTCACGAAGATTTCGGAAGATTCTTTGGAAAACTTCGGAAAGACGATATAGTTGTTGTGGAGTCCGCCATTTGGGCCTTTCACAACGGAAATTACGCGATTATCAATAATATCGACATTCGTAACTTGACCGCGCGAGGCGAACTTGATGCCCTGCAAAATAGCTTGCTCGCTTGCCGTTGCAAGAATCGACGTAAGCCACTTGTTTGCCCACCAAGTCTTTCCATAACTTCCAAAATCCATGCTCCCAAATATAATAAAAAGTGCTCAAATGAACAAATTAACGACAGGTTAAGCAGTGAGGACGGATAGAACATCAAGCACCATTTGTTTTTTATATTTGATATAAGAAAAAAGAATGCTTTGGAATATGCTCTTCCCACTCTAAAAGGAATAGAGATATGAAATTGAATAAATACGTACTAGCTCTTGTGGTTGGTATGCTTTTGGTTGAATCGGCCTGCGCCAAATCATCGTTCAAAGGTTTCTTAAAATCTTTAAGCAATGGAAAACAGAAGCAGGAAACCACGGAATCTCAAACGACTGTCGATTCTCCTGCACCGGCTAATTCTCAAGCAAAGACTGCGGCTCAAGCCGAAAATACGTTTGTGGATTCCAGAGACGGTACTACATATAAATTTGTGAAAATTGGTGATTTGGTCTGGATGGCGCAGAATTTGAATTATGGCGATACCATAGCGGCTCCGGGACTGATTGGAAATTCCTGGTGCTATGACAATGATAAACGCAATTGCGCTCAGTATGGACGTCTATATTCTTGGTCTGCCGCGATGGACAGCGCCGGAAATGTTTCGAAAAATGCAAAGGGCTGTGGCAAAGGAAAAAAATGTACTCCGACTTACCCTGTTCGCGGAGTTTGTCCGGAAGGTTGGCATTTCCCTGAATTAGCAGAATGGCAGAATTTAGCGGATGCTGTAGGTAGAAAAAAAGATGCCTTGCTTGCAAATATTTATTATGGAGCTAAAGATGAATATGGTTTTGCGGGGCTAGCAGCGGGTAACCGTAGATTTAATGGTACTGATACCGTATTTTGGGGGCTTGCTAGTAATGGCCATTTTTGGACTTCCACGGAATACAATGAAACGGAATCTATTGAATGGGGGTTGGGAAATAATCAATGGTCGTATGGTGAACCTGGTTATGGAAAATCAGCAGGATACTCCGTTCGTTGCGTAAAGGATGATAGTCTTGCTGCTACAAATGTGGTGTTCCATGATTCTCGTGATGCGAAGGCGTACAAGGTTGCAAATATTGATGGCGTTGTGTGGTTTGCCCATAATTTAGATTTCAAGACAAAAGAAAGTTGGTGCTATGCAAATGGCGAGGAAAATTGTGTAAGATTCGGTCGTCTTTATTCATGGAAGGCCGCTCAAAATGCTTGCCCTAGTGGATGGCGCCTCCCTACGGATAGCGAATGGCCGACTATAATGGATAACGTCGAAAGGCTTGGCGTCGAAGCTTTTGGTAATCGCGATGCTAAGGGCAAATATGGATGGCCCATTCGAGCTGAATTTTGGACGAGTGGCGCTACGGGTAGTAAGGGTAAGTTCTATTTCTATGACTTAAGTACAAAAACGGGCAAATTTGATACGTTCAATAAAAAAGGTGCCAAATCCGTCCGTTGCGTCAAGAAATAAGATCCTAGGAAAATTTAGCGTTGGAAATAATGATTAAACAGCTTCTCAAAAATCCGTTCATATTGATTACGTCTGTGGCTTTCTTGCTGCAAACGATAATGCTTGTGTTGTTTTACGCTTTGCCGGACCCGCTTGGGCTTTCGATGTCCGAAATGTTTGCGGGTAAAACCATCTGGCAGATTTTCATGGCGTATGGAGCCATCCTTGTGATGTCTTCTATTTTCGGATTTTTGAAGAGTCCTCGTGCGCTTGCTGTCTTTTATGTTATTTACTTTTTCTTTGCTGTTGCGGATTACGAAATTTTCCGCTTCAATCATCAGCGCCTTTCGTATTCGTTTATTCGTACCTATTTCCATTTTTCAAATATCACGGATGCAACGACGGTTTCAACACTTGGCGGCGATGGTATCGGTACTGTGCTTTGGATTGGTCTAGTGTTCTTGATTCTAGCCGGTGGCATCGCGTTTTGCGTGACGTACTCGATTCGTCAAAGACGCATGACCATGATGGAAAAGCGCATTGCAAAGCTTTCGGATAAGAAAGTGCCTGTAACGATGCTTGTTTCGGGAATAGTTCTTTCTATTATTCCGTTACTTTTGTTCATTGTGGGTGCGCGTGGTGTTACAAATTTCCCTTTCCAAATCGATTGGCGTTTTACACTTGGTAAATACACGCTGACGGCTCCGGTGCTGCATATAGCTGGGCTTGAAACGTTTGAATTTTTCCGTGACGGCTATTCCATTACGGATGAAATGATTCATGACATGGATGCTTTTTTGCCTGCGGATTTCGCTGGTGCTCGCTTGAGTGCTGAATATCCGGGCTATCGAAAAGCTTCGACTCACGAATATAAGGCAACGAAACCATACAATATTGTATTCATTTTCGGAGAATCTTACAAGGGCCGTGTGCTGAATCAAATGCTTGCTGGCGATACGTCGCTTGCGCCTGCTTTATGGAAAATGGCAAATGTGGGAGGGCTCTGGTTCAAAAATGCGTTCAGCGGAAGCTACCCAACGGTTCGTGGCACAACTTCGGCTTATCTCGGATTCCCATCGCACCCGAATCGCGATGTGCCTGCGTTCTATGCTTCGAATCACTTTAAGGGATTTCAGGAATATTTGACAAATTACCATCGTGCGTACATGACGGTTTCAAATCCCGTATTTGACCACACCTTACCTTTTGTGGAACGCTTCTATGGTGGCAATTGGCGCGTCGCTGAAGACCCGAAAATCATCGGAACTTCAGATAGCATTGGGATGGACCTTGCAATAGAAATGCTTAAGATCATGCCGACGGATAGCGCTTGGTTCTTGGCGGCAAATACGATTGCAACGCACATTCCGTTCTATGGCTACCCGGATAGTTACGCTGCCAAGCCCGAAGATGCGATGGTCCGTTTCAAGAATGCGTTACGTTATACGGACGAACAGATGGGACGTTTCTTCGAGGCGCTTTACGCAAGGCCTGATTTTGACCGCACGGTAGTATTTGTTGTTGGTGACCACGATACGCCTGTGGATTCTATTGACTATAAAGTTCCGCAACCGCTTGGTGTTTCGGCGGCGCAAATTTTCATGGGGATTTTCTCTGCCGATACAAACCTCTTTAAAGGTCTTGAAATCCGCGACGATGTGGCCTCACAATTGGATATTGGCCCGACCATTTTTGATTTGGCGCAAGTACGTGCTCCGAACCATTTTTGGGGTTATGATTTGCTTGCCCAAAAACGCCCGGCAGAACAGCCTGCGCTATTTTATACTCAAAACGCTTACTATCTCGGTTTCCGCGATTCCGTGTTGACAGGAGGCTTGGAATCCGATGAAGTTTATAAGGGAAAAAACGGCTCGTTTGAGCATGTTTCGGATTCCTTGTCGCTGAAGTGGAAGGCGCATGCCGTTGGTGCAAGCAAAGTTTTGCGTTCGCTTTTGCGTAACGATAATATGCTGCCCCATTAATCTCTGTTTTCCGCAGTTCATCGGAATTTGGCAACGGCTCAGTTTAAGTAGCGTGGAAATATTAATATATTTCTACGCATGAATACGAAAAAGTCGTTTGCTGAAAAATTCTCCCAGTGGTACATTCCACTTATTTGCAGAAATAAATACAAGGCTCTTACCTTCTATATTCTCCTTGCGCTCCTTCTCGCATTCCCGATTCTTGTAAAGCCGGGGCTGAAACTTGATGCGGACCTTTCGCACCTTTTGCCCGAAGATACGCCGAGCGTCAAGGCTCTCGAAGAATCGTATGAGCGCTTTGGCAGTACCGATCGATTCATGATTGCCATCCAGAGCGAAAGCGTGGAGCTGGCCGCGGCATTGCAGGATTCAATCCAAGAATACATCCACAAAAATTGGCAGGGTGATTTCGTCTCGACGCAAGTGGATAACGATAACCAGTTTTTCAAGGACAATGCTCTTTTATATTTACCGGTAAAGCATCTCGAAAACATTCGCGATAACCTCGAAGATTTGCAGCTCGAAATTGGGCGCAAAAACGGCCCGCTCGTTGTGGACTTGCTTGGCGATGGCCCAGCGGATTCTACAAAAGGGGATTCTGCTAAAAAGGAACGCGTTTGGTTCGATGCGAATTTGCCAATGGAGCTTGGCCTCCCCGAAGAAGCGGTGAGCGCGTTTGATGCGTTTTTCAAAAAGAAGGAATCTGCAGAAACAGAAAGTGGAACGGCTGAATGGAATCCGAAAGCTTACCTCCCGGATAGCTTGAAAAACCGTCTGATTGGTAGCCCTGCGCCGGATAGCACTGGCAAGATTCTCTTTAATGCGGTTGTGAATGCTAAGCTCATCAAGCCGTCGACGGACTATGAATTTGTGACGAAAATTCTCGCAAAGACGGATGAACTTTTGGCATTTTTCCGCAGCAAGCAATATCCGGTGCCGACTCGTTTCACGGTTGAAGGCACTTACGAAGGCTTGAAAGAAGTTGACGAAGTTGCAAACGATAGTATTTTCTCGTTCGGCATCAGCCTTGTCTTGATTTTCCTCTTGACCGCGTTCTTCTTTAGGAGTGTAAAGGGCCCGATTTTGGTGACGGGTTCTGTGCTTTATGCTTGCCTCCCGACGCTTGCTTTTACCGCTCTTTTCTATGGCAAGTTGAATCCGTTTACCGTGTTCGTGGCCTCAATTATTTTGGGTATTGGCATTGACTATTCCATTCACATTTTGGGCAATGCGCAGAAACTTTTGAACAAGTACAGTTCTCTGGAAGAAGTTCTCGAAGAAACTCAGCGCAAAATGCTCAAGCCGTTTATCTTGGCAAGCTTCACGACGATTGCAGCTTTCCTCACGCTCTTGGTGGCTCATTTCCGCGGATTCTATGAATTCGGCATTGTCGCTTCGATGGGTGTTCTTTTCAGTATGATGACTTCGGTGCTTGTGTTGCCAGTGTTTGTCGCTTGTATGGGTGGCATTCCGGCGGCTCCGAACAATTCGCTTTTGCCAAAATCTTGGAGCGAACAGCGCATCTATACATTCTTCAAGCACGTTGCGCTTATCGGCTTTGCGCTTGGTGCTGTTGCCTTGTATTTTGCTCCACATGTGGATTTCGAACACAACTTGAAGAACTTGCGTCGCGTGCATACGGATAAGGTTGTCCCTGCTGCAGAACAGAAAATTTCAACCAAGGTGACTCGCGCTACGAACCGCGCTGTGACATCAACGCCTGCGGCCGTGATGGGCTCCAAGGCAGAACAGCTCGACAAGCTTTACGATACGTTGATGATTCGACTCCATGACGAAAAGGATCCGCTGCTTGGCAGTTTCCTTACGCTCAAGAGCTTTGTGCCGCCTGCGGATTCTCAAGAAAAGCGCCTTGAAGTCATCGAAGAAATTCGTGACTTGGTCGAAGCGAGAGTCTTTGACAAGGCGGAAGGCGAAGATTCGACAAACGTGCAAACGCTTCGCAAATTGGCTCAGGTTGAAAAGCCGTTTACCGCCGAAGATGTCCCTGCTTGGACGCTTGACTTATTGCGCGAAAAAGATGGCTCGTATGGCAAGATTGGCTTTATCTATGGCGACTTCCCGAGTTGGGATGCACATGCGCTGCACCGTTTCCAGGAACGCTATGGCAACTGGAATTTTGATGGCGAACGTTTGCGCACGTTCTCTTCGCAGTTCATTTTGTCGGACGTGATTGAATCGGTGAAGGCGGATAGCTTTAACTTGGCATCGGTCATTGTGCTGGTTATTTTCCTCACGTTGATTGTTTCGTTCCGCAAACCGTCGATGTTCTTGGCGGGCGGCGTCTCGTTTGGCATGGGCGCGCTCCTCACGCTTGGCTTGTTGGGTGCCTTGACGTACTTCTTTGAATTCGGAAAAATCAGCATCTATAACGTGATTGTAATTCCGATGACGCTCGGCATAGGCATCGATGCGACGATTCACTTTGTCACTTCTTGGTGTTCAAAGTCTAATAAGGATATGAACCTTCGTCAGCTCTTTGATACGACAGGGCGCAATGTGATGGCTAGCTCCATGACGACAATCGCTGGCTTTGTCGGGTTCCTCTTTACGACCCATCGCGGTTTGCAGGGCATTGGCCACCTCGCTTGCATGGGAATCTTTATGTTCCTTGTGACTAGCGTTGTGTTCTCGATGTTCCTTTGCGGTTCTTGGCTCAAGAAAAAGTGATGAAAAGAAATAATGGCTGAGTTATGTGTAAGATAAATACAATTGTCGTTGCTGGCGGAACGCATGGCAATGAACGGACGGGCGTGAGTTTAGTTGAAAAATGGCTGGCTCATCCGGAGTGCTACGATTCGCTTTGTAAGTCTGCTAAGGTCGATATCGTGCTTGCAAATCCAGAAGCTGTACGCATTAATCGCCGTTATCGCGATTATGATTTGAATCGTGCCTTTTCGCAAACGTGTTTGGATGTGACTGTAGAACCAGCCCAATATGAATTCCGCAGGGCGCGTGAACTGAATAGAATGTATGGCCCGAAGGGTGCTGACACGCGCACGGATTTGATTCTGGATGTGCATAACACGGGCGCGAACATGGGCTATCGCTTGATTCTATCGACCCGCGATCCGTTTACGATGAAGGCTTCTGCAGTGCTCACGCAAGAATTCGAGGATGCCTGGATTTATTACCAGCCCGAAGAACGCAGCGCTTCGCCGTATTTTGGAACAGTCGCTAAAGCGGATGTTTGCATTGAAATTGGCCCGCAGCAGCATGGAACGCTGAATGCCGAAATCTTTGAACGCTCCGAAAAGCTTGTGAAACGTTATTTGGAACTTGCTGAAGAATGGAACCGCGGTGAATTGCAAAAGCGTGAACCGATTCAGGTTGAAGTTTATACGCAATTGCGTGACTTGGGCTATCCGAAACCGCAGGGCGGCGGAGCTATCCAGGCGATGATCCACCCGGAATTGGATGGTCACGATTACCGCGAACTCAAAAAGGGCGACAAGCTTTTCCGCACGTTCGATGGCAAGGACATTCTGTTCGAAGGTGAACCCGATGGACGCTCCGTCTATCCGATTTTCATCAACGAGCCCGCGTATTACGAAAAAGACATCGCCATGAGCCTCACCGTGAAAACCGTGGAGAAGTGGTAGTGTTAACGGGTTGTGAGGTGTGAGGTCGGGACGTTGTCCCTTTGACGCTTTCAGCGTCCGCGGCTGCACTCAGTCATAAAATTATGCAAGCATAATTTTGCGACATTCGTTTGGCATGCTTTTGAGGTCGCTTCGCTTTGAGGAATCGTCATCCTGAATGGATGCGTAGCGAAATGAAGGAACTAGTGCACTCTTGATGTAGGACTACGTCATCCTGAGCACCGCGAAGGATCCAGTGCAGAATCGATTACATGAACCGGAATCTCCTTTAAAAAGTTATTATTGTGGTGTAAAAGGAATAATTTATGACAGACTTTGATGAATCTAGCGTGCCGAGTGCCGATTTAACTCAAGTGACGGGCGAAGAAAGCCTCAAGAACTTTATGGACATTGTGCAGGAACTCAAGGAAAAACCTTGGGATTCTCGCTTGAACGACATCCTCGATGCATTCGAAGATTTCTTGACGATTCGTCCGGAACCGCCTCAGTCTTGGCAAGACAACTACGCTGCTAGCGGAAAGCAATTTGATTATTATCAGATTGTATTGCCAGAAGATTTCCAGGACCCGTACGAAGACGATCTTGGAAATATCAATCGCTTGCGTGGAGAATTTGCGCGCGTGCCGAGCACAATGGCTTTGGAACACGAACTCATCAGCCGCAATTACTTTATTTTCGAAAACGGTCATGCTGAACCGATTCCTGCTCCGCGACCGATTCTGATGCTCGAAAGCAAGGACCGCGAAGATGACGAAGAACCGCAAGAAGGCGACATCACGTGGGATTGCTGCATCTCGATTTTCGCAGATGGCAGCTATGTGGCGTACAACCTTGACCACGACGATGACGAAGAACTCGGTGAAGATTTCAAGGTCGTTTTTGAAAAGCATATCAAGACGCTTTCGAAGTTGCAACTCGTGATTCCCGTGGAAGGCCGCGACTACGGCATCCTCCGCAGCGATGCGTAATTTAGGTATGAGGCGTGA
>Ga0265300_10002741_pt1 | contig 14943 bp, 13 predicted proteins | sample AusTroGonzalo_MG_FD_193482 | JGI IMG/M metagenome (GOLD analysis project Ga0265300, IMG submission 193482) | Bovine rumen microbial communities from tropical cattle in Woodstock, Queensland, Australia - Gonzalo_03 | ecosystem: Host-associated > Mammals > Digestive system > Stomach > Rumen ...
GTCCTTGAGGGCGCAGAGGAGCGTCTTCGTCAGTTTCTCGACAGCGCGCGAGTTCATGCCCGCCTTCTTCATCTTCTCCGAGGTGTTGTAATATGGCTGCATGCCCATCGTCGACGTGTCTACTGTTGACGCATCGTCGATGTCGGGATGCGCTATCTGTATGCGATTGTTATAGACGGCCGGCTTGCCGAACACCACATACTGTGTGCCAATCTTGTATTTCGTCTTGGCAGTCTTGCCGAACTTAAACCACACGAGGTCCATGATGCCCGTACCATCGGTGAAGTGGGCCACCACACGCTCGTTGCGAGGGCCCATCTCGAAGGTCTCGAAACTCAGTATTCGTCCCACCACCTGCACGAACGGCATGTCGCCTGTGAGTTCGTGGACGGTGTATATCCTCGAGCGATCCACATATTTATAAGGGTAATACTCGAGCAGGTCACCAAAGGTCTGGATGCCCAACTCCTGGTTGAGCATCTTCTTGCGGTTGGGGCCCACGCCCGGCAAGTACATGATGTCCTGATCGAGTATGTTCATTTAGATGAGTGTCTCTGCTATTTTGAGGTCGAAAGGCGTCGTTATCTTGATGTTCTCACGATTGCCCTCGACGATGGATACCTCGTGGCCATAGGCCTCAACTACCGAGGCGTCATCTGTAAAACTCTCCTGATAGGGCTGACGGTTGGCAGCCTTCAATAGTTGGATGTCGAAGGTCTGTGGCGTCTGCACCAAGCCATAATCGCTGCGCAACACGTTCTTCTGCGAAGGCAGGTGGCGCAGCGTCTCGACGACAGGCGTCACAGGGATGACTGCTTTCTTCGTGCGAGCCGTCTCAAAGCAGGCACGGATGACATCGATGGCGACGAAAGGACGCACACCATCGTGCACACCCACCACGCCTTGTGCCTCATCTGGCACCTTCGCTAAGCCGTTCTGTACGGAATGGAAGCGCGTCTGACCGCCATTGGCCAACGTATATGTTACGTCGAAATGATATTCCTCGCATAGCTGATGCCAGTAGTCCTGCTGCGATTCTGGTAACACAAGGATGATTTGCAAATCCTTAGAATACTCGCGAAAGCGCTCCAAGGTGCGCATCAACACGGGCTTTCCGCCGATAGGCAGAAACTGCTTGGGAATCTCGCCGCCCATTCTGAGGCCCTTTCCGCCAGCAACGATAATGATATAGTCCATCAGGCCATCAAATGTTTAAAGCGCATACCCTCGGCAATCTGGTCGCTGACCTCACGATTTACCAACTGACTGAGCAGTTCGTAGGCGAAGGGGAAGGCTGCAGCGGGGCCCTCGGCGGTGGTGATGTTGCCATCGACGGTGACGAGGTCGGCGGTATATTGTGCCTTGGTCAGCAGATGCTCGAAGCCCGGATAGCAGGTGGCCTGCTTGTCGTCGAGCACACCCAACTGAGCCAGTACCACAGCGGGTGCGGCACAGATGGCAGCTACTTTCTTGCCAGCCTTGGCCTGAGCCACGACAGCCTGACGAACACCCTCGTGCTCATAGAGGTTTGAGGCACCCGGCATGCCGCCAGGCAGGAACAGCAAGTCGGCATCGCTGAAGTCACAATCACCCACCGTTGCATCAGCAATCATCTGTACATTGTGTGAGGATTTTACCACTCGCTCGTTGCCATTGATGCTCACCGTGACCACCTCTACGCCGCCTCGACGCAGCACATCGACAGGAATCAACGCCTCGACATCTTCGAAGCCGTTAGCAAGAAAAACATAAACTTTTGCCATATTTTCAAAATAAATTTGTACTTTTGCAGAGTAATAACCCTGCAAAGTTACAAAAACTTTACGAATTCAGAAAGAAAAAGTAGAAATATGTCGTCGAAGTCACTCACTTTTGCCCTCTTTGGCAATCTCTATCAGCAGGAGAAATCGGCTGCCATCCAGCAGGTATTGGCTTGCCTGAAGGTGCATGGCGCCCGTGTGGTTATTGATGAGGAATACTATCATTTCATCAACGAGATGTGCGATGTGCATCGTCTTCTGAAGGCTTTGAAGGGCAAAGTCTCTACCTTTTCCGGCAATAATTTCGATGCCAATTTCGCCATCTCGATGGGCGGCGACGGCACGTTTCTGAAGACAGCCTGCAGGGTGGGTGCCAAGCAGATTCCTATCTTGGGTATCAACATGGGGCGACTGGGATTCCTGGCCGATGTGGCATCTGACGATGTGGAGGCTTGTTTGCAGGCTTTGCACCATGATGACTTTGCGGTGGAGAGTCGCGCCGTGATCCAGGTGAAAGCCGACGGACAACCTCAAGACGAGGCTTTGTATGCCCTCAATGATGTGGCCATCCTGAAGCGCGACACCGCTTCGATGATTGCCATCCGTGCCAGTATCAACGGTCAGTACCTGAACACCTATCAGGCTGACGGACTGATTGTTAGTACGCCAACGGGTTCTACGGCCTATAGCCTGTCGAACGGAGGTCCTATCATCGTGCCTGGCACGAAGGTGTTCTCGATGACAGCTGTGGCTCCCCATTCGTTGAATGTCCGTCCCATCGTCTTCTCCGACTCGAGTATTGTCGAACTCGATGTGGAGAGTCGTTCGCATAGTTTCCTCGTGGCCATCGACGGACGCTCAGAGAAGTTCAAGGAGGGCACCAAGATTACCCTTCGTCGAGCCCCCTATGATATCAAGGTGGTGAAGCGATCCGACCATCGCTATTTCAACACGCTGCGCGAAAAGATGATGTGGGGTGCCGATACGCGTTGATTCGTCAGAATAATCAGAATAACAGATACTTACATAATAACAGATTCTTACCTTACTTATTAAAATGAAAACTTACCTAAACCATTTGCTGGTTGTATTTCTTGTGTTCTTATTACTTGGTTCGTTCATTGCTTGCGACAAGCAGGTGAAGTCAAAAATTGTGTGTACCAATGCCGATAGCTTGGTATTTGACGCCATTGACTCTGCCGATTTCGGCAGGTTGAAGATAGTTGCTGACGAGCAGGAGAAGGCGGGCAATATTTCTTCTGTTGAGGCTTGCAGATGGCGTGGCGATGCTCTGGGACAGTTGGGCAGATTGGCCGAATCTGAGGAAGAGTATAAGAAAGGAATGGCGATAAAGACTCTCAAGACCCTCGATGATAGTATTTCCTTCATTGGTTGTGTGGGTGGGTATGTACAGTTTGCAGCTATGCGTCGCGAACATGATGAGGTGCTCCAGACCATCGTTCCTATTCTCGATATGCTGAAAACATTGTCTGTTCCCCAAAAGGACGTAACACTCATGTGTCAGGAAAAGATGATGTTGTATATGTATTTGGGAAACAGCCAGTATTTTTACGATAAAACTGCGGATGCTGAGAAGTCTTTCGAGAATGCTTTTCGTGCTGCTTGCGAATTGGCCGAATCTGAGGAGTCTTGGTCAGTCAGTCAGACGGCAGCGCTGGCTATGCACAATGTCACTATCGTTTATCTGGCGAAGAACGCCTTTGATGTAGTGCCGAAGTGGCTTGGTCGTGCAGATTCATTGGTTCAGTTCTTCTATCATCGTCCTGACGCTCCAGAATCCTATGTAGGTCTCATGAAGGCCCTGCTGGATATCGATCACGCCATGTTGTCTCTTGGACAGAATCGAATCGAGGAGGCTAATAACTATTTCGAGAGTTTCAGTAAGTCTGCTTATGCCCAGACAACTACCGACGGAAGATTTAAAATGTTGAAATACCTGCGAAAGGCCAAGCGCTATGCTGAGGCTGCCGATGCCTATCAATGTTGGGATGAGGCATTGGGCGAGTATCGTCTGGCGCCTTCTGTCGATTTTATTGATATGATAGTGGGCAAATATGAAGTCAATCTGAAGGCTGGTCGCATCGACTCGGCCCTCGCTGCAGCCACTTATGCCTTCGAATATATTGATTCGGCACTTGTCCGAGAGCGAAGGAGTGAGGCTGCCAGACTGGCCACTATCTATGAGACCAAGCAGAAGGATGAGGAGATTGCCCAGCAACAGATAGACCTGAGTCATCAGCGCTTCGTGGCCCTTGCTGTGGTGTTGGTTCTCTTGGTCATCTTCTTTGTCATCTACACCATTGTCCGTCGACGTGCTGAGAGACGATTGGCTGCCATGAGAGCAGCTCAGGAGCGCATGGAGAGTGAGCTTCGCATTGCTCGCGACATCCAGATGAGCATGGTGCCCAGCACCTTCCCAGAGCGCGAAGGACTGGATCTCTATGCCTCGATGTCGCCTGCCAAAGAGGTGGGTGGCGACCTTTATGGCTATGTCATCAATGGGCATAACCTCTATTTCACCGTGGGCGACGTGAGCGGAAAGGGTGTGCCTGCCTCGCTCTTCATGGCGCAGGCCACGCGTCTTTTCCACACGATGGCCTCGCAGGGTTTGCTGCCTGCGGATATCTGTACGCAGATGAATGTGGAACTCTCTGGCGAGGATAATACCAACGGCATGTTTGTCACCATGTTCATAGGTATGCTCGATATGCAGACAGGCCACTTGGTTTTCTGCAACGCAGGCCATAATCCGCCTGTCGTTGGTGGTGGCGAGCATCATGGCGAGTTCCTGGAGATGATTCCCAATGCGCCTATAGGACTATGGCCCGACCTGAAGTACGAAGGCGAGGAGATTGACTCTGTGAAGGGTCGCGCCCTGTTTGTCTATACCGATGGTCTCAACGAAGCCGAAAATACCTCGCAACAGCAGTTTGGCGACGAGCGCTTGCTCGCCATCCTTCGCAACACTCATTTCGACTCGGCCCGCCAGGTGGTGGACACGCTTTATGCCGAAGTGGAGAAGCATCGCGCTGGCGCTGAACCCAATGACGACTTGACGATGCTTTGTTTGCGTGTGTCTTAACGTGCTCTCCCTTGAAGAAAAGTTATTGGATACCTGAAAGAAAAGATGCTAATACCTTGTTTTAAACATAAAACACGTCGTGGTTAATTAAAATCACGACGTGATTTTATATTTTCACGACGTGATTATTTATTTTCACGTCGTGAAAATAATGTTTAGATGCCGTATTAGTTTGTTTTTCTCTTCATGCCGTGATGTTTTTCTCTTCGTATCGTGATGCTTTTCTACGCATGTGTATGTAGATAGGTACGCGATAGGGTGGGAATACCTAATTGTTAAATGATGTAAATAAAGTGCAGAAAAGTTGGAAAACATTTGGAAGGAAAGCAAATAAGTTATACTTTTGCAGTGTTCTATTAAAGTAGTACACTAATACAGAATGTTTTTAAGTTATTAAATAAGTTATGATCAACGTCAACAACATCAGTTTTAAGTACGCAGGACAACGCAACCTGGTATTTGATAACTTCAGCCTCGAGCTGGAAGCTAACAACATCTATGGCCTGTTAGGCAAGAACGGTACGGGCAAGTCAACGCTGCTCTATCTCATCAGCGGACTGCTTCGCGCCAAGAAGGGCACCGTGAGTTTCGATGGCATCGAAACGAAGCAGCGTCGCCCTGAGACCCTGAGTGAGATCTTCATCGTGCCCGAGGAGTTTGACCTCCCTGCGATGTCGCTCAATGAATATGTGCGCATCAACGAGCCCTTCTATCCCCGCTTCTCTCGCGAGGTGCTGGAGGCCTGCTTGGTTGACTTCGAGTTGACCACCGATGTGAAGTTGAACGCCCTGTCAATGGGCCAGAAGAAGAAGGTGTTCATGAGCTTCGCCCTCGCTGCCGGCACCAAGTTGCTGTTGATGGACGAGCCTACCAACGGTCTCGACATTCCCTCGAAGAGTCAGTTCCGCAAGGTGGTGGCTCAGCACATGACAGAGGATCGTACGCTGATTATCTCGACCCACCAGGTGCACGACGTTGAGTCGCTGTTGGATCATGTGCTGATTCTGAGTCGCCAGAAGTTGCTGCTCGACGCCAGCGTGGCTGATCTCACAGAGAAGTACACCTTTGAGTATCGCACGCCCGACGAGATGGACGATGTCATCTATGCCGAACCCTCACTTCAGGGAAATGCCGTGATTGCACCTCGCAAGGCCGATAGCCCTGAGACACAGATTAATCTGGAGTTGCTGTTCAATGCTGTGAACGAAGGAAAGATCTAAGTGAATTTAGAATTGAGAATTGAAAATTGACAATTATGGTACAGTTTAATTTCAATCGATTCAAGCAACTGGCTTGCTGGTCGCTGACCAACGACAAGAGCTATTTCCTGAGGAACTTCCTGCAGGTGCTGGTCATGCTGACGCTGGTGTTCCTGACCTTCACTACAGGACTCATAGGATATCCGGGTGAGAATAGCCATAATGTGTGTGGCGTCATCTCGCTCCTGATGTTGGGTGGTGCCGTTGTCGTAGGTCCTTCGGTGATGTTCCAGAGCATGAAGGGCAAGCACAGCACGGAGTCTCTTCTGATGCTGCCCGCCTCAAATTTCGAGAAATACCTAATGCGCTGGGCCACCTGGCTCATCTTGTTGCCCATCACCATCATGGCTTTGTTTACTGCCGACCTGATTCAGTATTTCTTTAATCTGGCTCTGCACACAGACTATGTGGACTTTGTGGTAACTCATTGTGTCAAGATGGTGGAGGCTATTTTCGCGTTTCATGCTATTGATGGAATGTATGCTTGGGAAACGACAATCACTTGGTTCATCACCATCCTCTGGCTCCAGTCGTTCTATGCCGTTGGTGGCACGTTCTTCCGTTCTCATAAATATGCATGGATTCAGACGTCCATCTCTATCATTTTATTTTTCATGATAACGAGTTGGATATTTAAAAGTGGTTCTGTGAGCGTTCCATCAGACGATACCACACTTGCCAAAGTGATTATTGAGACCATGTACGTTCTCTGGATCGTGTTCAACTACTGGTTGTCTTACCGATTCTTCTGCAGAACTCAAGTGATTGGTAAATGGGTGAACTTGTAGGAAAGGTGATAAGTAAAAGAGTAAAAAGAAAAAAGCGTTATGAAAGACTTTGATATAAAGAGATTCTGCAAGACCTTTCGATGGGTGTTTTCCGTCAATTTCCGCGAGCTGGCCATCTGGTCGCTGGGCTTGGCAGTAGGCTTGTTCCTCGTGAGTACCATTATGCTGACTCTTCGGAGTGGAGATAATCATGATGGTCTTGGCCATGTCACTTTCAATGTGATTTTTGTGATTGTATCCTATCTGGTATGCCTTGGTTCCATCTTTGTGCCCTATACGAAGAAAGGCAAGCGCGAGGCACTCCTGATGTTGCCTGCCACTAATCTGGAGAAATATCTTGCCATCGTGCTCTTTGTGACGGTGATTGGCGGTTTGGCTATCTTCCTGGGGTTTGCCTTGGGCGATACGCTGAGAATGGTGGTGCGTAGCGTGTTTTATGGTGACAGGTGGATGACTATGATTCCTGCTGTGTGGGATATACTGACACCCTCCATCTATCCGGCAAATGGTCACTATGATGTTGTCGAGCCGATGTCGTATTTGCTGATTCATTTCATTAGTGTTGTTGGATCCTTCGTTTGGGTTCATTCGCTCTACATGCTTGGAGGCACCCTCTTGCGCAAATACGCCTTTGTCTTCACGAGCTTGTTTGGCATCGCGCTCATCATGCTGCTGACATGGTTGTTCCGTGAGATGTCTATCTCAACGTCCTGCGTAGAGCTTATTGACAATCACTATGTGCGTGTAGTCGGTATGGGTGATTATATCATTTGCGTTCTCGAATACGTGTTGATTGTCTTCAACTACTGGGCATCGTATCGTGTTTTCAAAGGTTTTCAGTTAATTACTAACAAATGGATGAATTATGATCTTCTCAAGCGATAAAGCAATTTACGTCCAGATGGCCGATCGCCTCTGCGACGAGATCCTGGCCGACAAATACCAGGACGATGACAGAATACCGTCGGTGAGAGAGTATGCCGTGATGCTCGAGGTGAACACCAACACCGCTGTGAAGGCTTACGATGAGTTGGCTCGCGCGAACATCATTTATAATAAGCGAGGACTGGGCTACTTCGTCACTCCAGGTGCCAAGAAGCAGATACTGAAGGAGCGCAAGCAGGCCTTCATGAAGGAGCAGTTGCCCGAGTTGTTCAGACAGATGCAGTTGCTGGGCATAACGTTAGAAGATGTTAAAGCTGCCTATGACCTGCAACAAATCTGACCAAATGTGCGTCTAACGGGTAAAGGTATAAGAATAAAAAGGTAAAAGAGTAAAGTGATACACTTAGAAAACGTAAACAAGACTTATTTTGGTGCTCAGCCGCTGCATGTGCTCAAGGGTATCAACCTCGACATCGAGGCCGGTGAGTTCGTCTCTATCATGGGAGCCTCTGGCTCGGGTAAGTCCACCCTGCTGAATATCCTCGGCATACTGGACAACTACGACTCAGGCATCTACGAGCTCAACGGAGTGCGTATCTGGGATCTCTCCGAGCGCAAGGCAGCCGAGTATCGAAACCACATGATTGGATTTATCTTCCAGTCATTCAATCTCATCTCGTTCAAGAATGCCGTGGAAAACGTAGAACTACCGTTGTTCTATCAGGGCGTGTCGCGTAAAAAGCGACACACCCTTGCTCTGGAATATCTGGAGCGTCTGGGACTTCTTGACTGGGCGGATCATTATCCCAACGAACTCTCTGGTGGACAGAAGCAGCGTGTGGCCATTGCCCGTGCGCTCATCACCAAGCCCAAGATGATTCTCGCCGACGAGCCTACGGGTGCTCTTGACTCGAAGACTTCGGTCGAGGTGATGCAACTCCTCAAGGACCTCAACGCCCAGGAGCACATCACGCAGGTCATCGTGACCCACGACCCCACGGTGGCTCAGCAAACCAATCGCATTATTCGTATCAAGGATGGAGTTATTGAATGAAATATGGCAGACCGCCCGTCGCAATAAGTTGCGCACGGCGCTTACTGGCTTCGCAGTGGCATGGGGCATCTTTATGCTCATCGTGCTGCTGGGAGCTGGCAATGGTCTTATCAATGCCAACCTGAAACAGACAGACCGCTTCCTGAGTAGTTCGATGGTGGTCTTCGGCAGCGAGACGTCAATGCCCTATCAAGGTATGAAGGAGGGACGTTGGATTCACCTGCGCGAGCGCGACATCGACATTACTGACGAGGAGTTCAAAACGGTTATCGACGAGGTGGGCGCCCAGTATTTTACTTCTGGTATCATCAGCAACGGACAGCAATATCTAAGCAGTTCAATTGCCGGCGTCTATCCCAACCATATCAAGATAGATAAGGTGGAGATGATGGAGGGCCGCTTCATTAACAATATCGACATTCAACAGAAACGCAAGGTGCTGGTGATCAGCAACAAGCAGGCCAAGGAGCTCAAGACGCATATAGGACAGTTTGTGAAGGTGGGCAACTTTGCTTTCCAAATTGTGGGCATCTATAAGGAACAGGAGAACGGACGCGCCAGCATGTTTTCGTCATATTCTGCCATCAAGAGCATCTATGGTGCGAGAAACGATGATGCTGGCCGCATCGAGTTTACTTTCCATGGCTTGAAAACGGTGGCGGAGAACGACGCCTTTGAGAAGGGGTATCGTCAGCGTCTGAACCTGGCACATCAGGTACATCCTGAGGACGAGAGCGCCATCTATCTATGGAACCGCTATACACAGAACATGCAGATGCAGGATGGTATCAGCATCATCCGTACGGCCCTTTGGATTGTGGGTCTTTTCACACTGCTCTCTGGCATCGTGGGAGTCTCGAATATCATGCTGATCACGGTGAAGGAACGCACTCACGAGTTTGGTATCCGCAAGGCCATTGGTGCCAAGCCCTGGAGCATCCTGAAGTTGATTATTGTCGAGAGTGTGATTATCACCACCATCTTTGGCTATATCGGCATGATTCTCGGTATTGCTGCCAATGAGTATATGGATGCCACGATAGGTCATACGAAGGTGGATGCAGGACTCTTTAAGGCCACGATGTTCCTTGACCCCACCGTGGGACTCGATGTGTGCTTCGAGGCTACGATGGTGATGATTATCGCTGGCACCATCGCTGGATTGATTCCTGCGTTGAAAGCATCAAGAATACGCCCCATAGAGGCATTAAGAGCTGAATAATATGAGATTGGATATAGATACATATAGAGAGATTCTCGACACGCTGACTCGCAACAAGAGTCGCTCGTTCCTCACGGGCTTCGGCGTGTTCTGGGGGGTCTTCATGCTGGTGGCGCTTATTGGTGGCGGACAAGGCATAAAGGAACTGCTGAGCAAGAACTTCGAGGGCTTTGCTACCAATAGTGCTATGGTGTGGGCACAACCCACTACGAAGGCATATAAAGGTTTCCGAAAAGGCCGCATGTGGAATATGGAGTATAAGGATGTTGCCCGCCTGAAGAGTCGCATACCTGAGCTCGATGTGGTGAGTCCAGTTTTATTCTCGAATGGTGGTACTGCCTACTTCGGTGACCGTAAGACGACAGTAGGTATCAATGGGGTGGAGGCCGACTATCAGCGGGTGAGTGAGCCCAAGATGCGCTATGGGCGCTATCTCAATGATATGGATGTGGCTCAGCGTCGTAAGGTCTGTGTCATCCAGAAAAAGACCTATAAAGACCTTTTTCCTGGCGGTGGCGACCCTTGTGGCAATTTTATCCGTGTGGATTCTGTCTATTACCAGATTGTGGGTGTGGATTACAGTACTGCCGAAGGAATTAACTTTGGAGGCGAGTCGGGCACCACGATGTTGCTGCCCATCTCGCTGATGCAGCAGACTTATAATATGGGACAGAGTGTTCACCTTATTGCTTTGACTGGCAAGAAGGGGGTCGTGATGTCAACGATAACAGACCGCATTCGTGAAACAATTGCTCGTGCCCATACCGTTGATCCAACAGATGAACAGGGCGTGATGGTATTCAATACCGAGGTGTTGTTCCAGATGGTCGATGCCCTGTTCCGTGGTGTCAACTTCCTTATCTGGTTGGTGGGCCTCGGCACTCTGCTCGCTGGTGCCATCGGCGTTTCAAACATCATGATGGTTACCGTGCGTGAACGTACTATAGAGATAGGTATCCGTCGTGCCATCGGCGCCACACCAAAGATGATTCTCTCGCAGATCATCTCCGAGAGTATTGTACTAACGATGGTGGCTGGTATGAGTGGCATCCTCTTTGGTGTGCTGATTCTACAGATGCTGGAACTGGCGAATACCGAGGATGGTATCCTGGCTGCTCACTTCCAGGTAGGCTTTTGGACAGCCATCTCTGCAGCACTCGCCATCGCAGCGATGGGTGTGCTGGCTGGCTTGGCACCTGCTGCACGAGCCATGAGCATCAAACCTGTGGACGCTATGCGAGACGAGTAAAAAGTTAAAAGAAAAAAGTAAAAAGATATAGATATGAAAAAGTATTTCAAACTGATTATCGCAGCAATTATTGCTTTGATTTTCATCGGAACATTCGTGTTCCTTTGGCAGAAAAGCCAACCCAAAGAGGTGCAGTACTCTGAGTTTACGACGGGTATGGATAGCATCCGTAAAACCACCATTATCACAGGTAAGATAGAACCTCGCAACGAGGTGAATATCAAACCTCAGATTTCAGGTATCATTGCTGAGCTCTATAAAGAGCCGGGCCAGTATGTAAATGCAGGTGATATCATTGCCAAGGTGAAGGTGATTCCTGATATGGCACAGCTGTCGAGTGCTGAGAGTCGTGTGCGCTTGTCGAATATTAACCTGAAGCAGGTGGAGACCGACTTTTCTCGCACAAAGAACCTGCACGATCAGAAATTGGTGAGCGACGAGGACTTTGAAAAAGCTCGTCAGCAACTGAAGCAGGCACAGGAGGAGAATGCTGCTGCTGTCGACGCCCTTCAGGTGGTGCGCGATGGCGTGTCGAAATCGAATGCCTCGGCCTCGTCAACGCTGATTCGTTCAACTATCAGCGGTGTCATTCTCGACATTCCTGTCAAGGTGGGTAATTCGGTGATTAACTCGAACACTTTCAACGATGGTACAACTATAGCCATTGTGGCAAATATGCAGGATCTCATCTTCCGTGGCAACATCGATGAGACGGAAGTGGGACAACTCGCCATAGGTGTCCCTATGAAGATCACTATCGGCGCCCTGCAGGACTTACAGTTTGATGCAACACTGGAGTATATATCGCCCAAGGCAACGGAGAGCAATGGTGCCAACCAGTTTGAGATCAAGGCAGCTGTTACGGTACCTTCAGATGGCAAGATTCGTTCTGGCTATAGTGCCAACGCCGAGATTGTGTTGGATGAAGCCAATGATGTACTCTGTGTGCCTGAGAGTGCCATCGAGTTTAGTGGTGACTCTACCTTCGTATATATTGTTAAAGGTGAGGGTCAGCAGAAGACCTACGAGCGTCAGGCTGTGGTCACAGGCCTCAGCGATGGCGTGAATATCGAAATTAAGAAGGGCCTGAAGAAGGACCAGAAGGTGCGTGGCCCGCAGATTATCACTGATGACGATCAAAATGAATAAGATTATGCCAATCATTATTTTTATCTTAGTTGTAGTAGCTGCTTTGTATGCACAACCTGTTAATGCGCAACAGAATTGGTCGCTGAAGCAGTGCTGTGACTATGCCGTAGAGCATAATATCACGATTAAACAGCAAGAGAACCAGTGTCGCCAACAGGAGATACAACTCTCTAATGCTAAGAACCAGCGTTTGCCAGACCTCAGCGGAAGTGCCGGTCAGAACTTTTCGTTTGGCCGTGGATTGACGGCGGAGAATACCTATACGAATACCAATACTTCGTCAACATCGTTTTCGCTGGGTACGAGTGTCCCCTTGTTCACAGGTTTCCAGATTCCCAATAATATCAAGTTGAGCCAGCTGAACCTTGAGGCGGCTACGCAGGATTTGGAGAAAGCGAAGAATGATATTCGTACGCAGGTGGCACAAGCTTATGTGCAGATTCTCTATAACTTAGAAATGGCCGATGTGGCTCATCGTCAGATTAGTATTGATAGTGCACAGGTGGCTCGTTTACAGGCACTCCTCAATATCGGTCGGGCAAGTGAGGCAGAACTGGCCCAACAGAAGGCAACGATGGCACAGAGTCTCTTGACGGCTACACAGGCTGATAATAACCTGCAACTGGCCATCCTTGCCATGACACAGTTGCTGGAATTGCCTACCCCGGAGGGCTTCTCTGTTGTTAGACCAGAGGTAGGTACTGAAGGTGGAAATACCATTGTCACCCCTGATGAAATCTATGCAGAGGCTTTAACAACAAAACCCGAAGTTCAGGCTCAGCAATTGCGCCTACGTGCTACGGAAAACAGTATTAAGATTGCACAGGCAGGTTATTATCCAACGCTGAGTTTTAGTGCTGGACTGGGATCTAACTATTACAAGACATCAGGTTTTAAGGCTGATGGTTTTGCCAAGCAGATGAAGAATAACTTCAGTCAGTACTTGGGATTTAATCTTAGTATCCCCATTTTCAATCGTTTCCAAACTCGCAATAGTGTCCGTTCTGCCAAGATAGACCGTGAGAACCAAACGCTGCAACTCGATAATACAAAGAAAGCTCTTTATAAAGAAATACAGCAGGTGTATTATAATACGGTGGCAGCCAGTCAAAAGCTTCAAAGTAGTTATCAGGCCAGTCAGAGCAGTGAGACGGCCTTTCGTTTGACGCAGGCAAAATATGAGCAGGGTAAAGCTACCATAACGGAGTTTAACGAGGCAAAAAATAACTACTTGAAATCGTCGAGTGACTTGACGCAAGCACGTTATGAATATCTCTATCAGCAGGCGTTGATTCTATTTTATCGTGGACAGGAATTGCACTTCTAATAGTTTGGAATCAACCCCTTTGATGATACCCACCATCATTCTCATATTGGGAATGGTGGTGGCATCTTTCATTCAGCAGACGGGGTATGTTCTTGCAGCCTTTGCTACCAGTGTGGTCCTAACGTGGCTTTTGAGCCGTTGGGAGTTCTTGCAGAGTATCGGTGTCTTATTTTGTGTATTCCTATTTGGCGTCCTGGTTGGACAGCCTAGTTGTCGGACGGTTGTGAATGATGATGTGACGGAGGCCGTTGTGTTTTCTGAACCGTCAGAGAAAAACAAGACGATCGCCGTCGATCTGTTGCTACCAGACGAAGGGCGACAGGTGCGCTGTTATCTTTGGAAAGACGAACGTAGCAAACAGGTGGCATTGGGACATAGTCTGCTGGTAAAAGGTGTGGATAAGGGCTTTATACGTAGTTCTGACTGGCAGTATGGTGGTCGCGGCTTTTCGAAGATGTCACGTCTGGAACGCCTTCGAATGTGGTTCCTTGGTATTCGTCATCAGTTGCTTAGCCGCTATAGGACATTACAAACTGATGATGATCAATATGCCGTTCTGGCTGCCATGACGTTAGGAGATAAATCAGCTTTGAGTAAGGAACTTCGTGATGTCTATTCTGTGACAGGTGCTTCGCATGTGTTGGCATTGAGTGGTTTGCACATGGGTATTATTTTCTTCTTGCTTCATCGACTGACACTTGGACGACGGCATTTCTGGTTGTCACAGGTTATTATTGTTCTTGGTTTATGGTCATTCGCTTTCCTCACGGGTCTCTCGCCGAGTGTCGTGCGTTCGGCCACTATGCTAAGCGCCTATGTCCTATTCTCTTTTATGGGTCGTCAAAGAAATTCTGTCAATCTTTTGTGTTTCACTGCAATTGTCATGCTTTTAGTTAATCCTCAGTCTCTCTATGATGTAGGATTTCAATTGTCTTTCACAGCAGTACTGTCTATCTTGTTATGGCTTCCACTGATAGACCGCTTCCTTCCCGAGAATTATTTTGTAACCCGTCGTTTTCAGCATTATCTTTATAGTATGGTTGGCATGTCACTGGCTGCACAGTTGGCTGTCGCACCACTCATCGTTTATTATTTTGGTCGTTTCTCTACCTATTTCTTGCTTACCAACTTTATAGTGATTCCTCTC
>Ga0265300_10002743_pt1 | contig 14936 bp, 11 predicted proteins | sample AusTroGonzalo_MG_FD_193482 | JGI IMG/M metagenome (GOLD analysis project Ga0265300, IMG submission 193482) | Bovine rumen microbial communities from tropical cattle in Woodstock, Queensland, Australia - Gonzalo_03 | ecosystem: Host-associated > Mammals > Digestive system > Stomach > Rumen ...
GCGGTCGTCGTCTGGGTCTTCTTTGCAGTCGGAGCGCCCTTCACGTCGGGAGAAGCTTCGGAGAGTTCCACAGAACCCACATAGTTGCGGATGATACGCGGAGTCACGAAGATAATCAGGTCACGCTTGGTGACAGCCTTACGGCTGTACTTGAAGAGGTTACCGAGGAGCGGAATGTCCTTGAGGAACGGAATACCGGATTCACTTTCGGTATTTTCGTTACGGGTAAGACCACCGATCACAACCGTTTCACCGTCAGCCACCACGACCTTGGTCTTGGCTTCCTGAGTACTGATCACCACCTGGCCCTTTTCGTCATAGCCGTAAGAGTTGTTTTCGGGGTGCAGGTCAAGCAAAATGCGGTTGTCGCCAGAAACGTGCGGGGTCACAGTGAGCTTGATACCGGTTTCCACCAGCTGCGTCGAAGATTCACCGCTATCGTCAATCACACGGATAGACACCTTGTCGCCCATGAACACCTGAGCTTCGGTGTTGTCGAGGGTAGAAACCTGCGGGCTAGCGAGCACTTCGGTAGAAGCGTCACCCATGATGTTGGAAATTGCAATCTGCAAGTTGTTGTCCAACAGGCTTGCGGTAATAGCAGTCGTTGCATTGCCCACAGCCGGCGAAGCACCACCGTTCGGCAAAGAATGAATGGCTGCGCTAGTACGGGTATCGCCAGCACCGCTACCCTGCGGAGTCGTCACCGTTCCCGGAGTCAGAGCCGTAGTACCCATTCTTGCGGTCCAGTCCACACCGAGTTCGCGAGCGCGTTCGCTGTTCACGACCACGAGCTTTGCGGTAATCATGATCTGGAGGGTTTCCACGTCAAGTTCGGTCAAAGCCTTTTCCATCTGCTCGATCTTTCCGTCGGTATCGTACACGATAATCGAGTTCGTGCGTTCCACCGTCGTAATACGGCCACGGTTAGACTTCATGCTTTCGAGCACCTTCACCAGTTCTTCGGCCTTGGCGTGGTGCACCTGGAAGTTCTTACGGACAAGCGGAGCATTCTGTTCAGCCTGGGCTTCTTCATCGGCAATCTTCTTCTGCTTTGCCTGGTAAGTGCTGGAGCGCTGGATCAAGATGTACTTGTCTTCGATAATCCAAGTCAAGTCGTTCATGCTACAAACGATGTCGAGAGTTTCTTGCCAAGTCTTCTTGGTCACCTTCAGGCTTGTCTTACCCTTCACTTCGGGAGCAAGGATAATGTCCACACCGGCAATCACGGAGACAGAGCTAAACACGGCTTCGAAGTTCATGTCGACGAAACTGAAGTCATACAATTTCTTGTTGGGGGTTTGCACCGTACCTTCGGCAGGAGCACTCCATGCAGTAGTGAGACCCACCACCAAGAGAAGAACAGTAAGGATTTTTGTCATCTTTTTCACTTTTGACCCCCAAGTTTATCGGGAAGACCCATGGAGTAGCGACGGCTCACCCCGAATTCCTGGATCAGGAAGAGAACGTCAGTTTGTGTGATTTTTAAAACTTTTCCGTTGAGAATCTTGTCGCCTTCTTTGACGGTGTACGAGATAGACGGATTCTTGGATTCAACAAGAATTGCAACCGGCACATCCGATTCCCAAATGATACCCACCAGTTCGACCTGGTCAATATTGATACCTTCTTCAACAAGGCCATCGACTTCGACGAACGGGTCGCGACGGCCAAAGGAACTGTAAGTCACGCGGTCTTCGTAGAGGCCATCGAGCTGGCTACCGATCTGCGGAGCATTCGACGTGAGGTTCGTACCACGTTCCTTGTCCACCTGTTTCAGGCGTTCTTCTTGCACAGAGGAAAGTTCATCAAAGAATCCGACAGCGCGACGGTCGACGTAGCCGACCTTGTTGCCGGACTGCACCTTGCGATACAGGCCCTTCATGTCGAGGCTCACGAGACGGTCGCCAAACACAAGGCGCTGCATCACCTGAGAATTTTCGTTCGGGGCGGCGTAGAATTCAGTTTCGTCGGCAACCACAATCAGTTCGCGAACGACAGGACGCAGGTGGAACGTCTGGGAGCCAGAGATAATCTTCTTGCTGCCCTTGTCAAGATTCTTGACGAAGGCGTCGAAATTCGGTTTGTCTTCAGAAGACTTCATCCAGTCGCGAATGAAGATGCCCTTGGGCTGTGCAGACCAGAACATAAAGCCGTCCTTGTTGATTCCCTTTTCGGCAATCTGCAAGACAAACACGCCGTCTTGCACAAGAACCGCAGGCTGCACGGAATTCTTCAGCTGCACCTTGAGGCCGTTTGCACCCCAAGTCACGGACTTAACGATAGAACCGGCACCGATTCTAAATATAGGCGATTTCTGCGGACCGGCAAGACCAATCGTAATGGTGTTGTTCTTGTCGACGCTAGAAACATTCTGCATAACGATATTTTCGTCAGCAACAATGCGGAACTGTTCCAGGCCAGAGCCAATCAGAACCGTCATTTCTTTAAGCTTCGGGAGCAGAGCCGAAATTGCACCGCCTTCGCTGATAGCCTTGTCAATCTGCTTCTGCTGTTCGGCCAAGAGCTTTTCTTGTTCGCGAGCAGCCTTTTCAGCAGCCTTCTTTTCTTCGGCGAGGCGCTTCTTTTCTTCAAGAGCAGCCTTCTCGGCAGCCTTCTTTTCGGCGGCCAAGCGCTTCTTCTCTTCGAGGGCGGCCCTTTCAGCGGCTTTCTTTTCTTCGAGAGCCTGCTTAGCGGCAGCCTTCTTTTCTTCAGCTAAACGCTTCTTCTCTTCGGCAATGCGTTTCTTTTCTTCGGCAGCAGCCTTTGCAGCGGCCTTCTTGTCTTCGATGGCCTGCTTTTCGGCAGCCTTCTTTTCTTCAAGGGCACGCTTTTCTGCAGCCTTCTTCTCTTCGGCTAAGCGCTTCTTTTCTTCGAGGGCGGCCTTCTTTGCAGCCTTCTTTTCTTCAAGCGCTGCTTTTTCTGCAGCCTTCTTGTCGAGAGCGGCTTGCTTTTCGGCGGCCTTCTTGCGGTCAGCAAAAAGCTTAGAAAGCGTCCAGGACTTACCGCCCTTGCTCTTGAGCTTGATCAAGAAGTTGGACTTGTCCAAAGCGATTTCATTCTTGTCAGAAGTAATAGCGGCGCCCACATCCATTTCAATCTTCAAGAAGGGCATGCCCTTGTAGGCATCCTTAAAGACCTTCATGGACTTCACGAACTTGGAATTTGCATCCACATCGTAGTCGCCATCGCCAAGAGCAAATGTCGTTTCAGAGAAACCAACCGTCAACTTCTTCGAAGAAGCATCGTACTTCTGGAAGAACGTCGGCAAGTTCTTTTCGGACGTAAAGGCAAATACCACCTGGCAACCCTTCGCGTCGCAGTTAAAGCGAACATCCTTGATCTGGGCGGCACTCGCAAAAGCCGTAAAGGCAAGCAATAAAAGAAGAATCTTCATTTTCATTATTTGCCCACCTTCTTAGACGTGTACGTAGTCAGGTTGAACGTGACCGACATGGTGATCGGCGTCCAGCCGTGAGTTTCAGACTTTTCGACTTCGGCCTTGATACCCGAATAACGGTTCAGGCGAAGGTTCGTAATAGCTGTCGGGTAATTGAAGTTTGCGATTTCTGCAAACAGATAACCCAGCATGTGGTAGCCCGAATTGACTGCAATCGAGTAACGGTTTTCGATGTAGTGTTCCTTTTCGGCGCGGCCTTCAGGATTGAACTTCTGAATCTGCACCATGGAGCTACGAATCACCGCGTAAAGGTCCTGCAAACGCAGCGGCACCTTTTCTTCTTCGGGGAACATTTCCTTCAGCTTTTCGAAATCCTTTTCGGCCTGGGCCAATTGCATTTCGAGTTCAGCCACGCGGTGTTTCTTGGCGTTGTTCTTGTCCAGTTCAGCCTGAGCCGACTGAAGATCGCGTTCCAAGGATTCGCGCTGATAGGTAAACGGATCCCACATGTAGTTATAAACTAAATGTGCGGCAGCCATAATCAAAAGGCAAATGATTATGGCATATACGTTTCGTTTGTCTTTAAGATCTATCTTACCCATTATCACCCTCCCCAAGGCCAAGGTCCCGCTTGAGGATAACCTTGATGGTGAAATTATAGGCTTCTTTCCCTTCCTGTTTCGAGGTCGAGATGGTCACCAGCGAAACCGACTCGATGCTCACCTGCTTCTCGAGTTTCACCATGTATTCGGCAACTTCCGAGAAGTCGTAAGTGACACCGCGCATTTCAAGATCGAATTCACCCATCTGGTTAATGCTTGTAATCCACATGTTAGGCGGAAGCACCGACGAGATGTTTTCGAACAAAATAACCCAGCGTTTCTTGCTCACCTGAATAGACTTGAGTGCGTTGATCTTCGTGTTGATCACACCCTGCTTCTGTTCGAGGTCGCTGATCTTGGAAAGCAACGGACGTTCGCGTTCCACTTCTTCTTGAACGCGCGTCAGCTCTTGGCTCAAGCCGCTAATGGTTTCGTTAATATAAGTCTGCAACATGAGCACGGCGACAATTGCGACAATCAATCCAACTGTCGGCCAAATAATGCGACGGTCCGTTATCCATGTAAAGTCTTTCTGCTTCTTGCGGTATTCCGGAGGAAGCAGGTTGATGGAAATGGCCAAGGCATTTCTTGTGGTTTCTTTTTTCGTAGACGCCATTAGAATTTCCTCATCGCCAAGCCCAACGCAGGGGCGTAAATATTAGACAAGGCAATAGAAAGTCCGCCTTCGCCGAAAACCTTGGAATCACAAGGCACGAGCCTGAACGGGTTCACCGTATCGGTATCGATGCCTGCGTGTTCCGCGACAAATTCCCTTAGACCAGGGGCGGCGGCTCCGCCTCCGCCCAACAAGATCTTGTCGAGCGGTTTAGAATCTTCCGAAGACGAGAAGTAGCGGATACCGATATCGATCTGCGCCATCAGGTCCTCGTATGCCAGTCGGAGCGCTGCTTCGACTTCAGCTTCAGAGAAACCGTCCACCACGGACAGGTCTCCCTTGCTTAAAATTTCATGACATTTTTCAGAATCAATGCCCAAGTTCATGCAGGTCTTGCTGATGACCATATCCAAGGAACCACCAGCCATAGCACGCATCGAATGGAACTGGCCATCCTGAACAAAGGCTACACTCATCTTCTTTTCGCCGATATTGAAGATTGCAACGGTCTTGTCTTTTTCGGAGTCTTCTACCGTAGCAATGTAAGCGTTAAGCAAGCCAAAAATATCGACATCCAGCGCCGACAGTTTGAGCCCGCGGCGATTAAAGAACTGCGCCCAAGAGTCCAGAAGAGCACTCTTTGCGGCCACCACGTTCACCTTAACGTCGTCACCTTCACGAGAATAGATTTCGTAGTCGATCACGTTATCCTGGTCATCGAAGGGAGGACGGGACTGGGCGGTCTGAAGAATAATTGCGGCTTCGTTTCCGTTTTTCGGGACCTTGACGGACACGCGGTCCACCAGCACACCACCGGCGCCGGCTCCACAGTTCACCGAAGCGACAATTTCGCAGGAATCATCAATCGGGTGGCGAATCAAGAGCTTTGCCATTGCTTCGGCAAGCAGTTCAGCACCATCCTTTTCGCGTTTGCCGTCCTGATCTGTCGGGGCATCCCCTTCGCGCACCTGGATTTCACCGTTTACGATGCATCCATCCGGCACACGTTCCAGGTCGGCATCCAAAACAATCTTGTTTCCGCTCGCGCCATGCAAGACTTTCACGTACTTGATGCTGTAATGGCCAACATCAATACCGACTGTCTCGCGCAAGCCACGGATTTTAGAAATCAATCCTAAAGCCAAAGTTAACTCCGATTGTAAAACATTTCCTTACTAATTCTACCTTTATAAAAGCAGAATGTCAAGCGAAAAATTCATCTAAGTCATTGAAAATGAACTACTTAGACCTGTTTGGTCCACTTTTTTGCCTGTTTTTTTGACTTACTCAGTTCAAACAGGTACTGAAGCACCCTTTCCTGGGTCCAACCGAACTTACCACGGAAAGAGGCTGTAAGGCAATAGTAATTAGGGAAATCCTGGTTTCTTTGGCCTAAATTGCGCAAAATCTCAATTTCCACGTCTTCGTCGCCGAAGCTCGGGAGCTCAAACTGGATACGCATGTGCTGGCCCGGATAGCATTCTTTGGGCAGTCCAATCATGATACCGCCTGCAGAAAGGTCGAGCAAAGTCCCGTACAGGGTTTCGCCATTTTCGAACACGGCCGTTACAGGGAAAGCGACCTGTTCACGAACCCAGCGACGCAACTGACGCTTATCCAGGACTGCAGAATGAGGTAAAACAAAATTTTCAGAATCATCAAGACGGCGGACAGGAACCGTAGTCGAGTAAATGGCGTCGTCCGGACGAGTCCAACGGATACGGATGTCTCGATTGACAAAAGACTTGGCAGGGCCATCGCTTCCATCGTAAGAGATAGCCCATTCCTTTTCGGTACGCCAGACGATTTCGGACCTTTTGATCAAGGTGCCGTTTTCAGGCACCATGTCAATTCGGTCGCCCACATTGAACTGTCTAGTCGAATAGATTTCAGACAAAGGATTAGACGCCGTAAAGTTCATCTTGTTACGCAAGCGCTCCACGGCTTCCACGGTTTCGTCGCGAACCTCGAACACGTTACGGAATTCATAGTATGTCGAAACAGCTTGTTCAAAAAGTCCTGACGAATTCAGAATGGCGTCTTTATTTTCAAAAGTCGACTTTCTGATTATTTTGTCTAAAGTCCTTACTTCTTTATCCGAAAAGCCACGTTCTGCAACCAGTTCATCAAACGCCTGAGTTCCAAACATTTCTTCGTTTTCACGACGGTTATTGATGCGATGAGTTTCCACCAACGCAATCAACGCAAAAACCAAGACAATGATGAATGCAACAAAAGCAATAATCACGGGATGCGGGGGCCACATCAGCAGCTCTCGCCATGCCATAATCAGTTCATTCAATTGTTGCAGCAGGCTAGACATAAGGTTTCAGAACACAGAGTTAGAGTTTCGTCCACACTCCGCTAACGAAGGTTGCTAGAATCGAAGACGGAAGCGTCTTGCCAAGCAACGGAGAATTGCTCACGTGGCCAGCAAAATCCTTCTTGGAAACTTCGTGGGGTTTGTTCGGATCGAGAATCACGATGTTTGCCATCTTTTGAGTATTCTCGTCAAAAGCAGACTTCGCACCGACCAGTTTTGCAGGAGCGATAGACAAGAGCTCAATCGCACGAGCCTCGCCCACTCTAGCGCTCAGTTCCTTCCAGATGGCAGGGAGCGCGATTTCGAGAGCGAGTGCACCCGGCACAGAATCTTCGAAGTTCACTTCGGTATCCTGGCCAAGCACCGGCGTGTGGTTCATGCTGATTGCATTTACCGTACCGTCTTCGATGCCCATCCACAAGGCTTCGCGATCTGCAGCCGAACGGATCGGGGGCAGAATGTGGTATGCGGAATCCAGAGTTTCAAGACAAGAATCATCCAGCAGCAGGTGGTACAGGCCGACATCGCACGTGACATCGATACCCTTCTTGCGGGCTTCGCGCACGAGGTCGAGCGTTTCGCCGCAGGTCACCTGCTTAAAGTGCACCGGCACCTGCAAGAAGCGAGCCATTTCAAGCACCGTATGGGCTGCAATGGTTTCTGCAATGCGCGGAATGCCCTTCATGCCGAGCATGTCGGAATAAGCGCCTTCATGAACGCAGCCATGCTTGCGGAGCGACTTGTCCATAGGCTGGAAGAAGAAACGCTTGCCCGTCATTTTGCCATATTCCATGGCAAGGCGAATAAAGCGAGTCGAAGGAATGGCTTCACCGCCGTCACCAAAGCCAGCAACGGATTCGTCTTCGGCAAGTTCCATCATTTCGGCGAGGCTATCGGAACCGAAGCCCTTGCTGTAGGCGCCCAGGAACTTGATATCGAAACGATTGGCAAAGTTGTATTCCAAATCGGGAGAGTTCACGCGGAACTTCATTGCCGAAAGCTTGTCCGCATCGTCAATCGGATTGGCGGCACTTTCGTACAAGGCGCCGCAGAAGCCGCCGCGGTGCAAAGCTTCGAGACCGTCTGCAAACGTATAGACATCGTCGCGGAGCGGTTCCATAAAGTCAACGCCCAAGCCAAACAGAGCAGGCATTACCAAGGCGCCGTTGCAATCAAACTCTTCTGTGGCTAAGCCCTTTCCCTGTTCAAAAGAGACTTCTTTACGTTCTTCAAAAGACTTGCCGTTCCAAACTTTCGCATTCTTGAGGACGAGATTCTTGATATTCATTTCCTTATGCATTTTCATTTGCACGACCTCCAGCCAAAAGGTAAAGCACTGCCATACGCACGGCAACGCCGTTTGTCACCTGATCCAAAATCACGGAATGTTCACCGTCAGCGATATCGCTATCCAGTTCAACACCGCGGTTAATCGGACCCGGGTGCATCAAGATGACCTTGTCCTTGGCTTCAGAAAGAACCTTCTCGGTAATGCCGAAGAAGTTGCGGTATTCGCGCATGCTCGGGAGCAGAGCGTCGTCCATGCGTTCCTTTTGCAGGCGGAGCGCAATCACGGCGTCGGCGTCTTCGACAGCCTTGTAGACATCGGTTTCCCAAGAGACGCTACCAGCGAGTTCTTTATACTGCAGAAGTTCGGTATTGCGGGGCACCAAGGTGCTCGGGCCGCAAAGCGTAACGTGTGCGCCCATGGTGGTCATGCCCCAGATGTTACTGCGGGCCACGCGGCTGTGGCGGATATCGCCAACGATTGCCACCTTCTTGCCTTCAAGCGTTCCAAGTTTTTCTTCGACCGTGAGCATGTCCAACAGGGACTGCGTCGGATGTTCGTGGGCACCGTCACCGGCATTCACGATAATGGCGTTGCTGTGTTCGGCGAGGAACTTGGGCACCCCAGTCCCCTTGTGGCGGACCACCACGATATCGATCTTCATGGATTCGATATTGCGGAGCGTGTCGACCAGCGTTTCGCCCTTCTTCACACTGGAGTTCGAGCTTGCGAAATTCACTGTATCAGCAGAAAGACGCTTTTCGGCCAGTTCAAAACTCGTGCGGGTGCGGGTACTGTTTTCGAAGAACAGGTTCACGACGGTCATACCGCGAAGGCTAGGCACCTTCTTGACCGGGCGTTCCAAAATTTCGCGGAACTGCTTGGCGTTATCCAAGATAGTACGAATATCGGACTTGGATACCCCCTGAAGTCCGAACAAATGCTTAATCTGAAGTGCGCTCACGTTATCCCTCCACCTCTACGAGGTATACAGAATTTTCTTTGTCAATCGGTTCGATTTGCACGCGGACTTCCTGGTCCTGTGCGGTCTCGACCGTAAGTCCTACGCAATCGGGCGCGATCGGAAGTTCGCGGTGGCCGCGGTCCACGAGCACGCAAAGGCGAATGGCCGCCGGACGTCCGAGGTCCAAAATGGCCTGCATGGCGGCACGCACCGAGCGCCCCGTATAGAGCACATCGTCCACGAGAATCACCGTCTTGCCTTCGACCGTGGCCGGCATTTCGGTAATGCGCATTTCGCTAGAGCCCATGTGGGTGCGGTAATGGAAGTCGTCGCGGTAGAAGGTCGCATCGAGGCTACCCATCGGGACATTCTTGTTAAACTTTTGACTTAAGCGTTCGCAAATCTTTTTTGCGAGAGGGATTCCGCGGCTTGCCATGCCGAGCACCACCATGTCATCGGCAGTCGGGTGCATTTTGGCCAGTTTTGCCGCCATTTCGTCGAGAGCGAATTCCATTGCCTGGGCAGACAGAAGCTCTCTGATTTTTTTACAGTTGTCTTTCATATCTATGCCTGAATCTAGCATTTTTTGGTGTTTTTGGACGAGAATCTTTTTAAAAGAGTCTTAATATTTGTATATATAATACAGAAACCATAAACCCCGGCAAAAGCCTTGTCGGGACATTAATAGGAGATTTTATGTTTAATCAGCTTGGCAAACCCGAAGCAGGCGAAACCATCGCCATCATGAAGACCAACCACGGCACCATGAAGCTGCGCATTTTCGAAGACATCGTCGGCGAATGCGCCACGAACTTCGTTGAACTCGCCAAGCAGGGCAAGTACGACGGCGCACCGTTCCACCGTATTATCAAGGACTTCATGATCCAGGGTGGCGACTTTACCCGCAGAAACGGCACGGGTGGCCACTCCGCCAAGGGCCCCGGCACCACAATCGGTGACAAGTATGATCCGCGCCTCACCCACATGCGTGGCGCCCTGAGCTGGGCAAAGACCGCTATGCCGAACTCTATCGGCAGCCAGTTCTTCATTGTCCACGGTGACAACGTGCACTTCTTGGACCACGACCAGGTTGGCCCCGGCCCCGCTGACGGTTACTCTGTATTTGGCCAGCTGTACGAAGGTTTCGAAGTCCTCGACGAAATCGCAGGCGTCAAGACCGACCGCCGCGACGCACCGTACGAAGAAGTTATTATCGAATCCGTGACTATCGAAAAGGCATAGCCCCATTCAGAATTCGGAGTTCGAAATTCGGAATTAACCCCTGTTAAAACAGGGGTTTTTCTTTTATAAGCCGATGCTTGTTAAGCCTTTGGAAAAAAATTGCATTTTTTTCGTCAGCCACCCTTGACAATTCAAAATAGTTCTTCTATATTTGGCGTGTCCTTCGGGGTTATAGCTCAGTTGGTAGAGCGCCTGCATGGCATGCAGGAGGTCAGGAGTTCGACTCTCCTTAGCTCCACTAGACAAGAACCGTTTGCAACAGCAAACGGTTCTTTTTTTCTATATCACAATAAACCTGCAAATCAAGCGACCTCGCCCGCTAGTTTGTAATAATTTTGTATTTTTGTGGTATGGATACTACAATCTTGAACAAACTCGCTAAAATCACCCGCAAGGGAATGTTCTTGGGTACTATGGCAAGTTTCGCCATGATGCCTTCCACGTTTGCCGCCGAATGTAACGAAAAGACCATGGATGCCTTCGCTTACGAAGATTGCATCAAGGCCAAGTCCGGCGAAACAGTATCTAACGACAACTTCGGTGCAAGCGCCGAAGCGAACAAAGTCAATAACGCCGACGGCATGGCTCAAAAGAAAGTTCTCAAAGCAGAAGAACCGACTTACCGCCCGTTCAACCGCGACGCTTACTTGACCTCGAGCTTTGGCGAGAACCGCGGCACGCGTTACCACGCAGGCTTTGACTATTCCACCCAGATGGAAGAAGGCTGGCCCATTTACGCGCCCGAAGACGGTAAGGTTGTAGAACTTCGAGTTTCTCCGTTCCACTACGGAAAGCTGATGCTCTTCAAGGGCAACAGCGGCAAGACCTGGGCGTTCGCTCACCAGAGCAGCTTCGGCAAGCTCGACGACCAGATTATCAAGAAACAGTATTCCTCCAAGAAGAACGACGTTACCATCAAGACAAATGCAAGCTACAAGAAGGGCGATACGCTCACCTTCTCGGGCAGCACCGGCATTGGTAACCCGCACTTGCACTTGGAAGTGCGCCTGGACAACGACCGCATCATTAACCCCGTGCAGGCTGGCGTCGTCATTACCGACACCTTGGCTCCGCAGATTTTTGGCGTTGCCGTTTGGCAGGGCAACCACCTCGCCGTTACCAACCCCGAAGCTCTGAACAAGGGTTGCGTCGAAACGCCTGTGAAAAACGAATTCAACTTGAGCATGGCCGTAAAGATTGCAGACTACAGCCGCGAGCCCAAGGATAATCCAATGTCTGTACGCCGTCTTACAGTGTGGCGCTACGACGAAAAGATTTTTGAAGAAATTCTCGACACCCTGCGCTACAGCAAGATGGCTCTCATTCGCGACCAGCTCTTGTGGGCCGAAGAAGCCGACACCGCTGGTGACTGGCACTTTGTGAACGCCAAGCTCGCTCCGCTTTCGACTTACACCATTGAAGCCGAAGACTTTAGCGGCAACAAGGTCAGCAAGAAGTTCACGTTCCACCCGCGCTGTAAGAGCGACAAGCCCATGCAGTTGTACAAGGATCAGGCTTCCCCGCTGTTCACCTTCTTAAGCCGCCCGATGCTTGACTTGTTCCGCTGCAAGAACGGCATGAAGTTTACCGCCATGGCTGGCGACAACATTATTGAAGAAGACATGTGTAAGGCATTCAAGCCCGCACCGATTACCATTGGCCGCCTTCTTGAAATCTACCCCGAAATGACAAGCATCCACTACACCGCTGATGCACGTTCTACGGGTGACGGCATCGCAGCCGATGCAAGCATTGAACTTTACTCCTTCAACCAGTACCAGAGAAGCGTGAACTGGTCTACTAAGGTTGGAAACGTGGGCATTACGCAGAAGCTTACCGGTATTCCTACCGGCCGCGACACCACCAAGAAGATTCTTGCCGTGACTCGCACGCATACCGACAGTCTGGATTACTTTGAATTCCACCCGAAGGGCATGCAGCTTGGCAACTGGACGGTTTGCGTTGACAATCCGGAAAACAACCAGCCGCTTTACTGGCTCGGCGAAACCACCCGCAACTGGTTCTACTTTAGCAAGCAGACCAAGGGCAAGAACCGCTGCGCAACCATGAACGAAATTCGCGATATCGCAAACATCGAAAGCAGCGAAGCTCCGACTCTTGGATTCCCCTACTGGTCTGACATGATGATCAGCGGCGTGCGTCAACCCGCCCTCAAGATTCCGGTGCAGTTCAAGTATGCAGGCATTCCTGACGGCAACGCCATTACGGTGCAGGTCGGCAAGAAATGGGTCGCTGCCGAATACGACTCTGAACCGCGCGAAATCGTCGTTGAAGGCGCCCAGCTCCCCGAAGAAGGAACCTTCACCATCAAGCTCGTTGACGAAGCCGGTCACAAGGCAAGCTATAACGTAGACATCCCTGAGATGTAATATGGCGCGCCTGACCGAAGCAGAAGCACTAGACTTATTTTTAAACGCGCCCCTCGACGAACTCTGTGCCCGCGCCAATGCCGAAAAGGAACGCAGGCATGGGCATTCCGTGTATTGGGTGAACAACCGCCAGATCAACTACACCAACGTGTGCGTATTGCACTGCAAGTTCTGCGCGTTCTCTAAAATCAAGAAAGATAGCCCTACTGCATACGACTGGGACTACGACACCATTCGTAACAAGGCTGCCGAAGCCATTGCAGGCGGCGCCCGCGAACTCCACATTGTAGGCGGGCTCCATCCGGACCATCCCTTCGATTACTACATCGAAATGCTGCGCAAGTTGCGCGTGGAATTCCCGAAGGTGAACTTGAAGGCGTTTACCGCTGTTGAAATTTGCCACTTCGCAAAGATTTCGGGACAGACTCCGCTGCAAATCATGAGCACCCTGAAAGAAGCGGGCCTTGACGCACTCCCCGGTGGCGGTGCCGAAATTCTGGTGCAAGATGTTCGCGACCAGATTTGCCCGGGCAAGGAAACTGGTGAAGAATGGCTGGACGTTCATCGTGCGGCCCACAAGATTGGAATCCCGACGAATGCGACCATGCTCTTTGGCCACATCGAAAAGATTGAAGACCGCATTGCGCACATGAAGATGTTGCGCGACTTGCAGGACGAAGCTCCGGGCTTTTTCGCATTCATTCCGCTGGTGTACCATCCGGAACACAACGCGTTGCATAAAATCGTTCCGAACATCACCAGCGAAGAAGACATTCTGCGTACAGTCGCCGTCGCAAGACTTTTCCTCGACAACTTCCCGCACATTAAGGCCTACTGGATTCAGATGGGAATCGAGACAGCCATGAAGGCGCTCCACGCCGGCGCCTCTGATTTGGACGGCACGATTATCGAAGAAAAGATTACGCACGCCGCCGGCGCCACAGTTCCCGTGGGCATGAGCCCCGAGCGCATGAAGAACCTCATTTTGAATGAGGGGCTCACGCCAGTGGAGCGCGATGCCCTTTATGAACGATTCTCTTAACGAGAATCGTTCAATAGACTAGGAGAGGCTCCGCCCCTCCTAAGACCTTCCTTTTCCCAATATGGCGGATTCTCTTAAATAGGAAAGGCGGCTCATGGCCGCCTTTTTAATTACAGTCTCATCTAATTACTGACGTGTAAGAGTCTTGTACTTAATAGGCTTCGGATTGTCGGCGTCTTCGCCAAGGCGCTTGCGGCGATCGGCTTCGTATTCGCTCCAGTTGCCTTCGAACCACACCACCTTCGAGTCACCTTCGTAAGCGAGGATGTGCGTAGCGATACGGTCCAGGAACCAGCGGTCATGGGAGATAATCACGGCGCAGCCTGCGAACTTGAGGATAGCCTGTTCCAAAGCCTGCAAGGTTTCGATGTCCAAGTCGTTGGTCGGTTCGTCGAGGAACAAGAGGTTGCCCGGCTTCTGCAGATTCTTAGCCATGAGCACACGGTTGCGTTCACCGCCGGAGAGCGTCGTGAGCTTCTTCTGCTGAGCGGCACCGGTGAAGTTGAAGAGTCCGCAGTAAGCGCGGCCGTTCATCTTGCGGTCACCCACCATGATTTCGTCGTTACCGCCGGTAATTTCTTCCCACACGGTCTTGGAATCGTCGAGGCTGTCGCGGCCCTGTTCCATACTGATGATTTCAACAGTCTCGCCAATCTTGAGCGTACCGCCATCGGGCTTTTCCTGGCCCGTAATCATCTTGAACAAAGTAGTCTTACCAGCACCGTTGGGGCCGATAATGCCCACGATGCCAGAACGGGGCAAACTGAAGTTCAAATCGTCGAAGAGCACCTTTTCGCCAAAGGCCTTCTGCAAGTGTTCGGCCTGAATAACGATGTCGCCCAAGCGCTTGCCGTTGGCAATATGAATCTGGGCCACCTTGATCTGTTCGCGAGAATCTTCGGCCAGCAAATCTTCGTAAGCCTTCAAACGAGCCTTGCTCTTGGCCTGGCGAGCCTTCGGAGAAGCCTTCACCCATTCCTGTTCGCGAGCGAGGCGCTTCTGACGGTCAGATTCGCCCTTCTCTTCGTTCTTCATGCGTTCAAGCTTCTGGTCAAGCCACTGGGCGTAA
>Ga0265300_10002745_pt1 | contig 14931 bp, 18 predicted proteins | sample AusTroGonzalo_MG_FD_193482 | JGI IMG/M metagenome (GOLD analysis project Ga0265300, IMG submission 193482) | Bovine rumen microbial communities from tropical cattle in Woodstock, Queensland, Australia - Gonzalo_03 | ecosystem: Host-associated > Mammals > Digestive system > Stomach > Rumen ...
TGCAGCTTGTCAGCCATTTGGTCACCCCCTTTACTTGGTTATACTAAACCCGTGAAACTCAACCGACTCAATTATATCCGTCAGTCTTGCAATAGCTTCTTCTTCCTCAAACTCTGTTTCGGTGTCTGAAGGCTCGTAATCTACTACTATAGTAAGGTCGTTAGTACATATCTTAGCGTTCATGACCCCTTTGAGTTTGCGCATTGTGGTACTCATCTCATCTTCATCTTTGCAGTTGATGATACCAGTAAGTTGCATTATCCTCACCTCCTTTTAATGTGCGCCCCCTACCATTCAATTATAGCACTTTTTTTGTACTTTGTAGCCTTTCTTGAATATACTGATGAAATAGTGCGCCGGCACTTCTTTCTTCATGGCAATTTCCATAGCGTCTACAATATCACTCATGGAATACTTCCCACTAATAAGGTCTGATAAATACTTCATCTGCCATTCAAGTAGTTTAATCTTACCAGCCACATATAACACCTTATCATCAATTCTAAGGCGATTTGAGGCTGTTTTTAGCGTCCTTTCAATGTGGACTCTATCCAACACCCTACATAGGTATAAACAAGCGTCAGAAACGCTCTCACGGCCTGCTAGGGCTATTATTTCTTTTAGCTGCTCCATAGTCATTGGATGGCCGCAACATTCTCCAGTTTTTTGGATATGACGGATTCTGCGATATAATCCCTCACTTCTTTCTGTTGGTGGCACCAGCTTAATAAACTCTGGTAAGTCTTTTTGTATTCGTTCTGTCATAGTTTCTAATCTAGACATCGTTCGTACCTTTCTGAGGGATAAAGAATGCTCCCTCGTTTTCGGAGGGAGTCCTGCATAAGTACGACTTACCTCCATTATATTTGATATCTCTAGCGATGTCAAGTCGTATTTATGCATCGCTAATTCACATTATAACTCGTGTCAAAACGCTTGTCCATACCATTTTTAGGTATTCTATGATAAAATAAACTCAGGCAGGTGCCCACCCCCTCTATTCCTGCCTCCCGGAGTTCGTTCTTCTTTCGGTTACAACTCCGGGTTATTTTGTTAATTAACTGTATATTTTAACTGTACTTATAAAATACCGCCTTCTAATTAGAATACTTTGCTTACAAAGTAAGCTTTCTAATTAGAATAGTGGTACTTTTAAGGGGTATTACCTACATATTCAACATCAGTAATCGGTCTAGTAGATTGTAGCTGAAGCGAACCACTACCCATCGTAGCGTTGACATCGAAATACTGCTCGTTTCCCTCCGGCGCAAAAAATGTAATCCATTTTGAATTATTCTGTCTGGTCAAGATAATTGGTTGCGTTCCATTATCATAGGTGATTTTATGGTAGAAATACTGAAAATCATAGTTGCTATTCTGATAAACATTCACATTTAATAATAGACCCGCCTTTTTTGCGGTCTTAAGCGCCAAAATCTCCCGCTTAATCTGTATTAGTCTAGCTTGTAATAGATCTCCACGCATTAGTAAACCCCATCGTAATAATCTTCATACGAAACCGACACCGTAAAATCGCTACTAGCCGTAATTTCCATAGTATAATTGACTGATACCGAACCACCCTGCCATATAGTTTGAGCGTCGCTATTACCATCACTATCTGAGTATACAATCACCGAGAATTGCCAGACACTACCGCATTTCTTATTCCAAACTGAAACGCTACGAGCGTTCAGACCATAATTACTAACATCTCCAGCGTTATTCTTAAGTTGGCAAGAACAAATCATCGGCCCTGTAGCGGATGTACAGGTAATGATTGCCTGCTTAGCGCTATAAGCGTATGGTGGAGGTGTAGAGCCATGCCAAATCGGAATAGCCAAAGCAAAAGTAAGCGCCTGAGTTTTTGAGGTAGTCATTAGTTGCGTGGCGGTCTTAACCGGGCAAGTCTTAAGTGCCACGATTTCTTCTTCCATCCGCCGGATTCTTTCGTCAAACATCAGCTATTCTCCGTAACAGTTAACGAAACTATAGGCGTAGACGCTACGGCATAAACAGTAGGTATAGGGGTAGGGTTTTCATCGTTAAAATCTACAATAGTAACTGTAGCTGTCCTAGTTGAGCTATTGAAACTAGGAGCTGAGATAGCCAGAGGGTTTTGGTCATTACTATTATCCTCAGCTGCCAATTGTAGAATCGGTGGGAACGCTCCATCACCAAAAGTTACAACGGCTGTATAAGTTGCCGGCGATAATGACGAAGCCTGAGTAGGAGAATTTGAAGCCTCTGAAAGACTAATCATACCAAGCCCCCTAGTATGGGCAGTCTTTAAGTCCCTTAGTTCCCGTTCAAATTGCTTAATCTGACCCTCAAACACCGGTGACCCTTTCCAGACTTGGCTTAATTTCTTCAGCGCCATTAGCGCTAACTCGCACTTCCAGTTCGTTCACTCTAAATGTTCCAGATGTCATACCGGTCAAATCCGCGTTGTTCTTAATCGTAATAATATCACCGAGCCAAATCTTATTCGTGCCATTCGGGGTCGGAGCGAGCCATTTCCCATTAGTAGCCACCTCTGGACGCCAAATCGGGGTAGACAGTATGTATAATTGCGTCGCAGCCTTCTGGTCAAGCGTAACCTGTCTTGTAACGCTAGAATATGATTCTAGCTTCTCACAGTAACCGTATTCAGCCACGGCGCTATTATTTGAAGCCGTAGAAATAATAGTAGTGTTTTCATCAGGGTTCGCAGAGATTTCGCCATAACCAATCGCTAAGACAAAAGAAGCATAGTCCATCTGCTCTGGAGCCGAAATGTCAGATAAGCTCACCCGACGAACATCTGCCGGATATTCAGCCACCCAACCTGTAATCACATCTCCAAAGTTGCTCTCGCTCTTGACATCATATTTCTTATCAGGGTAGAAATATACATCAAATGGCCCAGCGCCCTCGGTATTATCGCACCGGTCTGTGATAAATTCCTTCACCGGCTTGTAATTATCAAAAGTGTTCGTAACGATAGCCAGAGTATCAATATCATTAGCCACAAATCCAAATCCCTTGCCAGCATTAGACGAACGAGTATTAGCAAGCGTGATAAATTGCTGTACCATAGCACCCATCCGCGCTGTAACCGTCCCATAAGGCAATTTGGTGCCATCGTTGAAGATATATACACCAGCCAACAGGTTCAAATAGCCGTCAAAGTGTAAATTCAAATCTGCGCTCGCATTTTTTGGATAGTACGCAGGCATAGTAGCCAAAAATCCCCCTAATACTTCTACGCCATCACGTACTACCCGGCATTCTAACGCATAAGGCTTTAACATCGTAGCTACATCTGTATGATGCTGACGGCACCATTTATCAAATAGCCTATCATTCAAAGTAAAGTCAATGGAATCAGCCCCTTTTTTCGTTCTTCGGCGAGTCCACACTAACTTTTGGGCAATAGGCCTCACATCCCCTACTAGATTGCCATTGATGTATAAATTCAATCGGTATTGTGCGTTGTTAAACATTATCCAATCACTCCTTGCCATTGTAATAGACTTGCAGGTGCACCTTGTGAATCAGCCACATAAGCCATGCGGTTAATACCAGGAGCCAGTTGTAACCAATCACCAGAAACATTAGCAGACCTATCCGAGCCGCTAATGTAGGCAGTTTCTTCAAGAGTATTTATGACAAGAGTTTCAGTAGCACCGACATATCCAGTATATTTCAAAACTTCTTTCGTGCCAGTATTAGATAGCTGTGGATTAGTAACTGGGCCTTGTACGCTCCATACAACAGGAGTGTTGCCGACAATGTTCAAATCAAGTACTACTTCGGAACCATCAGTACCGTCTTCCCAAGTAGCGCCGTCATTGTCCCAAACAACCCCATCAGCGTCCCAAATAAGACCACCGTATCTTTCGCCAGTAAGCGGAATCTTAGCCGAGGACGCATACGTTTCGTTGCCGTCGCTATCTTCAGCATATTCATAGTAATTCACATCCTCAAAGGCTAATGCTACATGATAGTTCGGTTGGATTTGGTATAGCTCTTTTACCTCTGGAGTGTCTACAATATACCCAAGTTTCTGCTGCGAAGCATTCCCATTAGTATCAATATATACCACAGTATAAGAGAAGTTCTGCCTAAAGAATGAAATAAATTTCCGTCGAGCAATCTCCACATCGTTACGGCTACTGCTAGCGTCACCAATAAAGCCATCGAAGCTCTGTGTTGTCGGACGTCGGACTTGCCCGGCCAACATAGCCCCATTAGCCCCTTGCAATTCGATGACATCATTAGCCATAGAAACGGCATTAAACATCAACTGCTTTTGCGTAAAGGTGTAATCACCATCGCCAAGCAAGAATCTTTGCCCGTCGCTTCTGATAAACATGGCTAGTATAAAGCCAGTTGTGGTAATATCGTCTAAATTCATTATGCGTACCTCCTAATTGATTGCGAGAACTTTCTACCAAGTTCATCAATACTCATGTCATTATCGATGGTGTTGTTCATGTACACTGTAATTGGTCTATTGGCTTCCATAGTATCCATTTGTTCCATTATAGCATTTGCGAGCAATCCAGACCAGTTATTAGTGTTCTGCTGGAGTGGTAATACCACCTCTTTACCAGCCTCACCAATAAGAGCAGTAGTAGCTCCTCCGACATAACCACCTTCAGCCATCGGTGTATATTCATAGCTGTGAGTTGCAAAATTATATGACTGTCTAAACCCTTGGATAGTTGGACCAGGTATACTTTGGCCAACGATATTCCTTAATCTATCCATCAAAGAATACGCCTGATTTACAGCCTGCCACGATGAAGCAGAAATACCGTTAGCTGCAGATGCACCGACTCTATTACCAAGATTCCAGCCATTATTCCAGGCACCACCCCAAGCAGCGTTCTTAGCATTATTTATAACACCATTTAACGCCCCAGAAACACTCCCAGACTGAGAACTCATACCAGCTGCTAACGAAGATACTCCCCGTCTACCTACTTGATTAAATTCGGCTGTTTTACTATTGCCAGTAGCAATAATCTGATTAAAACTATTGCTCCAGGTCTGTCTAGTAGTTGCTAAACTCGATGATGTAATACTATTGTATTGCCCCATTTTATTCTGCAATAGATTCAATTTATTTTGATATTGCATCATCTCATTTTTGTATATTTCATCGCCAGTAGAAGCATACAATCTTTTTGTTAATTCGAGATTTATCTCAGTTTCTCTGTAGCCTTTTTCTAATTCTTCCTTGGTAACATCTTCAGATTTTATAATGTTATCTACCCAACTCCAGGTAGATTGTGACATATCATCATAACTCCCCTTCGTATAAGCTGCTAAATCAGCCTCATATCTTTTTATAGTAGTAGCATATTCGCTATACAAATTTACTTGCTCCTCATAAGATTTTGCAAGCTCCGGAATCCTCATTATGCCCCCCTCTCCAGCCATTATTCTAGATATTTCATCTTCAATTTCATAGATTCTCTTAGCTACATTTGCTCTATCCTGGAGAGCCTTGGTATAGGCTTCTTCTTGAGCTTTAAGACTGAGCTCTGCTCTTTTCTTCTGGATAGTTTTATCAATTTCAGTCTGTAATTCCTGATAATTAGATATCACGTTATCTTGTAATTTTATCTCAATCCCAAGAGCGTCGCCCAGCTTATTCACGATAAATGCAGCTCTATCTTCATATCCAGCTTTAACTTTACCATTCTCATCTACAATCCCCTTCAATTCATCTTTGAGCTCATCATAATATTTAAGCTCGCTCATCCCAGAATCAAGAGTACTCTGTCTAGATGATTTTAGGTCTTCCCAAGATTTTACAGAATTATCACATGCTTCTTTTGTATTATTTATAGCCTTAGTTAATTCACTCTCATGAGAAACTACTGACGTAATACCTATTACTAGCCCAGCTAAAGCTGACGCAATCGCTAAAAGTGGGTGAGCAGCTACAAAAGCACTAATTTTTCCAAATAACCTACCTAATGATTCAAATAATGTCTCACATTTTTTCTTAAATTCTAATATTTTATTACCGATATTAACTGCTATAATAGCTACTAAAGCAGTTTTAATGGCCTCTAATATCCACATATTTTGGCTGACGAATCTAACTGTGTCTACAATAAATTTACCTACAGCCACACCAACTTCTTCAAAATGCGATGATATACTATTTATTGCATTAGCTATTTTTTCAGATCCAATAGTTTCAATAACTTTAGCGATTGCCTTAGAAATACGGTTTTGAACATTCTCAAGTGCTGTCCCAACCCCACCGGTAGCAGACCGAGCTTGTTTCTCATAAGATGCAAACCCTTTCCCACCTTCTTTATCTAACCGAACGATGGCTTCATTCATCTGGCCAAAAGATATATTCCCCTGCTGCAGAGCCTCGTATAAGTCTTGTTGGTTAGCTGTAGCACCAAGTAAAGTCTGGGCCAATTGTTTTAACTGTCCAGGGGCAGCATTCAAAATACTCCTCCAGCTTTGCATATCAGGTTTGCCCTGTGCAAGCATCTGGTTGTATTGTTCCATAGCATTAGAAGCAGCTTCAGTACCTTTACCACCTGCCAAGAACATATCATTAAGTGCAAGTCCAAGTGAAGTAGCATTCACCATCCCAGTATTAAGATTCCCCATTGTAGCAGTAAGTTTCTGTACATCAGCTACTACGCCGTTTAGAGTAGATGGCAAACCATCCAAACGAGATGATATAGTCTTAATTGATGACGCAGCTTCATCAGTAGAAAACCCTAATGATTCCATCACCTTAGGGAAGTTATTTATAACGTCTACACGGTTAATAGCAGAATCAAGGTTGTTATAAATTGAGCTGATGACTTTCGATATTCCTTTGGAAATCAAAGAACCCATGGCAACAGTCATAGCATTACCGAATGTACTGCCAGATTTAGTTCCAGCCTCCTTGAACTGGCTAGAAGTCTTCGCTAGCTCCGCTTTAACATCACTGCCGTCAAAAGATAGCTTGATTACTGCTGTTCCGACTGTACTACTTGCCATTTGCTTTCTCCTGTTCTTGCTTTAATATCTTAATTGCCACTTGTAACGATTTTGGGGTATGCCCGCCCTTAGTTGGGTTATTAGCACCAGCCATACTAGCGACAATGATGTTTTCCAGAGGGAATAGCACCTGCGAATCCCTCGCTCTCTCTGCCAAAATAAACTTCTGCATTCTATCGTTAGAAATATCGCCGGCCTTCCATGCCATGTAGGCGTCATAGCCAAATCTAGCCAAAATCTCGGCTGCATAAGCGTCTACAACATTGAATAGGCTTTCTTTGCCCTTGGCGTTGTTCTTCTTGATTTCCTTTTGCTCATCTTCAGATAAAAAATCCGACGCCCGAAAATTTCGCTTTTCTTTAGCGATTGTTTTCGCTTTATCAAGAGATATTTCAGGCGCCGTCATTTTACTTAAGACTCCGATACGTCAACATATTGACCAGTAACAGCGTTTAAGCGTTTCTGGACAGTTAAGTCCTTGTCGCCTAAGCGATAGCTGTACTGTGGGTAACCATCAGTAGAATGTAGGTTAGCATTATAGATAATTGGGTTGAGGTTTAAGGTGACCGTAGTGGTTTCACTAGTACCAAACTCAATATCATCATCAACCGATGGAATACAACGAGTAAGCTCGATATCAACAGAAGAACCATCGTCGCAGATACCCTGAGCGATAACATCAAAGTAGTCGCCATCACCACAGAAATCAGAAGCGTCACCGATGATGTTACCAGCGTTAGCGTCAGCACCAACATAAGTAGCCTGATTCCAAGAGTTAAGAGCCTTGCCGAAGTTCTTGAAGTTGTCAAGTAAGAACGAAACAGAACCCGAAAAGTTGTCGAGAGTACCCTTGATTGGAGTATTAGTCGTACCATAAGAAGAAGTGCGGGACTTCTTGCGTGGAGCGATGTTAATACTCATAACAGTATCCTGACCTAAATCATCTGGCTCGAAGCTAAAGGTAGTGGTCGTTCCATTGACAGTCTTGACAAAGACGAGTCGGCGGAGTTGAGTAATATTTACCATTTTTTGCCTTTCTTAGTTAGTTTATATCGTATGTGACTTCAGCGGAAGCCACCTTCACGACCAAATTATTCTCAGTGATAGCGACATTGTCTGGAGTAGTAGTTGGGCGCAATCTCACGTTAGAGAAGTTATAAGTAGTGCCACCAACGCTTCCGACCAAAGAGCAGAAGCATGGGTTATGGATAATCCATTCAAGAATCTGTTGATGAATCTTTTCAGCCTTAGGCTTATTAGCGTACGCTACATAGAAGTCAACGGTAGACTTAAGATTCAAACCTTTTGGAGAGTTAGCTGCGTTACCAGCTCTAGTAACAAGCCAAACACCACTTGCCGGCTTTCCATTGTTCTGCAAAGGAGCTTCTTCCCAGAAACAATCCTTGTCAAGAACCAACCCAGCGACATTCTCGCTTGTCATCTTCTCTAGTAATGCTAGTGTAATCATCTAGTTATATCTCCAAAATATTTCTTGAGGTAATCGCCACGCATAATATTATCTGCTGCATTTTGCATGTAGTGAACAGTTGCAGGATTCCTGTTAGGCCCTTGCTCACGAATCCACGCATAAGGGACTTTATATCCACCATAAGTACCACCGGCAATGACTTCGACATTGTTTGGACCCTGCTCTTGCACTCGGATAGTGTTACGCAAAGCACCCGTCAAATATGGTGCATTCCTTCGAGCCTGTGCAGCGATATCGAAACCCATCTTCACCAAGCCATTGACAGTCCTCTGGTTAATGAGGGATATCTCCCTCATATTCCAGTCTAGTTTAATGCTAACGCTACTCTTCATTAGAAACCTCGGATTGTACCACCCGAAGTTCTAAATGCTCGATAACACCAGTGTGCTGATTCTTGCCGATACCGACATCAATGATTTCGTAATAATCATCATTCTCGCTATCATATAGCATATAACCAGACACTAGCTTGTTAGACCTAAGTGTAGGCATTTGCTCAGGCTTTACATAGACCAACATATCGGATTTTAGCTCTTCAGGGGTTACAGATATTTGGGCGCTAGACCCTTCATCTATTACCACATCGAGGTCAGCAACTTTAGTAAATTGGCTACCGATTACTGTACCACGCTTAGAAGTCCCAATCTGCCATACTCCGTATATTATAGCGTTTGCAAAGGCTCTAAAAATTGATAAATCCATAGTATCCCTCACAGCAGCTTCTACGAGTACGCTCGACTTTGACCCCTATCTCGCAGTTAGTATATTTCTCGATAATATCCTCATACTGCATGTAAATCTGCTCAAAAGCGTTGGTGGCGCTACTCTTAAATTTGATTGTAAAGTTTCGGACACTTTTTGATTCAATAGTGCCAGAATCGCCCTGGAAACCAAAGACCGCTGCAATGAAATTAGCCAATAGCATAGCCAAATCTCGGTTAGTTTCACTCAGCTCCGGGAACTCTCCAAGGCATAGAAATGACGCAAGGCGACTTTCAGCCACATCTACTATAATAACCCAGTCGGTATCATCATAATTTACGGTTTGCCCTGTAAATAGCGTGTAATCATCTTGCGTCAAATCCATTTTAGTTCTCCTTTAATTAGCTTTCGTTAGAGCTGAGGCCTTTAATAGCAACAGCACCCTTGTAGCGGGTAAGCATACCACCACTTGGAGTTTCATCCAAGAGAATGTCTTGGTTGTTAGAAACATCAAAGAATGGTTTGACACGGACGCTAGCTTCACCGTAAGTGGTGTAAGCGTCACGGACTAATAGGATAGCGTCAACATCTGCATATTCCATCCAGAGTGGGTTGAACACACGCTCTACACGGAAGATATCTTCAGCAGAAGCACCCGGCTCAATGAGATAGCGGTTGTAGACACGAGCCTGGAAAGCACCAGTCAATACGCTTGGCTTAACGATAAGGATTTGTGCGCCAGCTGAGCGGATAAATTCACGAGCACCGACAACACCATCATAAAGGTTAGCACCAGAAATGCTGGAAACATCGTAGCTAGAAGCAACGAGAGTACCATAACCACTCTGAGCTTCACAGTCAGCAACGATTGGGAAGAAGCCGGTGTTAGTGGCGCTATCAAACATACGATAGTCTGGACCAGAACCAGCATAAGTGCGGCCATCGCCGATTACGGCAGCACGCTCTTTGGAAGCGATAATCTGGTCAAATAACTCAGCAGCACGGAAGTCGAGAAGTTCTGGGTTCTCATAGATTTCCATAGCATCAAGAGAGAGTTTCTTATAGACCATCTTGCAGTAACCCTGGCGGATGGTGTCAGTCAAAGCCTCATCAGCTTTGGTATCGCCAGCTTTGTGACCCTGAGCAAGATTGCCGTATTCTTCGCTAGAAGAAAGAGCGTTGTTGCGTAGGCCACGAGTATTGACGTGGTTGAAATAACCAAGAATGCCGTCAGATTTTTCGAGAGCTTCAGTCCAAATCTGGGCAATGTTTAGTGGAGTGCTGATACCAGTAATGCCATCAGCAGTCTTGACAGCCTCTTTGTAAGCGGCGTCAAAAGAAGAGTTGAAGTGGCCATTGGAAGCATTGAGAGCGTCCTTGATAGCCTTATTGCGAAGCTGTTTAGCTTCAGCAGCAGTATCTTTAGTAACTTTCATAGTACCTTCATTCTTAATCGCACGGTCACGAATTAGTTTTACGTTAATATTATGCACGACGGAGTCTTTGGTCGCTTCAGTAGATTCTTCAGACTTGTCATTCTTAGCTTCTTCAGCAGGCGCTTCGGCTGGAGCTTCAGCAGGTGCTTCAGGAGCTTCTTCGACTTCATCTTTAGTTTCCTCTTCAGCAGGCGCTTCGACTTCCTCGGATTTGTCCGCAGTCGGCTCAGTTTCGCTTTCTGGGACGTCGGTGGTAAAATCATCAACAACTTCAACAATCTTACCAGCGATTTCCTCGGCTAGGCGCTGCTTAATAGCTTTGCTTTCGTCGGGAGTGAGGTTATCTTTGGTTTCGTCAGCCATAGATTCTCCTTGGTTTAATTTGTTATCTTCACAAACATCCGACTCGGTGTCCTTGCTACCATTAGCCTCAGCCACTTTGTCGCCTTTGTTATCGATAGTCTTTGCACGGGGGTCGTTTCCTGTCAATACCATCGAAATCTCCCGTAATATTCCGATTGGCTTATCAATCTCAAGCCCTACGCCATAGTAGCCATCAGGGAACCAGTCAATTCCAGTAGAATAGCTAGCGTCCTCTGAAATAGCCCACGCATGGTCGGCTAGAGCATCATTATTAGCAAAATACATACGTGCATGTAGCCCATCTTCCTCAAGCCACACCTTGCAAGAACCGAATTGCTTTTCAATGGTGTCGATTAACTCACCATCTACCACAGCTCCGTGGTCTGCTTGTGCCTTTACGGTATATTCTTCAGTCTGCTTATCAGGATTCCTGTCAAGAGAAGAAATCGAAATAGGCTTACCATCTCTGCCCATAACATATAGGTTTTCCAGCTCACGAACTTCGCCAGATTCCATAATTTGTCCAGAGTTTGCAAGAATATTCCTAAAGCGCCGCTTCTCGGATTCTTTGCTGTCTTTAATCACAATAGCGTCGTAGAACTTCATACTTAAAGTATATCACAGAATAACCATTTTAACAATGAAAACGCTAATGTCGCACAATAAAAAAGTATCCCCGTGGCTGTGGCTGGGGATAAAGAGTTTTTGTGGGAATAACAAATTTTTGTATTATACTTAAGACTTAGGTAGTGTTTTTGAATACCTTATGATTTCAATTCTGAAAATACTAAAATTGATTGTATGGATAATCGGATAAATTAGATAAAACAAGTAACCCGATTACGAAAAGTGAGGTGCTACACCACAGCGTGTCTAATTCCATTATAGCAATCGTTAGCGCTTTGTCAATATAACAAAAACCCCCTTTCGGGGGTCCCTAGGTAAGGTGTAGCTTATAACTACATTATAGCATACTTTATTTCAAAATGCTAGTGTCTGGAGCTTCTGGGGCTTCTGGCTCTGGCTCTGGGATAATATAATCTTTTGGTCTAAATGCACCTAAGAATGTTCTCATAGATAGATTAATTACATTTGGTTGTGAGCCACCTTCGGCACAAAGCACGCCACCTTGATTCTCGCCATAGACTGCGATGTAACCGTTGTTGTAATACCCTACAGCCATAGCAACATGGCCCCAAGTACCACCATTGGTAATAATCCAGTCGCCCGGTTGTACATTAGCAGCATTATCAATCAGCACAAAGGAATCTTTGGCATTGTTCTCTTTACAAGCCCACATCCCACGAGCAGCCCCAGTCCCACATAGGTCTACACCGTAACCAGCGTACGAAGTCCAATACGCTTGTGCGAGGCTGACGCACTGTGCTCCAAAGGGATTTCCCTCTGATACGCATTTATTGATAGTGGCCTTAATGAAGTTCTCGTAAGTATCAGTTGGATACCACTCGCCTTGACCGGCAAATTCTTCAATCTTACCACCGTCTACGGTTTCAACGGTCTTAATATCTTCCTGTGGGGCGGCTTCAATAGCCTCGTTGGTAATATCCACTGGCTCATCAGTTGTGCCAAACTCAACTGCTCCACCAGTATCTACCTTTACCTCTACCTCAACAGTTTTTGTTTCTCCATCAGTTTTTGGTGTGATAGTAATACCTACTGGCAAGCCAATCGCTACGCCAAGTAAAGCCACTATCAATGCCTTGACCCAGCGAGGCATTTTGTTGGCAATTTCCTTCATGTTATCCTTTCATTAAGTTATTACACCCTAATTATAGCATATGTCCCAAAAAATAGATTTTACGACATTGAATGGATACACTATCGTGCCTAATCTTACTGGTCAAACTTATGCTGGGAATTATGCAGTAAGCGATTTATCCGGGTGGACTATCACAATTCCGTCAAGTGTATTCAGCTAAACGGGTCTGGGACTTCTACTGGCAGGGTCGATGGCGGATATATCAGATGGGAGAGAATTCAATAGATAGGCAATCGAATCGTTCACATGGTAGGCTTATCCTACCTGCTTGACAGTGAGGTATGTAAAAGCATTATCTCCTCTTATGGCAGCTGTCGATGAATTAGTATAGACTAATAGTCTAATTTTATCTCCATTATGAACTGCTAAAGTGACTGGGGATATTGAAGATACTAAATACTGCCCAGTTTTCATATATCCTGTGCTTGATGCGATTCTGTTCCCTGCGACTGTATCATTATAAGATATCACTGCCCAGAATGATTGGCCATCAGTGCCATCTTGGAATGCTACGCTAGCGCTAACCTCTATTGCGTTAATCCCTGCCCCAACTGTGATACAGCTATTAGTAGTGTCGTATGATAAATTCCCTTGGATATACGATACGCCATTTGGAAGAGATGACTTAGATGGGTTAAGAACTATAGTTTTATAGGAGTTTTGTGTAAGAGCTTGTCCATCAGCAAAAATCGTTGCGCAGCTGAATGTCGTAAAATCTATCTTTTGCGAAGTTATAGCATTATTGACAATAGCATTAGTATCAACTTGCCCAGAAGCCAAATTAGCAACAGCCCCAGCCGTAATCATACCAGAAGTAATAGTAGTAGTACCAGACGCAACTAAGATATATCCTAAAACAACGTAGTAGGCAGTCGAACCAGAAGCTCCATCAGCAGTAATAGCACTTCGGATAGCCCCATCACCAGGATACGCTGGTGTAGAAGCAGCAGTCCCAGTCACAGGTATAATACCGCAACATTCAGGGTTGTCCTGAGTGGCATTCCCTACAGGTGGTTTGTCTACATAAGCCACGATAGCGTCATACCTAGAATTAGAGGCAGGTGCAGAGTCCAATGTAACTGCAATCGGTGAAGCACTAATATTGTTTATAGTAGTCTTATTACCGTTAGCATCCTCAGCCACAGCTACATCTCTAGTTGTACCATTACCGCCAACATTTACAGTCATACCAGAACTTGGAGAAATTCCCCAGCCGCTCAAAATACCTCGGCTTCTAAAAGTGCCCAAAACATCGTTAAAGGCATTCACACTTGTTCTACCGCCAAAAGCACCATTAGTGCCAACGGCGTTATTTGGGTTAGTCATTATTTTGCTCCTTTCGCAATCTTATTATAATCATCAAAACTAGCTACTGTAAGTTTCACTTTAACAGCATTACACTTCGGGCAGTTAATCACACAGTCTACACTCTTGGTAGTATCCCCAAGAACCCATCCACATTTTGGACACCGAATCTTAACAGCCATCTATTTGTCCTCCACTAATATTTCATCGAAGTAGCACCGGCAATTCACATGGGCGTCTGGTATTTTACCCCCATCATTCCACTTGGAGTGCTCCCAAGATAGAAGCTCTCCGTCTGAAGTTTCCACCATGTCGACAAAGGCTTCACCTAAGCTAGCCTCTTTTCCATCCATCGCAGCACATACGGGGCAGACTTTATTATCGTGCGAAGTCCTCCATACCAGCTTTACCGTAAGTCCGTATTTCTGGGCTAACGATTCGTCTTGCTCTAATCTACCGCTCTTGATAGCGTATACTGTTTCGTTTCTGGCAATCATCTCGGCTCTACTAGTCGGCATAACTTCGGCTAGTCTTTTCTTAATCTCGCTAGCGCTCAATCCCTCAGAGGAGCCTAGCACTTCATTCATCACAGTCTGGGTATATTCGGAATAGCCCTTTACCAAGGTTCTAGTCCTGTTCTCAATACGGCTTTTAAGAGAAGCACTAGTATAAACTTCGTTAGACTTCAAGATGTTTCGTATTTCTGCGGCAATATCATCATTAGCAAGTAGCTCTAAGGCTTTAGCACCTTCTTTTGCACCAATCTGTGCGTTATCCTGTAAAATCTGCGTTATCTGTGCAATAGTTCCATCTACATCGGTAGTATTGTCCTGTGCCATAATACT
>Ga0265300_10002751_pt1 | contig 14920 bp, 12 predicted proteins | sample AusTroGonzalo_MG_FD_193482 | JGI IMG/M metagenome (GOLD analysis project Ga0265300, IMG submission 193482) | Bovine rumen microbial communities from tropical cattle in Woodstock, Queensland, Australia - Gonzalo_03 | ecosystem: Host-associated > Mammals > Digestive system > Stomach > Rumen ...
CAGCTACTCCTCGATGTGCGACAGTGAGTGTGCAAACGAGGCGAAGAAGTTTGTCATCGTCTCGGCAGGGTAGTAGTGGAAGTAGCGCGCCGACCGCCGGCAGTGCCAGAGCATGGCCGAGGGGTTCGAAGTGTGTACGAAGATGTTCTTCCCCTGCGAGAAGTACCACTCTTCGGGGTGCGAGTTCTTCAGTTTCAGTATCTCGCGCATCCGTTTCTCCGTCACAGCCTCGCTTTCGGCCGTCATGAACGGCACGTCGTCGGGCTCCAGGTGCATCAGCTTTATCAGCAGCGCCCCTGTCAGCTGTGTCATGGGGCGCAGTTTTAGCTGGTCCGTCCAGTCGCCAATCTTCATGTAGTCTACCTTCTTTCCCTGATGTTTCAGGAAGATGGCCAGTTCCGCCAGTCGTTTCACGGGGATGCCCGCGTTCATAATAAACCGCGCCACGCCCGTCATCATCAGCAGCAGCTGGCGCGTTTCCATCGTCGTCTCCTCCTCGTCGAGGATGGCCTGCAGACGGCGGTTCAGCAGCGGGTTCGTCAGGTGGTCGGCCTCCAGCAGGGGGTTCATCTCGCCCTCGTCCGTCTCCACCTCCTTCGTTCCTTTGATGGCCTCGTCCCACTCAGCCAGCAGCTTTTCGGGCACCTGCACGAAGAACTGGTCCTGGCAGCAGCTGATGCCACGCCTCACCAGGTCCTCCACGCCGTGCATGACGGCCAGCTGGTACAGTCGCCGCCATTTCCATGCCGACAGCGGCTCAATCGGCTCTTGCAGCCCCAGGGCACCCGCCCGTAGCAGGCGGAAGAAGTTTCGTTCCGTGATGTTCATGAGTATCTTCTTGGATAACGTAGTATGATGGCTAGCACGGCAGCTGCGCCGATAGCCAGCGGATAGTATAGGTAGGGCACGATGGCCACGGGTGTCAGGCCTGCCAGTCCTGCCGCCATCAGCAGCTGTGCGCCGTAGGGCAGCAGTCCCTGTGTGAAGCACGAGAACGTGTCGAGAAGCGAGGCACATTTGCGCGGATCCAGTCCGTACTTCTCGCCAATCTTCCTCGCTATGCCGCCCACGGTGATGATGGCCACGGTGTTGTTGGCCGTGCAGACATCGATGACGCTGACCAGCGCACCTATCGACAGCTCGGCGCCGCGTTTCCCGTGGATGTGGCGTGTCAGCCGTGTGATGATGTAGTCTATGCCACCATTGTGCTTGATAATCTCCAACATACCGCCCGCCATCAGGGTGATAATTATCAGCTCGCCCATGCCCATGATGCCGTCGCCCATCGCCTTCATCCAGCCATAGATGTCGAAGGCGCCGCCGGCTATGCCGATGATACCCGTCAGCACGATGCCCAGCGTCAGCACCGCCATCACGTTCATGCCGACGACGGCCGTCAGCAGCACCACGAGGTAGGGTAGCACCTTCAGCAACTCCACCTCCGGGACGTTCGTCGGTGCCTCCATGCCCTGTCCCAGGAACACGTAGACCGTTAGTATGATGAGTGCAGCGGGAAAGACGATAAACGCGTTCGCGCGGAACTTGTCCGACAGCCGGCAGCCCTGCGTCTGTGTGGCAATGATTGTCGTGTCGCTGATGAACGACAGGTTGTCGCCGAAGAAAGCGCCGCCCACGACCACCGCCGTCATCATGGCCACCGATGTGTCCATCTGCGTGGCCACGCCCGCGGCTATCGGCGTCAGCGCCACGATGGTGCCCACGCTCGTACCTATCGACAGCGAGACGAAGCAAGCCGCAATGAACAATCCCGCCAGCAGCATCTGCGGCGGCAGCAGCGCCAGCGTCAGGTTCACCGTTGCGTCGATGCTACCCATCACCTTCGCCGAGTTGGCAAAGGCTCCCGCCAGCACGAATATCCACAGCATCAGCATCATCTCCGGCTTTCCCGCCCCGCGGCTGAACACGTTGATGCGGCGTATCAGCTTCCCACGCGTGGTAGCGACGGCATAGATGCTCGATGCCAGGAAGGCCACGGTGATGGGCACACGATAGAAGTCGTGCGCCACGATGCTCGTGACCAGATAGAGCACGATGAACACCGCGAGGGGTGACAGAGCCAGCAGTCCTTTCTTCATGATCCGATTCTCTCTTTATTTCAGCACTCCCATTCGTTCATGTCGCGAAGGTACAAATAAATTACGACCCCACCAAACCTTTTCCATAAATATTCATCACTTATCCTCGCTAAAGCTTACCTTTACGCCGCTAAAGCTTACCTTTTCGGCGCTAAAGGTTACCTTTAGCCGTCTAAAGCTTACCTTTAGAAACGTCCCACGGCGTGGGACGAAGGTGTGACTTCGGGTGTGGGTTCCTCGCGCGTATATATGTATAGTGAAACAAAAAAACAAGTGTCCTACGTGTCCCATGTGTCACTTCACTGATGACACGTAGGACACATAGGACACGTTTTTTCCGGTTTAGCTACTATATATACGCGCGCGAGGTGCATACCGGCGCCGCTCCCTCCGGGTGTCGACGTCGTATGCACATGAAAAAAACTTCTCCATTCTTTTGCATATTCCAACCTTTTTCCCTAACTTTGCAATCAAGTATCGCCGATACGTCGTAAACGACGCAAGCCAAAGCTTGATTCCCTGGGTGCAGGGTGGTGGTGCGACTTTAGCGGAACAAACAATAGCATCAGCTATTTATTCAGAGCATCGTGAAACCTAGGAAATTTCAACGATGAAGTGCTCGAATAAGTCAGCAGATGCTCACGCGATAGCGTGGGCATGACTTGTATCTTAGCACTTCAGGTTTTCCTAGGACCTCACGATGTAGGAGAAGAGTCAAGTCTGCGCTTCTTTTTATCTGAATCTTCCAAGAAAAGTAATCTGTTCGCTTTGGCTGAACAGAAAGAGAGTATATTTGCAAACCAATAATAACAGTTAAAACTATAGAATTATGAAGAAAATCTCAAAAACAACGTGGACTCGTTACAAGGAGAGTGCCGAAGGCAAGGAAGTTATAGCATTGTTCGAGAAGATTCAATCATCTGAATCTACTGCCGAAGAGATTCTGGAGATTGCAAAACGCTTTGATCCGCAGTATTTCAATAATATTGGTAAGAAAGAAGAGTCTCTATTAATTGAAAGACTAAACATCTTCTTTGACGTTCTTGAAGAAATGTTGTCTGATAGAGATGTTAAAATTGAAAGTATAGAGGATTTAGTAGATATCTATATGGACTATCTTGAGAGTTTTGCAATGGATGAAGATAATAAACCATTGGAAGAAATTCCTCAGTCATATTATAAAGGCATATTAAGAAACAATATTCTTATATCGACAGCTTTGTATGCGTATCTTCCTGGCTTCTTCATTCCAAATTTCTTTGTCATGCAGTTCGCATACCTGAAAAAGTTAGCAGAGAAATATGAGATAGATTTGCCAGAGATTCCAAAGCGTTCGGATTATCGTGAGCGTTGTCTTTACTATTTGGACCTATGTATTGCTATCGTCAATTTCGCAGTTGAGAATGAGATAGAGAACCCAGCTGAGATTTGTGCTTTTATCTATGGGTGTGAGTTACCTGTTATCAGGGATGAATATGAAGCAGAATTTGATAAGCCTATGCCTAAAGTCCCAGAGCAAGCGTGGATTCTGGTTGGCAACTATGGTGAAGGTGAGAAGAATATGAAGCATGGTTTCTGGCAGGCCAACGAACTGACCTGTAAGGGTGATATTATGCTTTTTTATGAGAAGTCGCCTGTTAAGAAACTGAATTCTATATGGATTGCGCTTGAAGATGGTGTAAAAGACCCGTTCTTCCATTACTATTCTCATACGTATATTGGCAATAAGATTGAGATTCCTGCTGATAAGGCTCTTACGTTCGAAGACTTTAAAAACAGCGAATACTTTAAGGTTGAGAATCGTGGACGGGAAGGCAACTTCGTCAGCAAGAACTTCCAAGATGTCAGTGGTTGGACTGTAACATCTGAGGATTATGCAGAAATCAAACGGATGCTTGAAGCCAAAGGGTTCGACACGTCTGTGCTTCCATCCTTGTATGAGCCAAAGATAATGGCCGGAGTAAACATAGAATTAGAATCAGATGTATCAAATCAGTTACTTGTTCCATTACTTGAAGAAATGGGATGGAAGAAGAATGAGGATTTCAAACCAGAAGTTGAGTTCCCTGCAGGTAGGGGGACAACTGGTCATAAGATGGAAAAAAGGCCAGACTTCTGCTTACATCTTAGTGGCTCAGAAAGAGAGCAAGAGGCACAAGTTGTTATAGAAGTTAAACTCAACATGAAGAACAATCAGGAAATTAAAGCCAATTATGACCAGGGGGTTTCATACGCAAAATGGGGTAATGCTAGGGTTTTGGTTCTATGCGACAAGAATCAGATTCGTGTCTATGAAAGAAATAAGAAAAATGCTTTTGATGAGGACAAATGGACACGGTTCCGTTGGGAAGAGATGCAAAATCTGGAAAAGTTCAATGAACTTAAGCGTCTGCTTAGCAAGGAATAATGTATATACATCCGGGTGAGCAGGATTTTTTCTGTTCACTCGGACATATCGATGATTTCTATTATGCTTGCTGTGTCACAAACGAAATAATGGAAAAATTAATAGAAAGATGTAACAATCTTGTTATTATTCATACTATTATAATAGAAAATGTGTAACTTTGCAAGCAAATAGAATAAGATAACTATGGCAAAAGATTTAACCACATCGGCCATCAGCCGACAGAACATTCTAAACAATCCAATAGCTCTGCCTCGTATACAGGAAGCACTGGATGTGAAACCGCTTGAGTTTAAAGGTGTGCTATATATCACCAGACAGATGGCAGCGGATTTCTATGGTGTTGATTTACGTACCATTACCAATTGCCTCAATGCTAACGAGGAAGAACTAAAGAAAAACGGGTATAGGATTCTTCAAGGTAACGAGTTGAAAGAATTTAAGGAGAAATTTGGTAAGGAAATCGATTTCCCTACCAAAACGACTATTCTTGGTGTATTTGACTTTCGTTCTTTCCTTAATGTCGGTATGCTCTTAACCACAAGTGAGAAAGCCAAGCAGGTACGTGCCTTGATGCTTGATATAGTCATTGCCGTAGTCAATGAGAAGACTGGAGGCGGCACGAAGTATATCAATCGTAGGGACAGAAACTATCTGACTTCAGCGGTATCAGAGGAGAACTATCATCTGAAACTGACAGATGCCATACGAGACTATGTGGATGGGCACAAGACATACAAGTATCCAACCATTATGGATATGATATATAAGGCTGTGTTCTGTGAAAAAGCGAAAGAGTATAAAAAACTGCTTGAATTAAGCGAAAAAGACAACTTGCGTCGTACACTCTACGCCGAGGTGCTGGTGGCTGTATCTGCTTTTGAAAATCATGTTGCTGAAACTATTAAGTCGAAGGCAAAAGAAATGGGCCCCGTGACAGTAGAGGAAGTTGGACAATTCATCAAAGAGCTGTCTGCTATGCCTTTTGTCAAGCCTATATTGGAGGATGCCAGAACCAAGATGGCCTCACGCGATTTTGCTCTTCGTGACGTTTATCATAACAACATTGCAGAATACCTAAAGGCCGTTTCCCCAGAAGAGTATGAGAAATTTATTGGTAGTCAATCTGTGGATTTCGACCACTTGCTTGATGAAAACAAGGCTGTACTTGATCGTCTAAAGCAATAAAGGAGGAACCGACATATGGCAAATCTGACATATATTGATTATGATGAGGCGCTTGCAATCTACTATAAGACGGTAGAAAAAAGTGGTGGCGGTATGGCTGGTGTTCGCGATGAAGGTGGCATCAGGTCGACGCTCGAATTTGTACAAGACGATCTCTATTATCCTGAGATTGCAGACAAGGCTGCCTATCTGATGTTTAGTCTATGTAGGGGGCACTATTTTGCTGACTGCAACAAGAGAATCTCTATTACTCTGACGTTATATTTCCTTTTGAAGAATGGCTATATGTATGTAACCCAAAACTTTATGAAGGAAATAGAAGCCATTGGCTATCATGTTGCGGCTGGGCATATTGACAGGGATTTACTGACTGATGTTATAAGATGTATGATCAACGATGAGGACTATAGCGAATCCACAAAGCTAGAGTTGCTCGAGGCTATGAGCCAAGAAATTGGCTTTACTGAGTAATATGTTTTTGTTCGTCCTAACTGAACAAATAACTATTATCTTTGCAACGAAATTGATATATTAAGAGACACTAGTGAGAAAATATTGAAGATGGCAGGTATGATGCCACTATCGATGTGATCTGTAACATTGCATCTGCATTGGGTTGTACCTTCGATTTTGTGGAGTATAAAGAATAATATTTTCAAAGTAAAAACAATAGAAACTATGAGTAACTTAACATTTAAGAATGCAGAAGAGTACGGAGCTGCAATGAAAGAGTTCTTCGAGAGTCATCCTGATGCACCTATTCCAGATGATATCGACAGTCTGGACCTGATTATGCGTAAGGAGTATGCAGAAGAAATCCTGCGCGGGGAGAAGCCTCTGGAGTTTAGGCCCTACTCAAAATTCTATGTAAGGCGACTAGTTGACCAAGAGGCAAATAACTACATCAATGCCAATATTGACGACGACGAGGTTCAGGCATTCTGTAACGATATCCGGCCAGTAAAGATGATTCACTTCCATAACTACAACAATTCGTGGTTCTTGGACGTGGAATGTGTTTACGATAGCGTGTTCTCGATAACGAAAGATGACATAAAAATGCTGCAAGATGAATACGGCGTGCATGATTTCGACGATGATCTTGAGTATTATGAGAAGAACGGCATCAAAGAGCGCCCCTACTTGTTCTATTTTGTCATTGGCAAGGTGCTGGGCACGAATCTCGAAGTTATAACCAAGGATAAGGAGATTGTGAAATTCTGTGGAGGTAAGACGATTGGCAGTCCCAAAATGGCAAAAACAAAGAAATCATCTACCGATGAGGCGGTTATTACGTTTTCTGTTAATAAGGATACATTTAATGATATTGTTAGTGGACGGCAGACCGTCTTTGAAAAGGAAATACTTCCTAAGAAGCTGGGGTTGTATTGCTTGTTGAATGAAGATGGCTCAATGAAAGAAAGAAACGGTATTGTGCAACTTAGAAAGTATGACGCAATAAAATTCGTAAACAAGATGGGTACTTATACCTGTAAACTCGAAGATGCTGATATTGAATTTGTAGTTGTAGAGGACGTCGAGCCCATCATATATAAGAAGAAAGTAGATGATTATGATACAATGAATGTTGTCTATTATTTGGGAAAAGAGATTAATCAATAGTAGGATAATTGCATCTGTTCGCTCTGGCTGAACAGATAGAACGTACCTTTACAAACATAACGGATTGATGGTCGCATCGGTAGCAAGGTCTTTAATGGCATATTGCAAGGTTCAACTCCTTCGCCACTCCGTTTGTCTTTCTGTCTGAGGCAGTGGCAATCGGTGCCACTGAGTGCAGATATTCCAATGGCTGTGGTTTATGGCCGGAAGTTATATGAAAGGCGGGAGGTGGTGTCGCACCTGACACTTTTGGGGTATGCCACATCACCTCCATTTTACATGAAAGATTAAATATTAAATGTATAAGAATTATGGAAAGAAAAGCAATAATCAATTTACTATCATCTCAGATAATAACCATAATTGAAAGAGATGATGGAAACAAAAAGAAACAAACAATGGAGAAAGGAACAAGGCTTTCGTGTGTTTAAGAAAAGAATGATTCTGTTTGCGTCTTATGGAGGATGCCATATCATGGATGATGGACGAAGAGTTTATCATCCACATTGGTTCGAATTGGCGGAATGCCGTTGGGCAAGGGTTTACAAAACTACAGGTACTCCATGTAGCTGTATTTATTGTAAAGGACAAAGATATGAAAGGTTGGTCTTCAAAAAGGAAACGCAGCGGATTGTTGATGAGCAATTAGACGTTTAAAAGTAAGATCGTATTGCAAGCAAGGATTAACCTTATACGTTCTTATTGCTGGCTCCCTTCAGACCGTTAGTCTGATGTGGTGGCCAGCGTTTTTCTGAAGGAAATAAAGATTTTCTTATTTGTTCGCTTTGGGTGAACAGATTTTTTGTATATTTGCAGCGGAATCTATTAATTTTTGAATTATGAACGGAAAATTTTATTCATTTCGCGAATACGTTTATGATGAGTATTTTAGCACAGGTAAGGAATATACTCGTGAGCAACTGATGGCTCTTGTCAACAAACGACTGGAGGGTAGGGATATGCTACCCATCAAGTCTAGAACAACCTTCATACAAGACATTGACGAGATGAATGGTAAGTTCTTCCGTATGTATGGCAAGGATTGTATTGTATACGAAGATAGACACAAGAAGCGTTATTATCGCTATGCTGATGGTGTGAAGTCTATCTATAACAGGGAACTATCAGAAGAAGAAGTAGTAAAACTGGAAGAGATAAGGAATCTGTTGCTAGGATTCAAAGGGATGCCTGATTTTGGTTGGATAGATCAGATGATGGCACGCCTGGATCAGAAGGTGATAGGCAAACAGAAAGAGGTAGCCAGTTTCGAGGGTGGCACCAAGAAAGACAAGGAGTATTTGATGCCGCTGTTTAATGCCATTCTGAATCGTCAGGTGATTGATGTGGATTATAGGAAGTTCTTTGGTGATTCTGAAAATCTTGTACTTCATCCATATTATCTGAAACAGTATTGGCGCCGCTGGTATCTGTTTGCTAAAAGGGAAGGAGGAAAGGATGTTGAAGTATTTTCATTAGACTGTATGGAGTCTGTCCAAGTTAATAAAGAAGTGAAGTATAAGGGCACCAAGACATCATTTAAGAAGTATTTAAAGGATTTAGTAGGTGTGAATATGCCTCTAGAAACTGATGTGGAGCACATTGAGCTTTGGGCTGATGCTTCTATTGTTCCTTATCTGTTGGCAATGCCTATTCACGAAAGCCAGAAAATTAGAATTGACGATGAGAAGAACTGTACAGTCATGCTCGACGTGATGATTAATCATGAACTGATACAAGAGCTGATGTATTACGGAGAGCTGCTTGCTGTCAAGTCTCCTTTGTATTTCCGTGACGAAATAATGGAGAAGTTTGAGTGGGTCAAGAACTCCTATAAAAATGCATCTGAGGGCAATCCGAGCTTTGAGGGAATGGAACCATTGTTGTTCTCATTCAACTATATCCACGAGGATAAGAACGACTGGATAGATATCCACTATAGATTATGTCTAGGTTTAAATACTTTGGATACAAACATTTCAGACTGGAGCAATGATTGGGGATATATACGGACTTGCCTTGAAAGAATTGTAAATCATAGTAGAACTGTCATAGAGCTAAATTTCGAAGATGAACCAACCAAGATTGAATTGAAGAAGGCTGGCGAGATGCTGGATATCAAGGTGATGCCTAATTATTTTGCCAGCAAGGACGAGATACCTTTCAGCGGTTGGGCACGATGCAAGGATGTGGTAAGAGAACTCTATGAGGGGTTGCTTGAGTGTGCAAAGGCATTCCCCAAAGACTATGTCGATGGATGCCCGTTTACATACGACGTAGTATATAAAGAGTTGAAATCTGAGATTATTGAAAACTATTTGAAGGAGGCATAAATATGAAACAGTTATCAAAATCTAAGTACGCCAAGTATTGTCAGTGCCCTAAGTGCTTGTGGATGAGTGTGTACAAGCCCGAGGAGGAAGTGATCGATCCCCAAAGTGAAGCCAGATTTGAGAATGGCACTGAGGTTGGGGATTTAGCCATGGGACTGCTTGGCGACTATGTGGATGTAACCACCACAAAAGAAGATGGAAAGCTTGACTTAAAGGCTATGCTCGAAAAAACTCAGCAACTGATGGCTGATGGAACAGAGAATATCTGCGAGGCATCGTTCAGTTATGAGGGCAACTATTGTGCTGTGGATATCCTACACAAGACGAATGACGGATGGGCTATCTATGAGGTAAAGAGTACAAGCTTCCCTGAGTTCAATGGCAATCCGGCCAAACTGGAGAAATATCTGCCTGATGTCTCATATCAGAAGTGGGTGCTGACCAAATGTGGCATCAATGTAACAGGCGTGTTCTTGGTATGCCTGAACTCTGACTATGTGAGAGAGGGCGAACTGAACCTGCAGGAGCTGTTCGTCATCAATGACATGGGCGAAATGATAGATAACGAATACGATAAGGTAGAAGCCAGACAAGCAGAGGCAAAGAAACTGTTGCAACAAACAGAAGAGCCCACGATGGATTTATGGGAAGGTTGTAAGAAACCTTACGACTGTATTTTCTTTAAGTATTGTTCTCGACATCTGCCATCACCTTCGGTGTTCGACCTGTATCGTTTGCGTTTCTCTGACAAGCTGAAGTACTATCGTGAGGGGCGAATAACGCTTGAGGATGTGAAAGACGAGAAACTTACACCTATCCGCCGTATTCAGGTGGATAGTATTCTGAACAACACTCCACATGTTGAGCCTGACAAAATCAAGACATTCCTTGACGGACTGACGTATCCACTTTACTTTCTGGACTTTGAGACTATGCAGTTGGCAATACCTGAGTATGACGGTACGAAGGTGTATCAGCAGATAACCTTCCAATATTCACTTCATGTCATTGAAAAAGAGGGCGGCGAACTGATTCACAAAGAACATCTTGGGATATCGGGTACCGACCCGCGAAGGGCGCTGGCTGAACAGCTCTGTAAAGATATCCCGATAAACGTCTGTACATTGGCTTACAATAAGGCCTTTGAGTGTACGCGCATCAAGGAGCTGGCGGAATGGTTCCCTGACCTGTCTGAACACCTGCTAAACATCATGGACAATATTCAAGACTTGCTTAATCCTTTCTCTGCAGGCTACTACTATCTACCCTCGATGGGAGGCTCGTTCTCCATCAAGAGGGTTCTGCCGTCGCTATTCCCCAATGATCCTTCGTTAGACTATCATAATCTGGATAGTAAAGTCCAGAATGGTAGCGATGCCATGAATATCTTCCCAAAGATCCAGTTTATGGAGCCCGATGAACAAATGGCTGCCCGCACGGCTTTGTTGAACTACTGTTGCTTGGACACTTTGGCAATGGTTAGGGTGTGGGAGAAACTACAGGAGATGTCAGTAATGCCTTAGGGAGTGGTGACAGACATTTACCATACTATGAAAAAAAGGGAGGAATCGTTTGGCGGTTCGCCCGCTTTTTCGTAATTTTGCAGCCATGAGGCCGCGTAACTGAAACATGCGGTAGCAGTATGGCAGTAGAAACGAAAAGGTGGGGCCTGTTGTATTGTCCCAAGACGGGCATCACCAACAAACGGAAACAGTGGGAGAAGATCGAGGCGTTGCTGCGCGAGCGCAACGTGCAGTACGACATGGTGCAGAGCGAGACGAGCGACAGCGTGGAGCGGCTCGTGACGATGCTCATCAACAACGGCTACAAGACCATCGTCATCGTGGGCGGCGACTCGGCGCTGAACGATGCAGTGAACTGCCTGATGAAGGTGGAACGGCAGGTGCGCGAGGAGATTGCCCTTGGCGTGATTCCTAACGGTGTGATGAACGACTTTGCACGCTTCTGGGGTTACGACGACGACAACATGAAGCAGACCATCGACTGGCTGATAGCCCACCGCACGAGGAAGATTGATCTGGGCTGCATACGCTATACGAACGCTAACCAGGAGCGCTGCCACCGTTACTTCCTGAACTGCCTGAACATTGGCATGACGGCGGACATCATGAACCTGCGCCGCCAGACGCGACGCCTCTTCGGCTCGCGGACGCTGTCGTTCATATCGTCGCTCATTGTCATGCTGTTTCACCGGATGGAGTACAAGATGAAGCTGCGCATCAACAGCGACACCATAGACCGCAAGGTGATGACCGTCTGCATAGGCTCGGGACCGGGCTACGGACAGACGCCGAACGCCGTGCCCTACAACGGTATGCTCGATGTGTCGGTGGTCTACAACCCAGAGATGGTGCAGCTCATTGAGGGGCTGTGGCTGCTGGTCTCGGGACGTTTCCTGAACCATCGCAGCGTTCACCCGTTCCGCACCCGCGAGGTGTTCATCGACGAGGCTCGCAAGGCAATGGTAGGCATTGACGGACGACTGATGAAGACACCGGTAGGTGCTTATCGCGTCAATATCGAGCAGGAGGTAATCAACTTCTTGATACCGGCATAAGGCAAGGCGAAAAGGTTAAAAAATCTTATTTGCTTGTCTTTCTTGCGAAAAATGCTTACCTTTGGGCTGAAATCTGAAATCTATAACTATACATAATAATAAGTAATACCTTAATATAACGACTATGAGTAATTTACGCTACGAGAAAGCCGTGATGACGAATCTTGAGGAGAGTCTGCGCCGCGAATTACTCCGCACCAACCGGTCTGGTGCGTATAGTTCGTCGACACTCGTCGACTGCAATACGCGAAAGTACCACGGACTGCTGGTCGTACCCGTGCCTGAGCTCGACGACGAGAACCATGTGCTCTTGTCGTCGCTCGACTGTACGGTAGTGCAGCACGGGGCGGAGTTCAACCTGGGCCTCCACAAGTATCAGGGCAACAACTACAGTCCGAAAGGACACAAGTACATCCGTGAGTTCGACGCTACAAGCGTGCCGACGACCACCTACCGCGTGGGAGGCGTCATCCTGAAGAAGGAGGTTATCTTCCAGGCTTATGAGGACCGCATCCTCATACGCTACACGCTGGTCGATGCCCACTCGGCAACGACGCTGCGCTTCCGCCCCTTCCTGGCTTTCCGCTCGGTACGTCAGTTCACGCACGAGAATATGACTGCCAGCCGCGAGTACAGTCTCGTGGACAACGGCATCAGGACATGTATGTATGCAGGCTATCCTGACCTGTTCATGCAGTTCTCGAAGAAGAACGAGTTCATCTTCCAGCCAGACTGGTATCGCGGCATAGAATACCCGAAGGAGCAGGAGCGCGGCTATGCCTCGAACGAGGACCTCTACGTGCCCGGCTACTTTGAGATGGACATCAAGAAGGGTGAGTCGATAGTCTTTTCGGGCTCGACGTCGCAGATCAAGTCGGCGACGCTGAAGAAGCTCTTCGATAAGGAGGTGGCCCTCCGTCTGCCCCGCGACAACTTCTATCACATACTGAGGACCGCTGCCCACCAGTTCCACAACCGCAAGCCCAACGACGACCGTTACCTGCTGGCAGGATACCCGTGGTTCAAGGCCCGTGCACGCGACACGTTCATCGCTCTGCCGGGACTGACGCTGGCCATCGGTGAACAGGACTACTTCGAGCTGGTGATGAAGACCGCCGAGAAGGGCCTGCGCGAGTTTATGGACGGCAAGCCCCTGAGCGTCAAGATTTATGAGATAGAACAGCCCGACGTCCCCCTGTGGGCTATCTGGGCGATACAGCAGTACGTCAAGGATGCCGGCAAGGACAAGGGTTACAAGATGTACGGCAAGCTGATATGCGACATCATCGACTACATATCGGACGGCAGACATCCCAACCTCCGACTCGATGCCAACGGGCTGCTTTACTCCAACGGACGCGACAAAGCCGTGACGTGGATGAACTCCACCGCCAACGGACGACCAGTGGTGCCCCGCTCGGGATATATCGTTGAGTTCAACGCACTGTGGTACAACGCCCTGAAGTTCTGCGCCGCCATGAAGGCCGACCAGGGCAACCAGAAGGGTGCTGAACTCCTTGAGGAGCTTGCCGCGAAGACCAAGCAGTCGTTCGTAGAGACCTTCGTCAACGACTACGGCTATCTGCTCGACTATGTCGACGGCACGAACATGGATTGGTCGGTACGTCCGAACATGATCTTCGCCGTGGCACTCGACTACTCGCCGCTCTCACAGCAGCAGATGAAGAGTGTCGTGGATATCTGCACGCGCGAACTGCTCACACCGAAAGGACTGCGCTCGCTCTCGCCGAAGAGCGGCGGCTACAACCCGATGTATGTCGGTCCGCAGACACAGCGCGACTACGCCTACCACCAGGGTACGGCATGGCCGTGGCTCGGCGGCTTCTACATGGAGGCCTGCCTGAAACTCTACAAGCGCTCACGCCTGTCGTTCATCGAGCGACAGATGGTGGGCTACGAGGATGAGATAGACTATCACGCTATTGGTACCATCTCCGAGCTCTTCGACGGTAACCCGCCGTTCCACGGACGCGGCGCTATGGCCTTCGCCATGAATGTGGCCGAGATCCTGCGCACGCTGAAGCTCCTTGAGAAGTACTCATACCAAAAGTAATAAGGAGGAACGACTATGAAAGTATTAATGTTTGGATGGGAGTATCCTCCTCACGTGTTCGGTGGACTGGCCACCGCTAACTATGGTATCTCCGAAGGCCTGAAGGCACAGGGCGATATCGAGACCGTGCTCTGTCTGCCGCATCCCTTCGGTGACGAGAGCCAGCACGCCTGCCGCATCGTGGCCATGAACGCAGTGCCCATTGCCTATCGCGACGTAGACTATGGCTATGTCAAGCAGCGTGTGGGCAACATCATGGACCCCGACTACTATTTCAAGCTGCGCGAGCATATCTATGCCGACTTCAACTACATGAATGTCAATGACCTCGGTGCCATGGAGTTTGCCGGAGGCTATCCGGGAAACCTGCACGAGGAGATAAACAATTACTCGATTATTGCCGGCCAAGTAGCTCGCGCTGAGGAGTTTGACATTATCCACGCACACGACTGGCTGACGTTCCCCGCAGGCATCCACGCCAAGCAGGTCAGCGGAAAACCGCTCTGCATACACGTCCATGCCACCGACTTCGACCGCTCTCGCGGCAAGGTGAACCCCACAGTCTACGGCATCGAGAAGAACGGTATGGACTGGGCCGACTGCATCATGTGCGTCTCTGAGCTT
>Ga0265300_10002752_pt1 | contig 14919 bp, 15 predicted proteins | sample AusTroGonzalo_MG_FD_193482 | JGI IMG/M metagenome (GOLD analysis project Ga0265300, IMG submission 193482) | Bovine rumen microbial communities from tropical cattle in Woodstock, Queensland, Australia - Gonzalo_03 | ecosystem: Host-associated > Mammals > Digestive system > Stomach > Rumen ...
AGCGAAGGAAGCCCCGGAGTTGGTGTGCAGCAAAATCAACGTCGCCATACAGGACAGTCTGTCCAAGAGTTTCATATCAAAATCTGAGATCAGGCAGATGGTGGTCGACAGCGCGCTCGGCCTCAGGCTTGCCGACATCAACACCGACGCTATAGAGAAAAGCCTCACCAAGTCCGGAGTGATATCCACCGCTGAGGCCTACACCAGCTACCCTGACGTGCTCAATGTTGTCGTGACTCAAAGGGAGCCCGTGGTCCGCATAAAGGCCGATGGCAGCGACTATTACTGCGACCGGGCCGGATACATCCTGCCCGTGTCAGGCGCGAAAGCCCTCGAACTTCCCGTGGTCACCGGCCACCTCCCGGTCGAACTGCAGCCCGGGCCGACTGAAGGCACCGACGCCGAAGCATGGCTGGGCCAGCTGCTGAGTTTCACCGAAAAAGTGCGCAACAACGCGTACTGGAGCGAAGAGATTGAGCAGATCGAGGTGGCCCGCGACGGCAATATGACCCTCTATATGCGCAAAAGGCCCTTCCACGTCCTGTTCGGAAGCGCGACGGACCTCAACGACAAATTCGAGAAGATGACGGTCTTTTACAAAACCATCCTCCCCACCGAGGAAGGCGCCGCCTACAAAGTAGTGAACATCAAATACAAGAACCAGATAATCTGCAAATAGAACCGATATTATGAACAAGTTTCTGACCGTAGTAGAATTATGCACCACGAAGGTCGCCGTAGCAGTTGGAGAAAACACGGATTACGGTGTCAAGATCATTTCGCACCGCACCGTACCGGTCCGCAAGATGATAAGGCACGGAGACGTTGAGAACACCAGGAAGGTTGTCGAGGCCCTCAAGACCGCCGTTTCGATGGCCGAAGAGGAAGTCGGATTCGTCATCCACGACGTCGTGCTCTGCCTTTGGGGCCAGTCCATCCGCACCTGCCAGATCAGAGTCTCAAGGGACCGCAAGCGTCCTGACGATTTCATCAGCGCCCAGGAGCTCAAGGTTCTGAACGACGAAGCTCTCAAATACAAGGTCTCTTCTGAGGAAAGGGTGCTCAAGGCTATACCCCAGGGATATGACATCGACGCCCGCATCGGTATTGCAGCCGGGGAAGCCGAAGGCATGCGCGGTTCGAGGATAGATGCATACTATCTGCTCGTGATCGGCAGGGAATCTTCGGTACGCGACAAATACGAAGTCCTCAGGGAAGCCAACCTGAACGTCATCCATACTGTAGTATCCCCCATCGGTTCTGCTGCAGCTGCCCTCAACGAGAATGAATCGGAGAACGGCGTGGCTATCCTTGACATCGGCGCCGGCACGACCGACGTTGTAATCGTCAGGGATTCCACCGTGCGCGAATGTGCATGCATCCCCTTCGCAGGGCAGAGCGTGACTGACGATATCAAATCAGTAGCGTGCATCACCGCCGAGATGGCCGAGCTGATCAAGATCAAGTTCGGAACCTGCGTGGCCGACGGAGTCAACGACACCAAGAAGCTCGTGATCCAGGGCACCGGAGGCAGCGCCAACACCGATGTTCCGCTGCTGCTCCTCGCTCAGGTCATCGAGGCCCGAATGAGTGAAATCTTCGAAGCCGCAAGATATATCATCGAGCAGGCCGGTTACTGGGAGAAGATTCCTGCAGGAATAGTGCTTACCGGAGGAACCTGCTACATGGAGAACATCCGCGAACTGGCAAAGGCCATCTTCGAGAAGAACGTGCGCCTGGCCAATGCCAGCGGCAGCTTGAGCGACAGTTCGGAAGACAGTTGCTTCGACACATACGCCACTTCGATAGCCGGAGCCATGATGGTGGCATTCGACGAGATTGACACAAACCGCCTGAGCCAGCGAGTACCGCTACCTGACAACGGCCCTGCCACAAACATCTTCGGCGAAGAGGTCAAGCCCGAGACCGAGACGCCCAAACAGCAGCAGCAGCCCCAGCAGGGCGGCGGCCTCTTCGGATTCAAGAAGAACAAAGGCCAGAAGACCGAAAAACCGCCGAAAGAGAAGACCAGCATACCTGACCTGCTCGGCGGCCTGTTCGACGGACAATACAATAACAACGCATAATTCACTTCAAGCATCATCTCATGAATATGGATACCCTCATACCTGACAACTGGCAAATGAAGAAAAGCATCATAAAGGTGATAGGCGTAGGCGGCGGTGGAACGAACGCCGTATCCTACATGTACGAGCAGAAACTGCCCGATGTGGATTATGTAGTCTGCAACAGCGACTTCCAGCACCTCAACGCCAGCCCAGTCCCCAACAAGCTGCAGCTCGGCCCGATGACCACCAAGGGTCTCGGATGCGGCACCGACCCGCTGATGGGCCGCAAGGCCGCCATCGAGTCGAAGGAAGAGATCGAGAAACTGCTCTCCGACGAAACTGAGATGGTGTTCATCACCTGCGGAATGGGCGGCGGCACCGGCACCGGAGCTGCTCCGCTGATCGCAGAGATGGCAAAATCGAAGAACCTGCTGACCGTGGGAGTCGTGACCCTTCCTTTCAGGGACGAAGGTCCAGAGTTCCTCTACAGGGCCAAGGAAGGCATCAAAGAACTCAACAAATACCTCGACTCGCTGCTGATCATCGACAACGAGAAGATTTATGACGTATACGGCAAGCTGGACATCTTCCGTTCATTCCCCAAGGCCGATGAGGTGCTTGCCACGGCCGTGAGGAGTATCGCCGAGATCATCACCAGCCACGGCGTGATCAACGTCGACTTCGCCGACGTAAAGAAAGTCATGAAGGACAGCGGCATGGCCCTGATGGGCATAGGCACAGCCAACGGTCCCGACCGTTGCCGCAAGGCCGTCGACATGGCGTTCACCTCTCCTCTTCTTAACGGCTACGACATCTCAGAAGCCACGAGGGCTCTCGTCAACATCACCTCAAGTTCTGAAGAGAACAAAGCCCTGCGCGCAGAAGAGCTCTCCCAGATCATGGATTACATCAAGAGCTACACCGGCGAGACCAGCAACTTCAAGCGCGGCGTGGTTAAGGACGACAGCCTCGGCGACAATATCAGCGTGACCATCATCGCCACCGGCTTCGCCATGGGCACCCTGCCGTTCATCGATGAGAACATCATCAACAAAGACAATATAATCATCGTCGACATGCCGAAGGACGGCATCAATTACAAGAGCGGCATTCCTCTGCTGCCCACGGAGACAGTCACCGTCACCCGCAGGGAGCTTGTCACAGGCAAACCCGCGCTCGTAGTGTCCAGTGGCGAGGAAATCGCCCGTCTTGAGGCCGAACCGGCATATTATCGTCGCGACCGCACTCTCAAGGAGCAGAAGGCCGCGCGCCAGGCAGTAAACGAAAATCCTCAGATATGACAAAAAAGCAAACTATCGGCATGGCCTCCGACCACGCAGGCTATGAACTCAAGGAACAGCTGAAACCGTTCCTCAAGGAATTGGGATACAAGATCAAGGACTTCGGAGCACATTCTGCAGAAAGCATGGATTATGCAGACACTGCTCATCCGCTCGCTGAGGCTGTGGAGAAAGGGCAGGTGGATTTCGGCATCGCCATGTGCGGTTCCGGCAACGGCATATCCATGACCCTCAACAAACATCAGGGCATCCGCGATGCACTCTGCTGGATTCCTGAGATTGCAGCTCTCGCCAAGCAGCACAACAACGCCAACATAATCACTCTGCCCGCCCGCTTCATCAGTGAAGAACTGGCCAGAGAGATTGTCCTCGCATATCTGAACGCCACTTTCGAGGGCGGCAGGCATCAGAGGCGCATCGACAAGATTCCCTGCAGCTAATGGGCTTTCCTCTGCTCATCGACCGCAATTTCAAGGGCACCGTCGGCAATCTTGCAGATTATCCCGACGGGATACTCATTTGTCTTGACAAACCTTATAAATGGACTTCGGCCGACGTCGTCCGCAAGATTAGATTTTACCTCCAGAAGCTGTACCACATCCGCAACCTGAAGGTCGGTCATGCCGGCACCCTGGACCCTCTGGCAACCGGTGTGCTGGTAATCTGTGTCGGCAAGGCGACGAAGATTTCTGAAAGCCTGCAGGCCCACCGCAAGGAATACATAGCCACCGTGGAGTTCGGCGCCACCACTCCCTCCTACGACCTCGAGAAGGATTACGACGAATTCTTCCCCTTCGACCACATCACCCGCAGCAAGGTCGAAGAAGTGCTGCCCTCCTTCCTCGGCGAGCAGGACCAGGTGCCTCCTGTCTTTTCGGCAAAGATGGTGAACGGGGTGCGGGCCTACGAGTTCGCAAGGGCCGGCGAGGCGGTAGAACTCAAAAGCTCGAAAATCGACATCGACCGCATAGAGCTTCTCAGCTTCACCGAGGCTGCAGACAGTCCGACTGGTCGGCCGAGGGCTGAGATCGTCGTCGGCTGCAGCAAGGGCACATACATCCGTTCGCTCGCCCGCGACCTCGGGCTGGCGCTGGGCACCGGAGCCCACCTGACAGGCCTTGTACGCACAGCATCAGGCGATTTTAAAATAAATAATTCGATTTCTTTGGAATTTATAACTTCATCTAATACTTTTGCGCCTTGAATGCCCGAATTATACGCAAAAAATGAAGTTATCTCAATTCAACTACCCCTTCTCTCTTGACCTTCTGGCCAAATATCCGTCTGATTTCCGCGATGAATGCAAGATGCTGGTGCTGCACAAGGACACCGGAGAGATCGAGCACAAAATCTTCAAAGATTTCATAGACTATTGCGACGAAGGCGACCTTTGTGTCTTCAATGACACCAAAGTCTTCCCCGCAAGGCTTAAAGGCAACAAGGAAAAGACCGGAGCTGAAATCGAGGTCTTCATGCTCAGGGAGCTCAATCGCGAGCAGCGCCTGTGGGATGTGCTGGTTGATCCCGCCCGCAAGATCCGTATCGGCAACAAGCTTTATTTCGGAAAGGACGATTCACTCGTAGCGGAGGTTATCGACAACACAACCTCTCGCGGACGTACCCTGCGTTTCTTCTACGACGGTTCTTACGAAGAGTTCAAGGACACCCTCTTCAAGATGGGTCAGCTTCCTCTTCCGAAAATCATCCGTCCTGAAGTTGAAGAGATAGACAAAGAGCGTTTCCAGACCATCTACGCCAAGCATGAAGGCGCCGTGGCCACTCCCGCAGCCGGCCTGCACTTCAGCGAGATCCTCTTCAAGAAGATGGAGATCAAAGGCGTCGACACCGCTTTCCTGACCCTCCACATGGGCAACGCCCATTTCCACAACGTGGATGTCGAGGACCTCTCAAAGCACAAGATGGATTCAGAAAGGCTGATCATCGAAGAGAAGGAAGCTGAAAAGATCAACGCCGCCAAGAATGCCGGCCACAGGATTTTCTCAATCGGCATCACAGTCCTTCGCGGCCTCGAGACTTCAGTCACCACCACTAATCAGGTGAAACCCTTCGACGGCTGGACCAACAAATTCATATTCCCGCCTTATCAATTTGCAATTCCCAACGCACTGGTCAGCAACTTCCACATGCCGTGGTCTACGATGCTGATAAATGTTGCGGCATTCGGCGGCTATGAGAACGTGATGAACGCCTATAAGGTTGCCATCGAAAACGGCTATAAATTCGGCACTTACGGAGATGCGATGCTGATTATCTGATTTTGTATTCGCATTTCTATTTTCGTAATCGTATAAAAGCGTCGGAATTGTCAATCCGACGCTTTTTTTCTTGCCGCATTGCATACCTTACCGCAAAAAAAACATGGATGCAATGGTATATTATGCAGCATTGAACAAATGTCTCACCTGCAACTGGAAAATCGCTCACAGTCTCATCCGGCACCTTGGCTCGGCTAAGGCCGTTTTCGGGGCGGGCTACCGCGAACTCACCCGGCTGATGCCGGGAATGGAAGCCGTGGTGCTTCAGCTGACTTCGGGCGAGGTACTCGACGAAGCTGCCGCGGAACTTGACTATTGCCGCAGGGAAGGCATCGAAGCGCTCTGCATCGAGGATGAGGACTACCCCTACAGGCTTGCCGAAACCGCGGATGCGCCGCTTGTGATTTTCAAAAAAGGCAGCCGGAAACTCAGCGGTGCCAGGCTTTTGGCTATCGTCGGCACGAGGCACTGCACACAGTATTCTAAGAAGTACTGCGACCGGATTGCGGAGTATATGTCTTCGCTCAAGGTCAAGCCTGTCATCGTGAGCGGGATGGCGTACGGAGTCGACACCCATGCCCACCAGTCGGCCCTGCGCTACGGCCTTGACACAATCGCAGTCACTGCGACTGGGCAGGACAGCATCTATCCCTCTTCCAACCGAAACCTGGCCTCCTGCATCATCGAGAGAGGCGCGATAGTGACCGAGTACTGGTCAGGCACTCCCGCCTACCCGTCGAACTTCGTCAGCCGCAACCGCATCATCGCCGGCCTTTCGGACGCTACGGTCGTGGTCGAATCACGCATCCACGGGGGCAGCCTGATCACCGCCAGAGCCGCTTTCAACTACAACCGCGAGGTATTCGCCTTCCCCGGCAAGCTCGAAGACGAATGTTACGAAGGCTGCAACATGCTGATTGCCGAAAACATAGCCAGCCTCGCAAGGAGCGCTGGGCACATCGGAGCCGAACTGGGATGGCAACCCGACGCAAACGGCGCAGCGGCACGAAAGGCACGGCTGGCATCGCTGCCGCCCGAGAAGAGGGAAATCCTCAGGGCGCTTCGCCAGGGCGGGGAGATGGACGCCGCCAGGATTGCCGCCTGCTGCTCCTTCAACGTTTCGGACGTATCCCTTTTACTTCTTGAAATGGAACTTGACGGCCTTGTGAAGCACATTTCTGCCAACAAATATTTATATTTGTAAGAATTGCTTTACAATGATTGATACCCATTCTCATATTTACGACGAAGCTTTCGATGAAGACTTCGAACAGGTGCTTGAGCGCGCGAAAGCCGCCGGCGTCGAGAAGATGGTGATGCCGGGCATAGATTCCAGCTATCACGACAGGATGATGGCTTTCGCCCGCCGTCTGGAAGGGTATGCCTTCCCCACCATAGGCCTCCACCCCACTTCGGTCGACGCTTCATGGGAGAGGGAACTGCAGTTCGTGTGGGACAACTGGCGCGAAGGAGCCTTCGTCGCCATCGGAGAAATCGGACTCGACGAGCATTGGAGCAAGGATTTCCTGGAAGAGCAGAAGCGCGTCTTCGAAGACCAGCTGACATTTGCGTGGGAGCATGACCTGCCTGTCATAATCCACTCGCGGGACGCCACCGAAGACATCTTCACCTGCCTCGACCGGGTCAGCAAACCTCTCCGCGGAGTGTTCCATGCCTTCAGCGGCAGCTATGAGACCTACTGCCGCATCAAGAAGAACTACGAAGGCTTCAAAATTGGCGTGGGAGGCGTCGTAACCTACAAGAATTCCCATCTGGCGGCGTTCATGGACAAAGTGCCGCTGGAAGACATACTGCTCGAAACGGACGCCCCCTGGCTGACTCCGGTCCCCTTCAGGGGTAGACGCAACGAGAGCGGATACATCAGATACACGGCGATGAAAGTGGCCGAGCTCAAGGGCATATCCCTCGAAGAGACCGACGCCGTGACCACAGAAAACGCGATTAAAATGTTCGGTATATGACAAAAGTCCTGATCATTTACACAGGAGGCACGATCGGTATGAAACAGGACAGCGATAGCATGGCGCTGGTTCCCTTCAATTTCGCCCAGATTCTCGAGGAAGTGCCTGAACTGAAGAAATTCAACCTCAGCATCGACGCCTACTCTTTCGACCCGGCCATTGATTCATCGGATGTAAGGCCGGAGGTCTGGGTCGAGCTGGCCGAACTCATCAAGGAGAACTATTCGAGGTATGACGGCTTCGTGGTCCTCCACGGCACGGACACCATGGCGTTCACCTCTTCGATGCTGAGTTTCATGCTGGAGAATCTTGAGAAGCCGGTAATCCTTACCGGAAGCCAGCTCCCCATCGGAGTCCTCCGCACAGACGGCCGTGAGAACCTGATCTCTTCAATCGAGATCGCGGCAGCAGAAAGGCCCGACGGCAGGCCGTACGTACCCGAGGTGTGCGTCTTCTTCGACAACGAGCTTTACCGCGGCAACCGCACCTACAAATACAGCGCGGAGTACTTCAACGCTTTCAAGTCACCCAACTACCCGCTGCTCGCTGAAGCCGGCATCCACATCAACTTCAACGAGTCGGCAATCCGCCATCCTGCCGCATGGGGCCGTCCGCTTTCCATCAGCACAAAACTGGACACTCGCGTCGGGACATTGAAGCTTTACCCCGGCATGTCGCCGCAGTATGTCGACACCGTTATGTCGATGAAGGGTATGAGAGCCCTTGTCATAGAGACCTTCGGCTGCGGCAACGCCCCCGGCCGTCCGTGGCTGCTGGAACGCATCCGCAAGGCCGTGGAAGCGGGCATAATCGTGGTCAATGTGACCCAGTGCGCCGCCGGCAGCGTCGATATGGACGCATACGCCACAGGCATAACCCTCAAGAAAATCGGAGTGACGAGCGCCTATGATTCGACTTTTGAGAGCACTCTCACGAAGCTGTACTATCTCCTCGGCAAATACGAAGACAACGCTACAGTCAAAGAAAAGATGGCCGAAAACATTCGAGGAGAATTTTCGAAAAATCAATAGATATTCAAAAAAAAATATTAAATTGCACGGTAATTTATAGCTCGAATTGTTTCGAGGTGTAACAGAAGAAACTAAAAAAACTATTTAATACATTGTTTAATAATTAATTAAAAAACCTATGAAAAAATTTTTCATGTTTTTGGCAGTAGCAGGCGCACTGGTGCTCTCTGCTAACTTCCAGGCAACTGCTCAAGATGATCCGGCAAGTGCTACAGAAGTTGTTACTTCTGCATCTGACGATGCTGCAAATCCTTTCGCCGCAGCTAAAAGTGACCAACCTCTCCACCAGGCTCTGAAAGCTAAATTCATCGAGGGTGGTGCCGGCTTCATGGCAACAGTTCTGTTGTGCCTTATCTTCGGTCTCGCTATCGCTATTGAAAGAATCATTACTCTCAGCCTCGCCCAGACCAACAACAAGAAGCTCCTCAACAGCGTTGAAGAGGCTCTCTCAAAGGGTGACGTTGAAGCAGCTAAAGAAGTTTGCCGCAACACCCGCGGCCCTGTAGCAAGTATCTTCTATCAGGGTCTCCTCCGCATGGACCAGGGCGTTGAAAACGTTGAAAAAGCTGTCGTTTCATACGGTTCAGTTCAGATGGCCAAACTCGAGAACGGTCTTACTTGGATTTCATTGTTCATCGGTATCGCTCCTATGTTGGGATTCATGGGTACTGTGATTGGTTTGATCCAGGCCTTCGATGCCATCGAGGTTGCAGGTGATATCTCTCCGGCCCTCGTAGCAGGTGGTATGAAAGTCGCTTTGATCACCACCGTAGGTGGTTTGATCGTCGCCATCATCCTTCAATTGTTCTACAACTATCTCGTATCTAAGATTGACACCATCACCAGCTCAATGGAAGATGCTTCAATCTCACTCGTTGACCTCGTTGTTAAATATCAAAAATAGTATATCATGAAATTGGCTCGAATCTTAGAATTAATACTTCTAGGTATTTCTGCCGTTCTTCTGGTGCTGTTCTTCACTTCACCTCATGATACGGCATCCGATCCAATAGTCAATACATACCTCTATTGGACTTACATCCTCTTCTTCGTAGCTCTCGTGCTGCTGGTTATCTTCCAGCTCATCCAGATCTTCAGCTCTAAGAGGGGTATCATCAATTTCGTTCTTTTGCTTGTCGGCATCGCAGTGCTCGTTGGCCTCTCATTCGTTCTCGCAAAGGGTGGTCCCGTCAACACTTCAGTTGCCTACACTGAGAGCGTATCTAAATTCAGTGATGCTGCTTTGATATTGACATACATCCTCGGTGGCGCAGCTATCGTTGCCCTTCTGTGGTCAGTCATCAAAAACGCTATTACCAATCGTTAAAAACAAACAATCAACATGGCAAGCAAAAAGACTCCCGAAATTAATGGTAGTTCTATGGCGGATATCTCCTTCATGGTGTTGATATTCTTCCTCATGGTTACTACTATGGACCAGGAAAAGGGCCTTTCGCGTCGTCTTCCTCCTATGCCAGCCGAAGATCAGAAAGTTGAGGACCAGAAAGTCAACCGTCGTAACATCATTATTGTGAGAATCAATATGAACGACCGTATCTTCGCAGGTAACGAGGCAATAGATATCAGCCAGCTGAAAGATAAAATCGTTGAATTCCTTACCAACCCCACCGATGACCCGAACCTTCCCGAGAAGGAAGTGAAGGATATCGAAGGCTTTGGACAATATCCTGTTTCAAAGGGTGTGATTTCACTACAGAACGACCGTGGTACGACCTACAGCAAGTACATCGAAGTACAGAATGAGCTCGTGCGCGCCGTCAACGAAATCCGTGATGAATTCGCAATGCAGAACTTCGGCAAGAAATATGTCAAGCTCAGTGAAGAGCAGCAGCAGATTTGCCGTGATTGCATCCCGCAGAACATCTCAGAAGCAGAGCCTAAGGATGTTACTAAAAAATAAGGAGTATCAGTATGGCAAAATTCTCTAGAAAAGGCAAAGGCGGACTTCCTGCTATCAGCACGGCGTCCCTTCCTGATATCGTATTCATGATCCTGATGTTCTTCATGGTGTCTACCAGCATGCGTCAGACCGACCGCATGGTGAAAGTCACCCTCCCGCAGGCATCAGAGATCATCAAGCTCGAAAGAAAAGATCTGGCTTCTTACATCTATGTGGGTACTCCGCTGAACCAGTATCAGGCTAAATATGGTACTGACAGCCGTATCCAGCTCAACGACTCTTTCCGCACCATCGATGAGATCCGTGACTTCATCGCTGCAGAGCGTGAGAACCTGAGCGAGTCAGACCGTCCGTTCATGACCGTTTCAATCAAAGCTGACGAGGACACCCGCATGGGTATCATCACCGACATCAAGCAAGAGCTTCGTCGTTGCTCGGCTTTGAAGATCATGTATGGTGCACGATAGATCTTAATACTCTATATGAAAAGAGGCTGTCCGATTGGACAGCCTCTTTTTTATTATTTCAGCGCATTAGAGCGCGGCAAGCGCCGCATCCATTCTGGCAAGCGTTTCGTCCTTGCCGATGAATTCGCAGATGGCGAAGATGCTCGGGCCCTGGCTTATGCCGAGGACGGCCAGTCGCAAGCCGTTCATCATGCGGCCGAGAGGCAGTCCGCTGTCGGCAGCCCACTGGCAGATGAAAGGCTCGGTTTCGGCCACTGTAATGCTATCCAGGGCGGCGAATTTCTCGCGCAGGGTCTTGAAGCGCTCCACATCGTCCTCCTTCCAGAATTTTGCCACAGACTTCTCGTCGTAGCTCTTCGGAGCTTCGAACATATAGAGAGTCAAAGGAAGCAGGTCTTTCATCAGCACGGCCCTTTCCTTGATCAGAGAGACAGCTTTGGCGGCACGTTCTACAGTGACGTCGATGCCGCGCTGAGCGAGCATGTCTTTCAGCTGTGCGCCGAGGAAGTCGTCGCTGCTGTTGCGGATGTACTGGGCGTTGAACCATTTGGCCTTGTCCTGGTTAAAGCGGGCGCCGGACTTGCTGACCTTTTCGAGGGAGAACGCCTCGATGAGCTCGTCCATAGAGAAGATTTCCTGCTCAGTGCCGGGGTTCCAGCCCAGAAGGGCCAGCATGTTGATGAACGCCTGGGGCAGATAGCCTTCTTCTCTGTATCCGATAGAAACCTCACCTTCGGCTGAGTGCCACTCGAGAGGGAACACCGGGAAACCGAACTTGTCACCGTCGCGCTTGCTGAGCTTGCCCTGGCCTTGCGGCTTGAGCAGCAGCGGCAGGTGGGCGAAGCGGGGCTGGGTGTCGGTCCATCCGAAAGCCTTGTAAAGGAGGTAGTGCAGCGGCAGTGAAGGCAGCCACTCTTCTCCCCTGATCACATGACTGATCTCCATCAGGTGGTCATCAACTATGTTTGCGAGGTGATATGTAGGCAGGCCGTCAGCCGACTTGTAAAGCACCTTGTCGTCAAGGGTGGAAGTATTAATAGAGATGTGGCCGCGGATGATGTCATCCATCTCCACAGTTTCATCCTCAGGCATCTTGAAGCGGATGACCCAGTGGTTGCCGCTGGCAAGACGGGCCTTCACCTCTTCCTCCGGCAGAGCCAGGGAGTTGTTGAGGGAGCCGCGTACTGCAGCGCCGTATGAGAAGCTCTTGCCTTGCGACTCGGCTTCCTTGCGGAGGGCGTCGAGCTCTTCAGCGGTGTCGAAGGCATAGTAAGCGTTGCCGCTCTCCACCAGCTGCAGGGCATATTTAAGATATATCTCTTTGCGCTCGCTCTGACGGTAGGGAGCGTGAGGGCCTCCTTCGCGGATGCCTTCATCCAACTTGATACCGCACCATTCGAGGGCTTCCATGATGTATTGCTCTGCACCGGGGACAAACCTCTGAGAGTCGGTGTCTTCGATACGGAGAATGAAATCACCGCCTTCGTGGCGTGCAAAAAGATAATTGTAAAGAGCTGTACGGACTCCGCCGATGTGCAGCGGACCTGTGGGACTGGGGGCGAAACGAACCCTTACGCGCCTGTTTTTTGTCATTGTCAGATGGTTTTTATAAAAAAAACTGCCCGCAAGCAGTTTCATTTGTACTCGATAGGAGAATCGAACTCCTATTTAGAGATTGAGAATCTCTTGTCCTAACCGTTAGACGAATCGAGCGTTAGTGGAAATGGATTGCAAATATAAAACAAATTTGTTAAACGACAAATTTAGTTAATCACTGTCTGACAAAGCGGTAAACAATGCTTCCGATCTGAGGGTCGGGAGCCGTGGTCGAAGAAGTGAAGCGGGAGCGGCGGGCGGCGTCTTCTGCGAAACTCCACAGTGAGGGGTCATTCGCCGAAACGCTCTGTATCACCTCAGCCTTGATCACCCTTCCGCTTTTGTTGACATAAATCTTGACGCTGACGTCACCTCCGCCATAGCCTCTGTAGGCCGGCACTCGCAGACTCTGGGCCTTGCGGCCTTCCAGGTCGTATGATATGACCGACGGGCCTGAATAGGCCGGCGTGTCGTCCTTGACTTTGTTGTCCGGCTGATTGTCGAGGCTGGCGTAATAATCGGCATCTGCTGCGCTCAGCTGCCTGTCGAGCTGTGCCGAGGCTTCGATAGACCTCTGCAGCGCGCGGGCGTCTTCGTATACCTGAGCCGGGTTAGAATGGCGGTCGTCGCGAAGCCGCTCATTGGCATCCACTGCCACATTGCGTACCTGGCTTGACTGCGAACGGGCCATCGCCAGCAGATTGTCTACCTCCTCGCTCACCATCTCCTTCATCTGCTCGACCTCCATCTCCTTCTGCCGCTGTTCCTGCTTGGTGAAATCCAGCACGAAAGTGTTCTCCCTGCTCACCACGCCGCCTATCGAGGCGATGAGAAGGATGATGATTACTGACAAATGGAAAATCAGGGTAGAATACAATCCCACCCTGCTCTCCTTTTTATGTTCTTTATCAGACACTTTTCACGGGGCCAAGAGCTTTTTCAATCCTGGCCAGCAACATATCTATAGCTACCTGATTGTGGCCTCCCTGAGGGATGATGATATCGGCATAGCGCTTGCTCGGCGCTATGAACTGCAGATACATGGGCTTGACGGTATTTGTGTACCTCTCAATCACCCATTCCACATCCTTGCCCCTCGACGCTATGTCGCGGACGAGGATGCGCATGAAACGGTCGTCATCGTCGGCATCCACGAAAATCTTAATGTCCATCTGGTCCATGAGTTCCTTGTGGCAGAAAGCCAGGATGCCTTCGACGATTATCACCTCGGCGGGCTCGACGTGAACAGTCTCGGTCTTCGAGCGGCCGCAGGTAATGTATGAATAAACGGGCTGCTCAACGGCTTGGCCGGCACGGATCATTTTAAGATGTTCGGTAAGCAGGGCGAAATCGATCGCATCGGGATGGTCGAAATTCATGCGCCTTTTCTCTTCTTCGGGCAAATCTCCGTTGTCCTTGTAGTATGAATCTTCGGGAATCACTACCACACGGTCGTGGAAAGCCTTCTGAATGCTGTTTACAACCGTTGTCTTGCCAGAACCGGAACCGCCGGCTATACCAATGATGAGCATATCGTTGTTTTTTTTAGAATTCAGCGTTCTTGGGAGTGCGCGGGAAAGGAATCACGTCGCGGATGTTGGTCATTCCTGTCACGAACATCAGCAGGCGTTCAAATCCCAGGCCAAAACCGCTGTGAGGAGCGGTTCCGAAGCGGCGGGTGTCAAGATACCACCACAGGTTGCGGGTATCCATCTTGCGGTCGGCGATGACTTTCTCGAGCTTCTCGAGAGATTCCTCACGCTGAGAGCCGCCGATGATTTCGCCGATCTTCGGGAAGAGGACGTCCATTGCGCGGACAGTCTTGCCGTCGTCGTTCATCTTCATGTAGAAGGCCTTGATTTCTGCGGGATAGTCGGTAAGGATCACCGGCTTGCGGAAATGCTGCTCAACGAGATACCTCTCATGCTCGCTCTGCAGGTCGATGCCCCAGCCTACGGGATACTCGAACTTCACGCCATTGGCAACAGCTTCTTCCAGGATCTTGATACCCTCGGTGTAGGTCAGCCTTACGAAGCTGTCCTTGAGAACACCCTGGAGACGCTCGATGAGCTCCTTGTCGAACATGTCGTTGAGGAACTTGATGTCGTCAGCGCAATGGTCGAGAGCGTACTGTACACAATATTTGATGAACTCTTCGGCGAGGTCCATATTGTCCTTGATGTCGTAGAAGGCCATCTCCGGCTCGATCATCCAGAATTCGGCAAGGTGCCTCGGGGTGTTGGAGTTCTCGGCACGGAAAGTCGGGCCGAAAGTGT
>Ga0265300_10002759_pt1 | contig 14889 bp, 14 predicted proteins | sample AusTroGonzalo_MG_FD_193482 | JGI IMG/M metagenome (GOLD analysis project Ga0265300, IMG submission 193482) | Bovine rumen microbial communities from tropical cattle in Woodstock, Queensland, Australia - Gonzalo_03 | ecosystem: Host-associated > Mammals > Digestive system > Stomach > Rumen ...
CTTGTATTTCGAATTGGGGAGAGAAGGACCGAGAATGTATTATCTTTGGTCTTCACCAGGATGTCATCACCTATCTCGGCCCCGAGCCCCTCCAGATCGTCCATGCCTATGTCAAGGACAAGGGTGTTGCCGTGTATGACCTCGATCACCTCGGCGTGTAGCGCCGGTTCCTGATGATCGAAGTTGAGTTCGACCGCAATGACCCCAATGATCGCAGCTACCGCAATCAAGGCTATGATGGGTAACTTTGACATCCTGTCCATGAATCTGGATGTCCGCGCGGGGGAATAAAGGTTGGTGTTCATCCTCAATACTTGCATATGAGCATGCTCACAAGCGGTACACTGTACGAATCAGGAGTGCTGGACAAGTATGGTCCCCACTCCCTGATTTGATAACGCATGGATCAGGGAGATTTTGGGGCATATCAGGACCTCCTGGACAGGCCATATTGGTAGTCGTACATCTTCGAAAGAGCGGCCCCCATGTCGTCGAGGTCGATACCGAGGTAACGGGCGGTAGTCTTGATGTCAGAGTGACCGAAGATCTTCGCAATGGTCTCGATAGGGATGCCTGCACGGTACGCGGTACGTCCGAAGGTCCTCCTGAGGGTGTGGTTCGAGAAGTAGAATCCGAGGCGGTCCGGAAAGCGATGAGTGATCATCGGAATCGGTGAGGAAATAGGGGCTTCCTCTATCACTTCAATCGTCATAAATATCGGTAATCCTTCCATGCATGATCAAAGCCGTCCTCTTCGACCTTGACGCTACGCTCCTTCCCATGGACCAGGATGTCTTCCTGAGGAGATACGGGGAGCTTATGGCGACGAAGATGGCCCCATACGGATACGATCCCGAGGAGTTCCTCAAGGTCATATGGGAAGGTGTCTACAAGGAAGCGGTCAACGACGGCTCCCGTACCAACCAGCAGGTCTTCTGGGACAACTTCACATCCCATTTCGGACCTGAATCGAGGAAGATGGAACCGGTATTCGAGGAGTTCTACCATAACGAGCTCCAGATCTCGAAGGAGGAATGCAATCCCACTCCGTTGGCGGATGAGATCATCAAGATGGTGAAGCAATCCGGACGCAAGATTATCCTTGCCACAAATCCTTACTTCCCGGAGATCGCGACGATGTACCGCATCCAATGGGCAGGGATGGATAAGAATGACTTCGATTTTGTCACATTCTTCGAGAACAGCAGCTTCTCCAAGCCCAATCCCAAGTACTTCCTGTGGCTCGCGGACCTGATCGGTGTGAGTCCGGAAGAATGTATCATGGTCGGTAATGACGTCGAGGAGGACATGGTCGCCGAGAGTCTCGGCATGAAGGTGTTCCTGGTGGACACAAACATCATAAACACCAAGAACAAGGATATCGGTCGGTATCCCCACGGCAGCCTGGAGGATCTGAAAGTCTTCCTGAAGAAAGAGCTGGAATGATCAGTACAGGAACTTCAACTTCTTTCCCATCTTCATATCGATCTCATCGAATTCTATGAGGTCTCCGTCGAACGCTCCCGTCATCCTCTGATCCAGCTTCACCTTCACTTCCGTCACGGGTATGACCTCGCAGTTGGGCTGTTCGGCAAGCTTGCCTCTGAACATTGCCAGCGCATTGCCGTAGACACGGCCCTTGCTCTTATGGCTGAGGATATAGAGTTCCATATGACCGTCGTTGTCCACACCTGTGGGATTGGTTTTCAACCCGCCTGCGGATGTCGGAACGTTCTGTATTGTAAGGTAGTCAGCATCGCAGTCGAATTCCCTGTCTGGAAGGATCACATGGCAATGGATCGTCTTCTGGTTGGACAGGCATTGCATGATTACGCGCGGATACGTGGCCTTACCTGCTTTCGGAAGGGCGTGGAACCTCTCGATGATATCCGACACGATACCCAACGAGACTAACAGCATGAACGGCCTTCCGTTGAACAATCCGCAGTCCACATCCCTGTAGTTCCCTGCCATGATCATGTCTACGAGTTCCTCGTCGGTCTTCTTATGGATCATCAACGAACGCGAGACATCGTTCCCCGTACCGAACGGGAGGATACCGAATCTCACATCTGAATCGTACGCACCGGTGAGCACTTCGTTGACCGTACCGTCGCCGCCCACTGCGATGACCGTATCGCATCTTTCAGACAGCTCCTTTCCGAGACGGATTCCGTCCAGAGGGCATTGGGTCTCCTGGTATTCGTACTCGACACCTTTCTCGTCGAGCAGTCTCCTGACGTTGTCCATCCTCTGCCTGTTCTTTCCTAATGCGCAGGTCGGGTTGCAGATTATTCCGATCATGGTATCTTCCGGCATCCGTGAAGGCCGTACCCATGGTTGTCGTACTTCCCAACTACCATATAATACCGACCGGGCGACAACCAAAGATTCCGTGTTAGTTTAATTCGGATGAATTGTCGACAATGCTTTGTGGGATATGACCTTTGAATTCTTTTGAGATGTCGTCCTTGAAGTATTCAGGAAACACTTCGGTAGAGTATATCCTCGCTGCTAAGGGGATGTACAGCGTATCTGGTACACCATCATCGAGATTGCCATCACATTCGGAGAGACATTGGAACTGGGTTCAGTGGGATTGCTGACTGCTATGCTCCTGATGCAGCTTGTCGCATTTCCATGCACCATCCTGATGGGTAAGCTCGCGGAGCGTTACGGGACGCACCGCATCATCATCCTCTCTATCGTCGGATACGTCTGCATCTCGGTGTATGCGATGTTCATCGTGAATATCACGCAGTTCTACGTGCTAGCGGTCGCGGTCGGATTCTTCCAGGGAACCATACAAGCGTTGTCAAGATCATACTTCGGAAGGATGGTTCCCAAGGACAGGACCGGAGAGTACTTTGGTATCCTGGACATCTTCGGAAAGGGTTCCACCATCATTGGTACCGGTGTGATCGCAGTATTGAGTTCTCTGATAGACGATTCTTACATAGTCCCGAAGGTCCTGCTGGGACTGTTCCTGATAGGATTGGTGTTCTTCCTGTTGTCCACAAGGAATCACGTTTATGATGCGAAGCCGTCGGAATGATCATCATTGTTGCCCGAATCATCTTGCTTATTGCATTGTTCTGTAGGTTCATCGTACGTGAAACGGAACTTGTTCTTCCTGATATCCTGTTTGTCACGGATCAGGCCTATGAGCCAATACCAGATCTTAGGGACCTTCACCCTGGGAGGAGTGTAGAACTCCCTTATGCTGGGAAGCATCATGATGATTATGCAGACGAAACAGACTATGGCGATAGGAATCTCACTCTCAATCAACTTGGCACGCCAAATCCCCATTGATTCGTCGAACAGGATGATGGCCATCTGGAAGATCAGCGTCCTGACAGTGGTGTTCCAAGCTCTCTTCTTGGCGGAAGGAAGGGTCAGCATCGAACGGATACAGAGCAGCGTGGATACGATAGTGGATAAAAGAATATACAGGCCCTTCACCATGCTGTTGAACGTATCCATGTCGATTCCGCTGCCCAGTTCCACGGAGAATGTGTAGAGGTTGGCCGAGAGGCAGTATGTGAGAACGATCTCTACAAGATACAGGATAAGGGGCATCTTACCGAACCTCGATCTCAAAACTCCGACCTTCAAAGTCTTCACACCTCGTAACAATGATTATCTACGAATAAAAAAATCTCATGCTCATGGGAATGCCGGCAGCAGACAGGTTCCTCAACGGTGTCCTTCAGCGTTCAAGGACTGATATCCTCATGAATCCGTTGGTCATGCTGCTCATTATCCCGGGATCTCTGTCCTTTATTGTCTATTACATCTATCTGATATACGAGGCTTGGGGGATCTGGTTCCACTTCTCCGCAAACGGAGAATATCTGATAGCGCTGTTCCTGTCCGTTGATATTTCGTATATAGCGTATATGATGATGAAATCGACGCAACTGCATATTGAACGTGATATTGTCTGGACCGATTCCCTAACGGAATATGCTGCTGGATATGGAATGGACGCATCCCGTCTGAGGGAGATGTCCGACGGGATACTGGCACAGCGCATCACATGGGCAAGGGCGGTTGCGTTCATACCCTTGGTGGCACTGGGGCTCATGATGGTGCTGAGCTTCTTCGTCCTGAATTTCTGGGATGATAGTTCATTCGAGATCCCGGAGCTGATCGTACTGTCCACAGCGATGGGTATATTATTTGCCACCACTGCATTCGTACATTTCAAGATGTATCGTGTTGGGGATATCCAATGCAGGTTCACGGAGGAATTCAAGGATGTCATGGACGATGAGGGTATAACGGACACCATGGTCGGTAAGCCCCATAGTCACAAATTCCGCATTCCTATTGTTTTGGCCATAATAGCCGTGATACTGTATCTCCTGATGGTGTTCGCAGTGGACCTTCTCAAAGAGCAGGGCATCATAGCTCCACAGACCCATCCGGCGATAATTATCGGAGGCATCTATCTGACGTTGATGTTCTTCTACTGCGTCCACGTATTGAACCGCCACCTTAGGGATCAATGGGCATACGAGGATAAGCTTCTGGAAAGGATCGCCGAGCGCGAAGGAGCTACAGGGGTGGAAACCGTTTATCTGGAAAAGGGAGAGCGCCCTCTGGATACATGGCATATCGGATCGAAGGCGATCTACTGGGCCATAAATGCCTGGAGGGCCATTATAGAGTTCATCAAGTTCGTTTGATGTTTACAACAGATGTCATGGCCCCAATGACGTTATCGGTATGACATAGACTCCACCATCCCTCATATATGCGGCAGAGGATAGTCCGCATATCACTGCTAGAAATTCAGGCGGTCTGCCTTTCGGATCGTTACGAATCAATTCATCAATTTTCTTCAGATGTGGAGACATCTACCCTACCAGTACCCTACCAATAGAGTACAAATTGGTAGGGTAAATGTGAACGCGAAAATGATTGGCAAATATGATCATCCGCCCATCATTGATGGCTGGCACTATCGATATTATCTGATTATGATGTTCAAAACAGGGTTGCCGGTTCTGCAATCCTCAGAATCCAGCTGTCTTATCAAGGGATGCTTTCTGTAACCTGTAAGCCTTGATGATGTTGTCGATCAGCGACGGTGTGTAGAATTCGCTTTTAGACAGTATCTCCCTTATCTCATCCTCGTAGCCTTCCAGTTTCTTTGGATCGTACCAGGAGTAATCCCAATCCGGGTCGATGTATCCGTAAAAGAAGAAGATCATGAGCACCGCTCCCTTGTCCAGATTGGATAGGATCTCGCGTGCCTGTTTCGTTCCTCCGAAAGCTCCTGCAAGATCGTACAGGGGTGCGACCCTCATCTCGCCTGTGTTCAGATTCCTTATCACAGAGATGTTGTCGTAATGCAGGTCCGCCACGAAGCAAAGGGTCCTCAGGCACATAAGTTTCACGAAGAACTCACGCAGTCCTGGTACACCCAGTTCGGGGAGTCTTTCCATGAATTTTTTCATGAAGTCGTGGTTGGAGCTCTTGCTGAGGTACAACGGGACCATATCATCAGGTATGATGTTCGATAGCGGGATCAGTTCCTCATCTATACCGATCATTAACTCTGATACTGAAGCGTTCTGCCCGTTGATCGTTTTCAGTTCGTATTTGAGAGCCTCTCCCTCACCGAAGATCCTATTGGCAAGTCTAGATGCCAATACCTCACCTAGACACTCCTCAATGTGTCCGTCCTCTATCCCCAGCTTGTACAGTCTAGGGACATCCTCGAGGAGCCATCCTTTGACGGCCCATCCGGTTGTGACGATGTCGGGAACGTTCAGATCCGCCGTCTTTAGAGTTTCGTAATCTTCATTCAATACGGCTCTGCCGAAGGTATCATCCCACCCATTGGTGAAGAAGTTGATGTCATCGTAATTGAGATGTTCATCCTTTTTGCGGTACCAGTAATGATCTGCAAGGGACAGTCCGTGCCCTTTGAACGATAATTCGAAATAATTCTTGCAGCCGGCAGCTTTTAGGATAAGGCCGCAATCGCGCCTGGAGCTTGAGATGGTGCGACCGTTGAAGAACTTGAACACAATCCTGTCCATCTCCTCCTGGCATGTATCTTCGGAAATGCCGTAGGGCGCCCTTTCGAAATGCTCCAGTTTCTCCAGCACCTTTATACTGCATTTCTTTCCGAAATGAACAGTGAAGGAAAGGACCTCCTGGTCCTTGAACATCAGGATTAATTCCTCATCTTTCATGAGAATCGTTCAGATTCATGATATAAGTGAGATATCTGGTGGGACAGCCAACCCAGATTGGCCCGACCGTCCGCACCATTGTTTCTTTGAAGTTGTTGTTCAGTTATTCAATGTGACATGATGGATCGTCTTCAATGACACTATCCGAATTCACCAGTCTTTGTACACATGCTCACCGCAATTGTTACACCTTAGATGTTTGCCGCTGGGGCCTGTGTTGTGAAATAATTTGCCACCGCATTTTTTGCATTTGAGCGTTACCGTTGTAACGAGACAGCCTCCGCCTGATACTGCTTCGAGCTGTTCATCGTTCAGCTGGATGCCTTCGGCCTTCGCGAGCTGGAGAAGTTCCTCGGAGTTCTTGCACGCTTTCGCCTTGGCAATCTGTTCCTCTGTCAATCCTTCGAAAAGTTTATCATCCATTGTCAAACCTCCTGTGAACGTAAGTGAACCTTCATCCGATAATAAAATAATTGTTATCGTTTTGTTGACAAAATAAGAACCTCATCCTTTCATAGACTTTTCTTCAGTGTCAGGATGTTCTTTCCGTCTACGCGTTCGTAGGAACATTCGTCCATGATCGTCTTGACGATCATCAGTCCCAGACCTCCGATCTTTTGAGTCTTCGGATCGCTCCCTACAGGTTCCTCCTCGACTTCCAACGGGTTGAATGCAGCAGCCTCGTCAGCGATGGTCATCATGAATTCCTTCTCACCGTCATCCATCTGGAGACGTATTGAGAGCGGACCTCCTGCGTTATCGTAGCCGTACTTGACGATGTTGGAGAACAGCTCGTCACCAACGATGACCAGTTGTTTCCTGAGATCCTCCGGCAGATCATGCTCCTCGGCAAAGTCCTCGATGAATCCCAACATGTCTGGAACATTCTCCTTGGTCGCATCGAAATCCTTCTCCTTGAAGGATTTCCCGGCTCCGATATATCTTACGGTCAGTACCGTGATGTCATCACTCTGCGGAGCGTCCTTGACGAAGCCTGTGACCTCATCCCTTACTGCTTGATGGATGTCTTTACCGCAGAGGCATCCCTTTCTGTTCACAGCCTGCAGCAGCCTTTCGTCGCCGAAGAAATCGCCGTCATTGTTCCTGGCCTCTGTCACACCGTCCGTGTACAGTGTTATGACATCGCCGGGCTCCATGACGATCTCTTCGTCCATGATGAAGGTACTTTTGAAGCAGCCCAGCAGGAATCCGGGATTGCATTTGAGGAATCTGTAATTGCCGTCTGAGCCGATGATGGGGGGATTGTGACCTGCGTTGGCATAGGTCAGCTTACCATCCCTCTTATCGAGTATGGCAAGGAAGCAGGTGACGAACATGCTTGCCTCGTTCCCTTTGAGGATGGATTCGTTGATCTCCGACAATATCTGCGATGGCGGCTTACCTGCTTTGGCGAAGTCCCTGAACGCGGTGATGGTCTTCATCATAAACATGGCGGCCGGTACACCTTTGCCGGAGACATCCCCGATCAGGAAGGCGAAATGGTCCTTGTCGATATTCAGATAATCATATAGGTCCCCGCCGACCTCCTTCGCGGCCTTCAGCTCAGCGACTATCTCGATATTCTCCGATGAGACGGCCCCGTCAGGTAGGGTCTCCAGCTGGATCTTCTTGGCGACCTCCAGTTCCGTCTTGTTCTTCTGATTCTCGTTGCTGGCCTCGACCTCGTTCTTCATGAGGATCTTGGTCCTCTTGTTCAGGGATACGATTACGATGAAGATCAATGTGACGAACAGTACCCTGCCCAGCAGGTATTCGAAGAAGATCTTGATGTAGCGGTCGTCCCCGGCATCCCTGAGGTCGTTCAGATAATGGTATCTTCCGGAGATGGAATCGGGATATGTGTCCGCCAGCAAGTAGTTGTGTATCACTTGGTTAGTATCATCCGTCTGACCTGAAAGGAGGTCCGGATCGTATTCGCCTACGAATACACCGAGCGTTATCGAGACGATCATCATCACCACGACAGTACCGAAGGTGATCCTGCACACGTTCGGATTGTAATAATGTCCGGTGATGGCTATGCATACTGCCCAACCTAACACAGCATGTTTGGGCATGATGACGTTCAGTATGGCTATCGCCATAACGAAATGGAAGAGCACATAATACTTGAACCAAGGTCTGGAAAGGTAATCGGTCCTGATGAATGCCAACGGGACGCACAGAAGAACGATCGAGATTGGTATGACGATGACTGTCAGCCTTTGAGTGTCCTCGGAGACATCGAATAACTTGGCAACGTACCCTATCAGGACCAGGACGAGGAAGAATGCCGCGATGAGCAGGACGAACGTCATCAATCTGTTCGCACTAACCTCGTTCTTCGCATAGGCATCCAGGTGGATCGCGTCTTTGGTCATATATCTTCAGAGCCTTTCGATCTTCATGAGATTCTGGAAACCGACCATGGCGAAGACGTCATAGATGTCTTTCGGGACATTTACCAAGGAAGTATCATCGTATTGCTGCTTCAATCTAACAATGATCCTCAGTCCTGCCGAGGAGGTGTACTTCAGCATCTTTAGGTCCAGGACCACGGCTTTGAAAGTGTTGACTGCGATGATCCCGTCAATCTCCTTCTCCACATCTTCTGCATTATGGGAATTCACTTCTCCCTCGAGGAAGATCGTCAATGTCCCGTTCTCTACATTGTATCTCATGTCATCCACCATCAATCGTTGTCCAATCTCTGCCTGTCGACCAGTTCCGCGAACTTACCGTTCTTGTCGATAAGGGTCTGGTAATCCCCTTCTTCTATTATCCTGCCGCCTTCCAGCATGATTATTCTGTCCGCATCCTTAATCGTCGACAGTCTGTGTGCGATGACGATCCTGGTGCAGTTCAGTCTCTCTATCGATTCGGTAACGGTCTTCTGGGTCTTATTGTCCAGAGCGCTAGTAGCTTCATCGAAGATTAATATTTTAGGCTCGTGCACTATCGCTCTAGCGATCATGATCCTTTGCTTTTGACCGCCCGATATCCCTCCCTGTCCCTCGGATATGACGGTCTTCATACCCATCGGCATATCCCTGATGTCATCTGCGACTCCTGCTATCTCAGCCGCCCTCCAGGCATCCGCCTCGGTCTTGTCAGGAGATGATATTATGATGTTCGAGTAGATGTCCCCATGGAAGAGGTTACCGTTCTGTATGACCGAACCTATATTCCTTCTCAATGAGGTCATGTCGACATCCTTGATGTTGTTGCCGTCGAAGTACACATCACCCTCCTCGGGCTCCTCGAATCCTAGGATCACCCTCACCAGGGTGGATTTGCCGCATCCCGATTGGCCTACGAAGGCGACGAACTCCCCTTCCTTGATATCCAGCGACAGATGGTCCAATATGAGGGGTCCGTCCTCATTGTATCTGAAGGATACGTTGTCCAGCCTGATGTTCCCTTTCACCGATTCCATCTTCATCTTGTTCTTGCTGGTCTCAGGTTCGGTGGAAAGTATCGGTCTGGCCATCTCGTAGAGCGGCTGGACGGAGTAGACCGTACCGATCATCTGTCCCAGGGAGACGAAGGCTGCCGATACCAGACCGTAACATGTGATGAATGCCATGTAGCTGCCGATATCCATGTTGCTCAGGGATGACACCATGTACAGGACTATGCTTCCTATCAGGGTGATGGTCAGGGATATACCGCCGCTCAGTTTCAGTATCAGCGGCGGATTGTACTTCAGCTTCGCTGCTCTAAGATACACCCTCGTCCATTTGGCGAAGGCCCTCTTCTCCGATCCGGACAGTCTGATCTTCTGGATACCGTTGATCATCTCGTAGGTCACACCGTCCTCCTTGGAGGACAGCTCGAGTACTTTCTTCGTATAGTCCCTGTTGATGTAGGCGACTGTGACGGAGAACGCAGTGGCCACCGACTGGATGACGATGACGGGTATCAGCAGGGCGGGTGCTAGAGCCGCCATCTGGAACAGGTATACGATGGACATCACGACCGAGAGCAGCGTCATGAACATCTCGTTGATGATGAGGTTGGCCATAGCGCTGACGCTGTTGAACCTCGCTGCCAATTCTCCCGTGTTGTATTTCTTGAAGAATGATACAGGAAGGTTCAGCAGACGCATTATCGTCGCTTCCTGGAGGTTCCTGATTATCCTGATCCCCACACGCGAATCGATGAGAGCCTTTGCAGATTTGACCAGCAACAGGCCTGTCGCGGCCGCAACCACGTATATCGACACCATTATGAACAGGTCGTAATCGCCTGTTTCCACCACATCTCCTGTCAGCTGTTTGGTGAAGTACGGCAATAGCAGCCCCACCCCGGTGGATACCAGTGTTGTGAGTACCAGCAGGAATATGTCGCTCGGGCGTATCGATTTCTTGATGTAGCTTATGCACTCCTTGAGCGACACCTTCGTTTTGGGGAGAGGCCTGTAGAAGATCAGTGCCTCCATTTCCAGTCTGTTGACCAGTTCCGCATTGATCTTAACCTTCTTCCCGGTCTCGTAATCGAAGTAGTAGTACTGCTTGTGCTTGATCGGGAATATCACAACCGGAAGATTGCTCAGGATTGTGAAGATGATCAACGGAGCCTTGTCATCACCGATATACGAATCGTCCAGGACCACCTTGCGGTATTCCACATCGTACTGCCCCAGAGCGTAATTTAGCTTGTCCGTGAAGTCAGTGATGTTCGATGGGATGTCAATCATCTGATGATGGTAATAGGTAAGTATCTGAGAGATGGCATAGTTCTCCCTCTTGTTCTTTTCATCGATATTAGTGGGGTCTTCGATCTCGAGCCCTCTGAGCATCTTGAAGGAGTCCTCCATTACCTTCTTGTCGAGCTCCTTCCTCTCCTTCACCTGATCTTCGAACCAGCCCATGTTCACACCCCATCATTCGCTCGAAACCAGTTCGTAGTAGGAACCCTTGGCCGCCATCAATTCCTCATGGGTCCCTTTCTCCACTATGTGTCCTTTCTGCAGTACGACGATCAGATCCGCATCCCTGATCGTCGACAGCCTGTGTGCGATCACTATGGCGGTTATCCCTCTCGCCTTGATTGCGTTAACGACTTCGAATTCGGTCTTGGCGTCGAGAGCGCTCGTAGCCTCATCCAAGATCACTATGCTTGGATCCGATGCCAGGGAACGTGCGATCTCCATCCTCTGCTTCTCTCCTCCGGAGAAGTTCCTTCCGCCTTCCATAACGAGGGCGTTGTATCCTCCCGGCCTGTCCATTATCGTCTTATGGATCTGTGCATCGTTGCAGGCCATTATCATTTCGAAATCCTCGATGGTCTCATCCCACATCTTCAGATTGTTCGATATCGTATCCTCGAACAGCGTGATCTCCTGATCGACCACCGCTATGGATGATGTGAATATCTCGTGGTCGATTTCAGTTATCTTCTTTCCGTCGAAAATTATCTCTCCGCTCCACGGGGAGTACAGGCCGGATATCAACTTGGACAGGGTGGATTTTCCGCTACCGGTCGAACCCACTATAGCGATCTTCTGTCCCTGTTTGATCTCCAGATTGAAATCGTAAAGGATCGGGTCGTCCAGTTTGGAATATCCGAAATAGATGTTCTTGAGAACGAGGTTCCCTTTGATCTTGGAGATGTTCTCCGTGGGGATCTCCCTGGTGACGTTCTCGTCCAGGGGATACTCCATGACATCGTCTATCCTCTCCATCTTGGTGCGCATCTCCAGGATGGTCTGTCCGGCGGTGATGATCGTCATGGCCGGCGACATGAACGAGCCCATCAGACCCTGGAATGCCAAGATGGAACCGACGGTGAACTCGCCCTGAAGCGTGAAGAAGATTCCGAGGATCAGTACGCCGTAGTTCGCAGCTGTCGAGATGATGGAAGGTATCAGTCCTAGGAAGGCGTTCGTCGTCGCCATCTTTATCTTTCCCTTGGTCACGTCATCCTATACTTCGGACCAAGATGAGAAGTATGACTCCTCCGCTCCGCTGGATTTGATCGTCTCGATCATCTCTATTCCCTTGGAGGTCATGGCAGAAAGCTTCGCATTGTCGCGGGCCTGTACACGAGAGATGTTCACCCTGACCTTCGAGACGTATTGCGATACGAATATGTTCAGTACGACCGCGGCCACACCGATTAGCGACAGGATGAGGCTCATGTTTATCATGAATGCCAGATAGACGACGATCATGGCGGCGCTGTAGAACAGAGGGGCGAACACGTTCACCAGGGTCTCTGCTATGGAAGCATTCTCGTCCTGACGTGACTGTAGGTCTCCGACCATCCTCTGGGAGAAGAACTCGATCGGCATCCTGAGCACCCTCCACATGTAAGAGGATGAACCTTCGAGATCCAGTTTGCTTCTGATCCTCAGCTGGTATATGGTCTGGAATATCGTGAGCACCACTTGGAATAGACCTACGCCTGCTATGACCAGGATGAAAGGAAGCAGGAGGTCGGGGTTCTTACCCCCCAGCAGTTCATCTACGAACACCTGATTCATCAATGGATTGACGACAGCCAGCAGATTGAAGATTATGGCAATTATCGCGAAGAACGCCACCATCTTCCCGGCCCCTTTGAGCCTCTTCTTGGCGAATTCCCATACCGATTTCCTCTCTCCGCCCGGAACGAAGCCCTCATCCGGAGTGATCTCCAGATATATGCCGGTGAACAGGCCGTCGAACGTAGGATAATCCACTTTGAGAACACCTTTGGCCGGATCGGTGATCACGACCTTGTCCCCTTTGAATCCGTTTATCACGACGAAGTGACCTCCGCCCCAGTGGATGATCGCGGGGAACAGACCCTTATCCTTCAGCTTCTCGATGTTGTAAGCGTATCCTTTGGTCTTGAAACCGTACTTGTTGGCCGCCCTTAGGATGTTCTTGGCATTGCTTCCGTTACGGGAGACTCCGCAGTCCACCCTCAACTGTTCCAAAGGTACCCATTTGTCGTAATAGGCCATCACCATGGCCAGGCTGGCGGCTCCGCATTCGAGGGCCTCCAATTGCATGATTATGGGGGTGGTTGCGACGCCCTTGTTCTTGGGTTTTTTCGTTCCTTCCTCCCTCTTCAGCACTTAAAACCACCTGGCTCTACGCGGTTGATAACGGTGTTATTGTATATTATCGCTTTCGATTCGGTTATTCAGATATCTAGTGGATTTATTAGATGCCATCCTTTGAGGGTATCTGTGACCTTCTCATACCACCCGTTCTCGAAGAAGATGCACTTGGTGACATCCTCATGGTAGAAATCGCTGTTCTGCGAATAGAGCAGGCCGAGTGCCGGACAGCCTCCAGTGCATGCCTTGTAATATTTGCAGTCGGCGCACTTGTCGTTGTTGACGATCTGCACGAACACGGGGGCGGTGGCTATATCAAGATAAGGACTGGTCTTCACCAGTTCTTCCAAAGGTGTTCTGAACAGATTGCCTAGACTGATTCCCTTCTCGATGAAATAACCGGACATCTGAAGGCAGGGAACGACCTCCCCGCTGCTGGTGACGGCGATCATGCCGCGGTTGCCCTTGCACATGGGGATGCGGATGTTGAAATCCTTCTTGTTGCATGCTATGGGGACGATCTCGTACGAATGATGCGAAGGGAACAGCCTGATGAACTGCCAGATGTCGATGTTCATCTTCATCCCGGAATCCATGTATTCCCTGGCGAACTCCAGCATCGTTCCGTAGTATTCCTCGTAGGTCAGACTGGACTGGGGGGAGTTCTTCTCCCACCTGGGTGCCTCAGTGGTACGTATCATGCGCATACCTTCGACCCCTAACCCGTTCAGCATCCTCGCGGTTTCCATCATGGAATCGATGTTCTTACGGTTGATCTGGGTCTGTGATCTCACCTCGAACCCGTTCCTCTTGCAGAGCTTGATAGCCCTGATCGCGAGCTCCTCCGCTTTGGGGTTCTGCCTCATCCAGTTGTGGTATCCGATGCCGTCGAACGAAATCTTCATGGCAGGGCGGCAGCCGATGTCCTTCAGGGCTGTCAGCAGCTCCTGTGTGATGAGCACCCCGTTGGTGTTGAGCTCGAAGACATGCATGTTCCTCTCATGAATCGCCTTGACGATATCCAGGAACCTGCGGTGGACCAGGGGTTCCCCTCCGGTCAATGTGAATGCGTGGACTCCGATCCTGTCTGCCTGATCGATTATGTCTATGACCTGCTCATAGGACAGTTCGCTGTTCAGGGGCGCGTTGTCCTTGGCGTTGAAGCAGTGAAGACAGTTCATGTTGCATTTCCCGGTGATCATCAGGTTCATCCTTGGGAAATAGAGGTTGTCGTATTCCTTGAGGAGCGACCATTCGTCTGGTCTGTCGCCATTCCTGCATTCTTCGATGAATCCTCTCTCCATCAACCTGGTCAGACATGGATCGGATTGGAGGTCATGCTCCCCATCGCATTCCATCAGGGTCTTAAATTCCTCTTCGGAGACGCTGAATGCGGTGTCCGCACCCTTAACGTACACGGCGCGGTCTACATATTTCCATTTCCTCAATGCCACATTGTCCTTCAGGCGATAGAACAACCTTTCACCTCTTCATGCTGAGATTGTATGAGTCTCGTGATATGATAGGACAGTAAAAAAATGATTGTGCCAACATAATCTAAAGGTGAAATGGGTAACCATATCATCGAAGGGTTAGACAGCGGTTTCAATCAGTCAGTTGATAACG